>Ga0209184_1000708_pt1 | contig 30645 bp, 25 predicted proteins | sample EN8Hudsemesocosm_2_FD_184627 | JGI IMG/M metagenome (GOLD analysis project Ga0209184, IMG submission 184627) | Methane-oxidizing microbial communities from mesocosms in the Hudson Canyon - EN8C Hudson Canyon (SPAdes) (version 2) | ecosystem: Environmental > Aquatic > Marine > Cold seeps | place... | reverse complement strand
AATTCTTTTTCCCTTCTCGTTAGCGTTAACCGCTTCCGTTTAGGAGGGGCGCATTCTACAGCACCTTTACTTCGCGTCAATCTTTATTTCGTTTAATTCTTTAAGTGCTTTTGGCACTCAAAACCTTTGCTAAAATAAAAACCTTCACCAGAATCAAACCATTGATTTACATCAATTATTAGCCGTTTAATCCTACCCCTAACTCACTGCGTTTAAGCAGGTCTGCTTGAAGGGATGCGCATTATATATACCTACAGCTTTAGGTCAATAGCTTGTCTCGTTTATTTTAAGCTATTTTGTAGCCGGGCTCGATACATAAAGTTTACACCTATATATCGCGGCATAGACGCTCCATTGAGTTAAAAATTATCAAAAAACATAACCCCATTGAATGAAAGTTATCTCGAAGAAAATTGTCGCCTTGATGCCCTAGGTCAAATTGCCATCAAGATGCGGTAGAGCTTCCTCAACCGCATTCAAGAAAATTTAGCGCTTTAATTTGAAATTGACTAAATTAAAGCTAGCTCTATGAACCTCTCTGTTATCAGTAAATCTTATCTACTAATACCTGTTTGCTCAACGTTTATGGTGGCGCCGATATCTAATCCCAAAAGATAAGCACCATCTTTGACAACGCCACACACCAAGTCTTGTTTAAGGGTTACATCACCTGTTAGCGTATTCACACTACTTGCAAATTGCTGAATATCTCCATTGGCATAAGTACTTTGTAAACCTGCACAAAATCCGCCATTAGTTAGACTGCCTAAACCTGCTGCACTAGGTAATTTAACCGAAAGCAGTTCCCAGTGCCCATTGTCTTTAATTAGCATGTTGTCATCTTGAATTACTTCACCGCTTTGGGTGGTAGCAGTGTAATAAACGACATCAAACCCTAGCATACGCCATAACCAACTTTTTGGATCTCTTACATCTAGCTCCCAAGTTCCAACTAAATCGCTTAAGGTTTGATTTACTATGCTTTCTGAAAACGTAACCACTTCGTCAGCTACATCATCACAATTCAACCAGTTTACCGCGTATTCTGGGTTCGCTTTGAGGGCTGTACATTGCTCAATTGCTTTATCTTTAATAACAACCTTATCTGCTTCAACCACATTACCGTCGCAGCTTAATGCTACTGGCACGGTCACAGATTCACTTTTTCCATCTAGCAGCACTGCGTTAGCTGACTGAGTAACCTCTCCGATGCCCACAGCGAACCGCACATCCATCGATGCATTTTGGCAAGTTAAGTCATAAACACCGTTAAATTCTGTAGAGGCAGCATACGATGACGCAGAAAATACGCTGGTAGCGATACATAGAAGTGATAAAGGGAACGTTCTTTTCATATTAATATCTTCCTTGATTATAAAAACCTAAATGAGTTTTAGTACAAATTTTCTCTTCTAAACACACCCATAAAATCCATTTTTAAAAGGGTAAAGCTTATGTAATTAGTGTGAATAAACGATGTTATCGTTATTCTAATTTTTTACTGTTAAGCGGTTCACGTAATAATTTCTTAAATAACATAAACTTAAGCTATCAAAGCCGAATGGTACTTACTTAAGCTCAGACTATTTGAAAATGTAACAGATGATAATAATAGCTTTGATTTGACCTAGCCATAGAGGTTATCGACGCATTAAAACTAGGCAAGGCCAAGGCAGAATGAAGAACTAAGCAGTGTTGGGAAATGATCGCTTCGGTAATAGGTATTAGTTGTAGCGAGCAGAAGTTAATGCAATCTGCTTTTAATATTTAAGCATACGAAAACTCTAATACAGCACCAATGAACAGGCGCCCATAAAGAACCTGTGCTGACCGACTGATTTCCCTTCGCTTCAACGCTGTCTAGCAGGAGGTTGAAGGGCTTCGGCCAAAGCGACAGATTAAATCAAAAAAGCAGATAAAACTAGAAAATTGCTAATGATGCTTTCCAGCGTTTACATCTGTTTTCTCGTGCGCTTCAAACTTGGCAGCGAGATAAAATAAGCTTATTCCGACAGCAAATGTTGCCACCCATAACACTGAACTTTCAATAAATAACATCATAAAACTCCCCTCTACCACACGTTTAATACATGTATAACGGTTTAAAAATGAAGTATTAATTAACTCCCGATACCTATTTAAATTATACAACTTTGTACGATATTTGAATGTTATTTCGGTAATGATATGTTTTTGTTTGTGGGTTTTCTCCTGCTTTTCGTATATCTCCATATCTATACACCAGCGATCAATCTAAGCGTAAATACAAACAAAGTATCATTTAAAAAGAACGAACAAATAGGATAATAGACTTATTCAAAAAGGACGAGACAAAATACTAGGGGTTTTAAAATGGGGGGCGTTTATTTGAAATAAGGTACATCTACCTAAAATAAATTAGGGCAGATGTACGTCTTCACGATTAAGCGAGCCTAATGATATTGCTTATTAGCTTTGAAATCCCTGCGTAGACATCTACAAGGTTTGCATCATCATCCATATAGGCTGGCGTGGTGACAATTTTATTTGCTTCATCGACAACACATTCTGATGTCTCACAATTTTGGTGTTTAGCGCCAAGCTTTTCTAGCTCACTCGCTATACCGTCATCAGCACCAATGGTTAGAGTCGGACTTTGATCGCCAATTGAAAGCGCAACTAAGACTGGAGCAATACAGATTGCACCAATTGGTTTGTTAGCTGCTTTAAAGTCTTTTATTTTTACGACCGCTTGCTCGTCAACAGACGCACCGCTGCCATCGAAAGCAAATGAACACATACTCTTGGCAACACCAAAGCCTCCTGGCATGACGAGTGCATCAAATTCAGTTGCATTTAAATGTGCCAAGTCTTCAACATTACCGCGTGCAATTCTTGCTGACTCTTCAAGTATATTTCTTGAAGCACCTGATATCTCTTCACCCGTAAGGTGGTCAACAACATGGTGTTGGTTCTTATTCGGAGCAAACACTTTATAATTTACGCCTTCTGTATCTAAAGCTAAAAAAGTTAGAACAGATTCTCTAATTTCGGCACCATCAAGGTAACCACATCCAGACAATATAACCGCTACATTTTTCATAATAAATTCTCCTTCGAATTTTATAGTATCCATCAGTTCTGTCTTCATTATGTTAATGCGATTCACTCTTTGAGGAAATTCCGAAAACCGTCAACTTTTCGCCTTAATCATGCATTCGTGTTTTTCTGAGCTCCGTTGGTGTTATGCCAAACAATTGCTTAAATCTATCAGTAAACCGTGATTGAGAGTGATACCCACAATACTCTGCAATACGCCCGATCGGTTCGTTCGTTGTTTGTACCAGATGAAGGCCATGACCTAATTTTGTTCGATCCCTAATCACTTGAATACTGGTTCCTTCAGCTTTTAATCTGCGTCGTAATGTCGATTCACTTATGGCCAGAGTTTTAACCAAACGCTCTACGCCACAGTCACCTGAAATATTTTCACTCATAATATCATGTAGTTGGTGACTAAGACTTGGGGCGGCTGCAATCGTACTGACCTGTTCATAGCCTAACTGGAACATAATCTGAAGCAGCTCTTTTTTCCGAAAGTGCCACGCTTCAGGCGGAACGAATGTCGACAATTCAATATACTGCTGTAACGTTTTTGCTAAAACAGAACCAATTTCACCTTGGAAATATTTTTTTGAATTATTACGTTTTCGCTTGAACTGATCGAAATCACTATAGTCAAACTCTATTAATACAGCGAAATAAGCTTCGTCATCTGGAATATTTCTCATATCAATCGTAGGACTATTAGATAAAAAAACAAAACTTCCAGCGGGGCAAACCAATTCGTTATCTTTGCCTAATTTTTTAACGCCGCCGAGTACAAATATCAATAGAGGTTTTATGACCGGAACATTTAAAAGACGCTGTTCTTTGACGGAGGAATAGATTGAAAAAGGTAATTGTTTTTTTTCATTTAGCGTTTCTTTCGCTGACTTTATTAATTCTTGCATAGGTTTACTGTTAATTAGTTGTTTTAAATATGTTTTTATCACTTATAAATAACAGCGACAAGCATTTTTATCCCTATGTTAAACACTAATACCTTTCGAAAAATATTACAGAGCTTACTCTTCTATGTTTTATTACGCGCGTACGCCATCATGAATGAAGCTCATAAAAATAGACTAACGCCCAGCCCAAGACGGCACTACAACATTAAAGCCCTGTCTAAGAAATGGTGTGGTTTCCATGATTTAGGCAAGGCTGATCAATGTATTTATTTAGTGCTTGGTCAAGAAGTCTGAAGCACTTCTGAACCGGTCGATGGTTGCGGCTCCTCCTCACTTACAGCGGCATCGACAATCGATGCAATTTCACGAATATTATCCGCGGCAATGATCGCAGGTACTGGCAACCTAATCTTATGAGCAGGTGTAGAAAACTTGGTCTCAAGTGTATTGGTGAGCTGAACGATACCTAGTGAAGCAAGACCGCACTCTGCTAGATTCCACTCTGGTTTCACTTCTATACCTGTCATTCGCTCCACAATTAGTAGTACTTCAGTCGTCGTATCTTTTGCTAACGAGCGCGTATCATTTTTACCTTTCATTAAACTGACAGTAAATGTAAATCCACGCCGAAGTAATGGGTCGATAGGCTGCACGACCTTAGCAAAGAGTACAACCAGGCCAACAACATAAAAGTACTCGTACCACTCTACCGGAACTGGTTGAGGACTAAACCAGTAGAAGGACTTCTGATCACTCCACCAGTTCCACCATTCGCCGTTACGCGTGGCCGCGTAATACCATTGCCCAACCATCTGGTGAAACAGAAAGCATGCGTACGCGGTCGGCGCAAGGGTCTGCGATATTGTATTGAATCTCAAAACTCTTGCGGTTAGTCCCTGCCCTGTACTCAGAGCAAAAATCCAGAGTAGCGTGATGGGCGCGAACAATCTCGCGTAGATATTATCCCAAATCCGGTTAACTGTTGCAGGGTCTGCATACGTATCAGCAGCCTCAGGACGCATAAAAAATGATTCAAGAGAGGTTTCCGCCACACTTACTCCGTATGGTATATAACCTTGAGCGACATGCGCGACACTAACAGCTAGCATGAAAACAGTGATTGCATCCGCAACGTAACCCCATATGTGAGCACGACGTTGCTCTGAAGGACGAATAGCATCGTATAGAAATGCGGCACACATACCAGCCACGAAATACACTATCCAAAAAGGTGCGAACAGGTAGAAGCCGAGAATCACGGCATTATCCTTACTTGCCATCTCTGTCTGGGCATCCGTCGGAATTGCTTGCAACCCTGTCAACGGGTCGATGTGCCCATAACCTGTCGCATCGATCGCGTAGCCATACCAGAAGGACAACACAATCACCAAATTTACTCCCAGGCCTAATACTGTTAACAACAGCAACCGCTTCGTCTGGCCTCGATTTTTGTAGAGCATGTTGTACAGGAATGGAAAAACAACTACACACTGGAAGTACATTGAAATAAACCAGAGATAAAACCCTAGAAACCAAGATGCTCCCCAAAGTGGCGTAGCTTGCAACCCTGTCAAATGGATGCCTACTGTCAAAAGTACGTTCGCGATCCAAGAGTCTTGAACAAGAGGGGTTCCCTCGCAGAACATATGGTCAATATTTCCTGCTTGTAAGCTCCAGTTGAAAACAGAGGAGAACGTAGATGGCTGACAGCTCATTAACAAATGGGCTAAACCAATCATTACCGCTAACGCATACAAAGGGTACATAACCGTAATACGGGCCGATATAAATGAAAACTTCCGCGTTATCAACGATGGCATAAAGACGACCAGCGAGAATCCTGCCAGCGCGAAGAAGGTGTGCACATGCCAAGGAAACTGCCGTAGATTTGATACAGCATCCCACGATTCATTAGAACCTATGTGCATAAACATCACATAACATGCGAGTAAAAAACGAAAACCAGCTAATGTAGACCAGTCAACTTTTGGCTTATCATGATGATCCATTGCTGTTGTTGATGGATCATGGCCGAAACCAATAGTAACCACTGGCGACTGACTATCTTGTATTTCAGGTGTCGGGGAGGGTTCAACAGAACTCCGAGAAGCGACACCTAAAACTTCTGAAAGCCCCTTTCGAATATACTTTTTACTTGCGGTTTTCGGAAGCTCCTCTTGTGCCACAACTTTCCAAAAAGTAGGGACTTTGTAAGGTGCCAACCCCTTTTCCCTTAGCAGCCCTCGCATTTCTCTCATTACTTCTTGGTGGCTAGCCATATCTGAGTAAGATGATTCCAAAACCAGCGCACAACCTACCTCTTCTCCATAGATATCTGACGGTATCGAAAAGCAGACCGCCGTATTGACCCATGAATGTTGCGTAAGAAGGTTTTCTATTTCAGCTGGCGCAATTTGTTCTCCTCCCCTTTTGATTAGCTCCTTGATTCGCCCTCTTAACGAGAGGCCGCCATAAGTATCCATCTCTCCTAGGTCGCCCGTCAGAAACCACGATTGAAGCTGCCCGTCTTGATGCGACCTCAAAAGGAAGCGGGATTGTTGGTTGGCATCTCCATTACCCAAGTAGCCAGTAAATACGGTCGGTCCTGAAATAGCTATCTCCCCTTCTACTCCGAAAGGTAGTGGCCGCAGCGTGACTGGATCTACCACTGCCATCGATGCGGAAACAGGCACACCAACAGATCCTGGCTGCTGATACCACATATTACCTCTCCTCGGTGGCTGGGAGATTGGCATTTGCTCTGACATACTATAGGTCGCGACCACCTCACACCCGTATGTAGTCTCCAACACACGTCGATCTGGCTCTTTGAGGGCAGCAGCACCAGACCGGATCAAACGTAGGTTGTGCCCACCCCATTGTCCATGTGAATTAAGATATATCTCTGAGTTTTCTTTGAGGTATCGTACCGTAGCATTGTGAATAGTTGGCACTGCAGAGTACCAGGTAGGCCTAGGGTTAGAATTGATCAATGCCTCTACCATCTCTTGCGGACTATAAAGACCATCACATGTGACTGATGCGCCTACTGCAATACTACACAGGATTGAGGCGCTCAACCCACCTATATGATCCAGAGGCATTACGCTATAAGTGACATCACTCGCGTTGATTCCTATACCGTCAGCAAGTATTGCTCCGTTAAAAACTAAGTCTCGCTGCCGTAACGGCACAATCTTCGGCGTAGACGTCGTTCCCGATGTACGGAGTAACAGGGAATAGGCACTCGGTGGGTTAACCAAAACAGGTTGATTCTGAAATTCATCCATCGAATCTAGGTATTTGAACAACCCTGGAGAAGGCTCGTCAACTTGAACGGCATAATGAATGCGAATACCACCGCCGTCTGTGTAATTTGCACATGCGGCTTGCACTCCTGAGGCGGAAACGCCCTCAAACATCACAATATGTTTCACCCCATATTGTTCAAATGCTAATAGAGCGTCTGTTTCGCTCATGCTAGACGATAACGGTACCGCGCAAGTTTGAGACGCGATCGAGAGGAATGCTGCCGCGGCAGCAGCCCCCCCACCAGGAGGCGCTAGATAAGCAACAACCTCCCCCGCTTGTACACCGAGTCGCCGTAAATCACCTTCAGACTGGCAGAATGAAAGCATTTGCCCATAGGTGGTTAATACATCTGCATTTTGTTCTCGAGCCAAACGAAATAATGGGGCGTTGGCAGGTTGAGCAGCAAGCATACCGATAATGGTGTCCGGTATCCCCTCCATTTTAACCTTCACCGCTGCTATTTGAGCATCACTGGCAATGGAGCGTGAGCTAAGGTCACTGGACTTCCTCCATTCTAATGCTTTGGGTGCGGCGGGTAACTCCTCAAACGAAGTCTGTGCCCCACTAAAACAGTCTCGCACCTGCGAAATTACTTCGGCGTTGCCTCGTTGTAGCTGATTGATTTCGTGGCCATTATCCAAATAGAGGACGCTTATGTTGGTCGAGTTTAGATCAAGCGCAAATGACTCAGACCATGACTTAAAGTTGTCCTTGCGCCCTATAAGGTGAACACTCTGAAACTTGGAGTTTGGAATTGGTGAGGGCCCTAATCCAACTTTCTCTCTCAGCTGAGATAAAGATATTGGCGCGGCCGCACAAGCAATAACGGCAGCACGAAAAGGTGCTGCATCTGGCAGAGCAAGTAAAGTGGTTTCATCCATCCGGTCTTTCAGCGCAGTGAGTAGCGCCTTATCCTGAAATAGGTCATTGACAAGACTTGCTATCACCCCCCCTTGACTGAAGCCGAATACTCCATCAAATGGGCCTTCATCCGCTATAATTTCGAGAACACGCTGCACTGCGACACAAATACCATTGAGCATGATATCACGCTCTAACTCGCCTTCGCCCATTACTTGAGGTAACCACGAATACCAAGGCCCAGAGATTAACCCTTCTATTTCAGCTATTCCTGGCCCTGACTTGTCGACAGATACCGGCCCGTTTGCGTAGACAACGTCATACTCAGGTTCTGATACCCCAAGATTCTCAAGCTGCATTTTTGTTACATCTCTATTACTCCCACTGCCGTGAAGTGCCAAAAGCCTCACTTTAGACGTAGGTCCTTCTAATATGTTCAATTTCGCATCCTTCTAAAAAGTTTTTAAACTAATTTGGGGTTTCCATTCCACAAAACTACCTCCAGACTTCAGAGCAATAGGACGCTTATTCATTGTCGATATAGGCCATAGACCTCAAGGCCTATGAGAGCAGGCCCTTCACACTAAAAGGTGCCTATGCCAGGCCAACAAATAAAAATAATTCGTATTTTTGTGTAAACCACAACAGTGCACATCGATATAACAAAGATAATGTTTGGTGCTTGCAAAACCGTAGTTTGGCTTTCTCGGTTCAGTATTTATTACGACTCTTAAGTCATGATCTAAACTGTAGATTCCGGTGTTAACAAGAGGCATCCGAAAAAGCCAAAAGGTTTTATATTTGGATTTAGTCCCGCTTATATAAAGCTTCAATCGTGCTTGAACCAATTGAGTGTGCACCAATCATATAACCAGTCAACGCACCCGATGCATCTTCAGGTAACTCTAGGTTTTTAGATAAAGCGTGTATGGTAAATTGATAACGATGTTCTCCATGGCCTTTTGGTGGACAAGCCCCTCCAAAACCTTTTACGCCATAATCATTCTTGATATTGATGCTCCCGGCAGGCATTAAATTTTTACTCAGATCCCCTGCCCCGGAAATCAAAGTGGTGATGTCCTTCGGGATATTAACGATTTGCCAATGCCACCAACCGCTTCCCGTTGGTGCATCTGGGTCATACGCTTGGATGGCAAACGCTTCTGTTCCTTTTGGCGCGCCGGACCAGGAAAGTTGAGGTGATAAGTTGCCACCACTACAACCAAACCCTTGGAACTCCTGAGACTCACTCATGAGTTGCCCTTGTGATATATCGGTGCTCTTCAGCTTCAATGTGTCTGCTGTGACAAAACCCGATAAGAATATAGATAGCGGTATGGATAATTTGATAAATAAGTGGTGCATATGACTCCCCAAGATCTGTTAGTTTGAAACGGGGTATCCTAAAGGTTTCGCTAAGAACATATAGCCCGAAAGCCGTCAACTTTTTGCCTTATCCATGCATTCTTATTTTTTAATAGTGCGATTAGCCACATATAAACAGCTACTTGAATATAGACTGAAGAAACCATAGCAACCAAGAACAGTATGAAATTATAGCCCCTCCTTATTAAATCAACGACGTTAAAGCTGGTATAAAATTACCTCTATTCAAAATCTATGAGATGCAATTATCGCTAAACTTATGTGTCATTAAAATGTAACTTTTAATAAAAAAAGTCTTAGCTTGTTTGTTGTTTTCCAGCTCAATTAAGGAATATTTTATTCGAGGTGATTTTATGCAATTTGAAATAGAGCTTGTAATAATTATGTCGGTAGGTTTATTCGCATGGATTATAAATTTACATAGGATCAATATATTGAATCGATACGCCTAACAACCAAAGGGTTGCCGTATTGTTAAATATACGGGTATTTTTATATAAGAGTACTAGAGCAGCATACCTCGTTCTATCTGAACAATTGAGGCATACTGTAAATAGTTTTACTGAATTTATGACGCTTTTCGAATCACCTTAACTAGCTCAGCAGGAATCGAATTAAGTGGAAAGTGACCTGATTCTAAAGTGAATACTTTGTCTACCGCCCAACTTTTTATCATTTTGTCTTGCAATGCAGGCGTTAGTACTTTGTCTATGCCGGCTCTAATATAAACTTTATGCACCGAACCAAATTTCTCTTCTGTTAACTGAGCCTCTGCCATAAAAGGTTCAGTCGACTGTTTAAACAAAAAATGTGGCACTAAACGATCCAAATGTCCCTGATCTTTAATGTCATTCAACAGTACTGTTCGCACCGTTTCTTCTGTGACCTCACCATAGCTTTGGTCTTCAGAAAAAATCACGTTTGGAAGTAATTGACCCTGGGTATCGCTCTGCATTAAACCAAGCGGTGTTTCACCATTAGCAGGTAAAATAGCCGCAACAAAAACCAAGCGGTCAATTTTTTCTGAAATCTCTTCGGCCACTTGCGCAATGATAGCCCCCGCTAACGAATGACCGACAAGAATAACCTTCTCTGTTTGCGCTTTAACAGCTTCCACGACTGTTTTGACGTATGCTGCCATCGTTACATTAGCGAGCGGTTGTTTATTATCGCCATGCCCCGGTAAGTCCAGCGCTGTGACTTTGTTGCCATCAGTAGATAATAAGTTAACAAGATCTGCAAACTCCCATGCACCACCCCAAGCTCCGTGTACTAAAATATAATTGCTCATTGTAAATCTCCAGTATTTTAAAGAAAGTGTATTGATTAAGATCACACCAGCAAGTTGTGAGTCATGAGACTGGTGTTTTTTCAGTTAAGAAATATTCATCGCCGATCTAACGTCTTCGATACTGAACACAACGCCATTACTCGCCCAGCCTGTTTTTGGGATCTCGTCGATCAGTAACCAGTGGTTAAGGCGACCATCAAAAAGGCCAATAAAATCATTAACAATCGCATTAACACTTTTCGCCAGCGCGTTGTTGGCTGCTTGATCCAGTGCGCTTGCTGGAGTGGTCACTCTTACTAGTACAGGTGGAGTGTCTACATTTTGTTTGCCGATATAAACATCACTTTTTTGTTGCTCTGTATAGTAGGCCCAAGCTAATGATTGAGCCGCTGGATCTTTTGGGTCAGCACCTTCGGCTGTAAGTACTGCGTCGATAATTTCTTCCATAAATTTGTTTTGAGTGGCTTTATCAAATGTACCTTCTTGAGCGGTTACACGAATAAGTGGCATGGCATTTCTCCTAATTAACGAATCAATAAACTTGAAAGTAAACGGTTTGTCCTCTTGACTTGATTTCTGTTTGTCTCTGAAGATGTGTTCATATTATTCGGTGCAAAGCTAGGCGTAAATGCGTTATAAATAGCTCTAGTTGTGCATAAAAGCACATGATATATTTAGGCTGATTTTGTTGGGGTAAATTGGGAGAAGCTTTGATGAATTGGGATGATCTACGTTTTTTTCTGGCACTAGCCAGAGAAGGAACTGTGAGTGGCGCTGGTCGAGCACTTGAGGTTAAACATACAACTGTTGCAAGAAGAGTCGCTGCATTTGAAGAGCGACTAGGTAGCCGTTTATTCGATCGAATGCCATCGGGATATGCGATGACACAAGTCGGCGAAAACTTAATGCCTCACGCACTTGGGATGGAAGAGTTGGTGAATGCCGCCGATAGAGAAGTGTTTGGAATGGATGCTCAGCTAAGTGGCTCACTAAAATTAGCCGCGTCATATGATGTGTTCACAAGGCTGGTCACCCCTAAATTGCATATATTTATGGATAAATATCCTGGCATTGAGCTTGAACTAGTTTCGTCGACCGGTCTTGTTGATCTGGGCAGTCGCCAAGCCGATATCGCACTTCGATTAAGCCCCCACCCACCCGAGCACTTGATTGGACGTGAAGTTGTGCATTTATCTCATGGTGTGTATGCCAGTGAAGGGTACTTACAAAGAAAACGAACTCTGGAGCAGCTGATTTTATGGGGACACGAAAAAAAAATGCCGGAATGGGCAGCTGATCACTTTCCTGGTGCCAGAGTTTATGCCCGAACGAGTGAAATCATGACCATGATGGAGGCGGTAAAAAACCACCTAGGCTTCGCGAGACTGCCTTGTTTTATTGCTGATGCGGAGCCGACATTACGCCGTATTGATGTTCCATTAACACCCTCTGATTGGGGGGTATGGGTATTAAGTCATGCTGACTTGCGGACCACTGCCCGAGTTAGAGCCTGTCGGGAATTTTTAGTTGAAATCATTGAACAGCAACGAGCCTTAATAGAAGGTTTGAATTCCCAGTATTATTGATTTCAAGCTTAATAATTTTAGCGATTTTTAATAAAAAACATGACTCAAAACTATTTTTCCCGAGGCGGACTGCAATAAACTGATCCTCGGAAAAGAGTGTTTTATCACCTCAACTCGACTCTTGGGCAAAGCAGGATATACTGTAGGACAGTGTCTCAGAATAAATTGGTTATCGAAGACTAGTCAGTATCTGTCGCCACTGTTCAACATCGGGTACAACCTAAGTCTCACTAACGATAGCCGACAGCGGAATAATCAAAAAAAAAGTACCTTTTATCTAAAGTTTTTTACATCAAATACTGTATCAATAGTTTGAGATGACTAAGTTTTTTGACCGAATGTAAAGAGTTATCCTTGTCCCTAATAAATAAAGGTAGCAGGCCAATTTCTAGTATTTCATCTAAACCTAAAGGGGCATTATATTAAATTTTTTGCATTATTTTTATTAATAATCTCGCTTACTTCACCCCAAGCTTTTTCGAACGAAACCGTCAGATTAGCTATAGGTGAATGGGCACCCTATACTTCTGAGAAGAATGTGAAGGGTAAATTTTTAGAACGAGTGGTAACTGAAGCCTTTCAATTGGAAGGTATAAATGTAATTTATGAGTATTTCCCCTGGAAAAGAAGTTATCTTCAAGTACAACACGGTGATTTTGATGGTACGTTTCCATGGAACAAAACGAAAGAACGAAGAGGTGAGTTTTACATACATAAATTACCGCTTTACAAAGATGAAGGCGTCTATTTTCATCTTAAGAACAACGCTTTTGATTGGAATACGATAGACGATTTAAAACAGTATAAAGTTGGCGTCACGATCGGCTACCAGCATGAAATAATCTATAACAAAAAAGGCATCACTGCTGAGCCAGTTGCTTCTGAAGAATTAAATTTCAAAAAAATATTAGTCGGCAGAATTGATGTATATCGAACATCGAAAATTGTTGGCTATGAGACTATCAATAATTTATTCAATCTTGAAGAAGCAAAACGATTCACTCATCACCCAAAAGTGGTTGAAGAAGACGACTATTTCATTTTGTTTTCAAGAAACACATCAAATGGAAAACACTTTTCTGTTCGATTTTATTCTGGTCTAAAACAACTAAAGGCATCGGGAGCATACGATAAAATTGTAGGGGAGTATTTTTAATGCGCCTAGGCTAAAAAATAATGGTTCATAAATATCAGTCTTCAGTATAAATAACCCACAAAGTAATTTAGAACCTTCTTCACTTTGAACGAATGGTTCGTAATATCGACCTGCCTTCTAACAGTTTACTGCTAAACTTAAGCTAATAAATATCTCTGACCTAGATTAGTTGTTTTCTAAAGGTAACGTATTTGGTGAAATATTTTTTTATTTTTCGGTTGCTTATATTGCTGGCAGCATTCTCGATTTCATCTACCCTCTATGCAGCAATCACTGTGGATGGCAGCCAAGACTCTTACTTACTCGGTAACCATATTGAGTATCTTGAAGAAAAAGGCTCGGTACTCTCTCTTGAAGAGATCATGTCAGCACAGCAAAACTTCCGCTTCGAACAAGCCAAAGGGCCGGTACCGAACTTTGGCCAGGTTAACTCAGCCTTCTGGTTCAAAATTAACGTTAACCATCAATTGTCAGAAAAAAAACATTGGCTAATTGAATTAGATTCCCCTATTTTGATCATATCGAATTTTATACCCCCGATATCCATGGACGCTATAACAAAATTATCACCGGTGATACCTACCCTTTTTCTCAGCGTCCAATTAAAACACATAATTTTGTTTTTGATGTCGACCTTCCTCCGAAACAACTGACAACGTTATTTTTTCGAATTCAAACCACCACGTCCCTTCAGTTACCCTTAGTGCTGTGGGAACCCAAAGCGTTCATCCAGAGCAACAGTAAAAAGCGTTATGGTTTTGGTATTTTCTACGGCATTTTGCTGGTAATGATTTTCTACAATTTATTTATTTATATTTCTGTTCGAGACATTACTTATTTCTACTATATTTCCTATATCTGCCTAATTTTAACGGCCAATTTATCCATCAATGGATTAGCCTTCGAGTACCTATGGCCCAATTCACCCACCATAACCAATTTGAGCGTACCGCTCTTTCTTAATTTGGCCATTTTCACTGCCATTCTATTCGCACGCTCCTTCCTGCAAGTAAGAGAATATTCCACCCATCTAGATTTTGTCATAAAAGTATTTGCCACCCTTACTTTACTTGCCGCTATCGCTACGTTAGTTATCAGCTCAAGTATCGCTTTGAAACTAGCAATAGCACTAAACCTGTCGGTCGGCGTCACGCTTTTGATCACAAGTTTTTACGGTGTCATGAAAAAACATCGACGCGCTTATTTCTTTTTAGCCGCCTGGGGAACATTATGTGTCGGCGCTATATTAATTAGCTTATTGTCCGTTGGCATCATTCCCGTTAATTTTTTTACGCTTTACAGTGGCCAAATTGGCATCGTCGTAGAGGTTTTTATTCTCTCACTCGCCTTGGCCGATCGAATCAATACAGAAAAAGCCGAAAAGTTTAAGGCGATACAGGAAACTTTGCTCGCCTCTGAAGATAGGCGCCAAGTAGAACAGCAACTGGTTTACCAAAGCTTACACGACCCTTTAACCGACTGCCCTAATCGGATTTATTTCCACCAGCATCTAAAACAGCTAATCAGTAATAGTAATCCGGATAACGGTAGCGTGATGGTTCTGTGTGTACAATTGAATAATTTTCACGATATTAACTATACTCTCGGATACGATACTGGCGACAAAGTACTGATAGCACTGATTGCTGAGTTCAACAAGGAAGTCACTAAATACCCCAATATCATGCCATTAGTTTCCACGTCCGAAAAAATCAATTTTATTGCCAAAGTGGAAGGCGTTTGCCTAGCGATGCTCTTCAATTGCCAAACTCAAAATTCAACCAACGATACGATTGAACGCTTAACCAACTTTCTTCGGAAACCGACCAAGTTCAATGACATGTTACTCGATGTCGGTGGCCATATTGGCATTGCTGTTTGCCCTGATCATAGTACCAGTGCTGAAGTGCTTATTCGTAGGGCGATGGTCGCAGTAAAGGCGGCAAAACAGAAACAATACCTCAGTTTGATTTATAACGAAGAAATTGACAGCTATAGCGCAGAGCGTTTATCACTCACGGGCGAATTAAAACAGGCGATTGACAGGAATGAGCTAGAACTCTTTTTTCATCCCAAAATTGACTTAAATGCGATGGCCGTCGTTAGCATGGAAGCATTGCTACGGTGGAACCATCCGGAACGTGGTCTGTTAACTCCAGATAAATTTATCGATTTAGCTGAAGGGACCGGTATTATCACCCCGTTAACTCAATGGGTTATCAAACATGCCGTCATTTATTGCAGTGAATTACAAAAGAAGGGCTATAAGCTTAGCGTGGCGGTGAATATCTCAGCTCATAACCTACTTGAGGACGACTTCGTTGATCAGGTTAAAGCGACTCTTGAGCTATATCAATTCTCGTCAAAAGACCTAATCTTAGAAGTGGTAGAATCGGCAATGGTTGAGGATTACGATAAGACCATTGGTACTCTGAATCAGCTTAAACAACATGGTTTACAATTATCTATCGATGATTTTGGCACTGGTTATTCATCCCTAGCTTACCTAAAGACGCTCCCCGTACATGAGCTCAAGATTGACCGATCTTTTATCAGCGGGATATTGAACAGCGAAGATGATCGTTTAATTGTCGAAGCCACACTGTCTATCGCACATCAATTAAACCTTAAAGTGGTCGCCGAAGGCATTGAAGATAAACCGACAATGGAACTCCTTATTAAAATGGGCTGTGACATTGCACAAGGCTATTTTTTCAGTCGCCCAATGGAAACTAAAAAGCTGACCACATGGTTAGTCGAAACACCTTGGCCAGCCAAACTGAACAAAAGGGATTGAACAATGAGGTCGGTATTGGCATTCAATTATTGGTAGAAAATAGAAAATTGCTAACCACCTGGTCAGCTTACTTCTAGCCGAGCCTTTATCGTCGTGTGGTTAATTCAGATTTTGAGACCATTGACAGCCTTACGAAGAGACTGAATAGCGGCTAAAGGACGAGCCATCACTTCGATCTTTTCCACCTGTCCCTTCGCATTAAAATGAAAAAAGTCCACGCCCTGAAGATACTCGCCGTTAATATCACCCTCAAAACGAAGGGCGGCGATATTGCCATCGATCAAAACGTTTTTATAGTTGAAGTTGTTTACAGCTTCATCGAAAGCTTTGAATGTTTGGAGTGCATTCACATTACCCAGAACAACCTCAGTTTGGAACGGTACAGTAAGCTGCATATCTGGGTGTAATAGTGACAGTAACTTATTAACATTCCTTTTCTTTACCCCTTCAAACCATTGGTTAACGAGCATGTTCACTTCCAATGCGCTGGTATCTTGTTGATGATCAGTTATATAACTCATTATGCTGCTCCTTCTAGTTCTAATTGGTTAAAATTAATACTCTCGCCATCGTCTGGTACAAAGAAACGATGTTTCCAGCCTCTTACCCGAATTTCAGATGCAATGGATTCACGGCTTACAGGACAATGATCAAGTGATTCAAGATGATTAGCGACTAGCTTCCCTTCGGCGAGTTCTCCCATTTCAATGGCTTCAGACAGCCCCATGATGATTTCGCCACCTAAGTCAAAATTCGCCCCCCCGGCCGGTAGTACAATAATGTCAGGCTGTATTCGAGTAACAAAAGCTTTAACCTCTTTCGTTAAAATCGTATCTCCTGTTACATAAAGGCTTGGTTCATTGGGCAATTGTATGTGGTAACCAAAACCGTGCGCCATCATCCTTCCAATAAAGCCTTCGCCGTGTAAACAAGGGACCAATTCAATCGAGCCGTTCAGAAAAGAGCCTTCTAATGAAGGATTTAAGCTATGCACTTCTAATCCTTTATTTTTTAGGAATGCTGAATCTTGCGCTGAACAATAAACAGGAATATTGTTTTCTCGAAGCCACTTGGTGGCCGCACGATCTAGATGATCGAAATGACCTTTTTGACAGTGAGTGATCAAACAACAAGTAACGCGTGATTTTAGTTCCTCCATACTAGAAGGCAGTTCAACCAGTGGATTTCTACGTCTTGATGTTGTCGCGTATTTAAGCGAAGGGATGGCTCCCTTCGGTGCGAACATAGGATCAACCAAAATACCGTGTTCCTTACCTTCAATCATCGTTTCAATCAGTATGGTCGCATTACGAATTTGCGTAATTTTCATATCTAAACCTCAATTCATTTAAGTGCGAGAGATATTGTATGAAGGACATACGCACATATAAATGGCCAGATTTGCCATAAAAAATACCATTCCGCACACAACATCAATCATTCAAACAAAGCGCGCGAATTGTATGGTTTATGTCATTTTATGCCATACTGAAGAGACAAAAGTTCTGTCACCATACTTCTCATTGAAATCAAACACAGACAAATAGGTGAGAATATGACGATATATAACGTAGACCAAAGTAGTGTTTATGTGAACATTAAAGGCGAAGGTGAGCCCATTCTATTTTTACATGGGGTACCTGATACCTCAGAAGTTTGGAACGGATCCATCGAGGCTTTATCCGGTGAGTATAAGTGCATCGCGCCAGACCTGCCTGGATTTGGACAAACCAAAGCGCCACGAAATTTTGAATATAGCCTAGAAAATCTGGCTAAATTTGTTGACCAGTTGCTATCGACACTAAGCATTACTGAAGCCGTACATTTAGTGATCCATGATATTGGTGGCATTGTTGGCTTAGCGTTTGCGGTGACACACCCTGATAAGGTAAAAAGTTTAACCATTATGGATACGACTTTTTTTTCGGATTATCAATGGCACGCCATGGCTAAAACTTGGCGAAAACCTGTACTCGGAGAACTGGCAATGTATTTAATGCGTTATAAGCAATTTAGTACTGCAATGAAAAAAAGCGCGCCAATATTGACGGATTCTCAGATAGAATCGAACTACAAGTTCCTGACATTTCGTAATCGCCGTATGATTCTGCGCTTTTATCGCGCCCTTGATCCTGCCATTTTTAATTCATGGGAAGGGCAACTGCAAACTCTTGCTAAGCGTTTTCCTACTCAGGTGATTTGGGGTAAGCAAGATAGTTTTTTACCGGTTGCGCTTTCAAAGCGTTTCGGCACCGATAATGTACATACATTAGAAGATACAGGCCATTGGCCCATGCTCGAACAACCTAATAAAGTACATAAATTTATTAGACATAATATTACTCAGGCAGGAGAAACTGCCTTGTGAGATGGTAACGATGAACATAGGACTATTGGTATATCCCGGCTGCGTAGTTTCAGGCTTATTTGCTTTTGCAGAATTGTTGGAAGTGGCAAACAAACGTGCCGGAAAGACCCTATTCAATACCCTGTGGATAGGTATTGATGAGCAAGATGTTTCAGTCACAACCGGAAATAAAACGCCTGTCACTACCATAAAAGTACAAGGTAGTTTGCAAAGTACAAGGCTTGATGCGGTACTTATCCCAGGCTTTTGGACAAATAACCAGTCGCATGTAGAACGGGCAATGCATACTTATAGTCCCTTGATTTCAGCATTAAAGATTTTACCTTCTACCACGCAAGTTTGGGGCTACTGCACTGCGGTTTGTCTGATGGCTGCTTCAGGCCGTATTGACCATCAGCGAGCCACCGCAACCTGGTGGTTAGCGGATTTTGTACAGAACAACTTCCCGTCAGTAAATTGGAGTTTTAGCCATACGAGTATTTTTGAAGCGAAAAATAATACGGCATCGGGGCTAAATGGTTACCTGCCGATAGCACAAGCGCTTATTGAAGAGCATTGTGGGCAGGATGTGTTACGAGATATTATCGAACTGATGATTATCCCAAAACCTGAAAAATCAGCACAGCCTTTTACTCAAATCAAATTGATGAAGTTAGAAGATAAATTGCTTAGAGCAATTTATATTTGGGTAGAAAATACCCCCGCCACTGAACTCACAATTTCAGTATTAGCAAAGCATTTAAACAAAACAGAAAGAACATTAGCACGTAAAGTGAAACAATCGACGGACTTATCATTGGCCAGTTTTATGCGCCTGATTAAACTTCATCAGGCGAGTGAACTTCTGACTTACAGCAGTAAACCTATAAACCTGATCAGTGACGCACTGGGTTTTTCTGATGACGCGGCATTTCGACGCACCTTCAAAAAAGTCTCTACGTATACGCCCAGTGAATATCGACAAACATTTCAACGATAGTCGTTTTAAATAATTTCTAAGGCTTGCCAATATGATTGGCAGGCCTTGTACACCGCCTCTGGCGCTTCAACTTGTGGGTAATGCCCCACCCCCGGTAACTCATGAATATCCGGGTCATCAATAAGCTCTCGGTAACGAACAAGCATATGCGCCCCAGAAATAGGATCCTCCAAGCCATTGATTAGCCTGATGGGTGTTTGTGTATTTTGCAAAGCGCCCACCCACCGTTCTCTGTTTCTCCTCCGCTCAACCATATACCGAATTAGCTTAGGCATGATGGCTTTACCATTTTCTAGAAGTAACAACTCCCAGAAAGTTTCCAGCTCGTTATCAGGGAGAGCCTGAGCGCAAATTTTATCAAAATTCTGCTTAAACCTAGCGAATGAACCTAGGCGCGCTACCAAGCCACCCAGTGGACTAATTAGCAACTTCTGTATCAATACGGGCTTATGCGTTTCCGGAAACAGTCCCCCATTCAATAAAACAAGGCTATCGATGCTTCGGGTAGTAGTCGTTGAGTTAGTTTCCGCGGCTCTTGCCAGTAATTCCTGAGCCACTGTTACACCGTAGTCATGCGCTAAAAGGTGATAGTGAGTAACACCTTTGAGTTGAAGAAGGCTTTCAAGTAAATCAGCTTGGTCTTTAATGGAGTATTCATATTTAGCGGGCTTTGCAGACAAACCAAACCCTATCATATCAAATGCCAATACCCGAAAATTTTGGCATAGGGGTTCCCATACTTTATGCCAATCCCAGCTAGCCGTTGGAAAACCATGAATTAGCACAAGCACTGGCGCATCGATCTGACCACCTTCTATGTAAAATATTTTCTCTCCACGATAGGAAAAGTAGTCTCCGGCTGCTTCCCATTTTTTCCAGTCACCCAATTTTTCCACCTCAAATTGCATTATCAGCTCTTATTTGCAAGATAGTTTACGGTGTTCAAGAGTAGTTTAAAAGTGAGCAAGCTTGCACATTTTGATTAAATTTTTCTAGAAAACCAGGGTATTCAGCCAAAAAATTATGCCCAAAATATACGCCCATATCTTTCTTTTTTTGCGGTACCTGATGAAAATCTAGCATTGACTTACCCATTTTTTGCACTAAATCTGGAAATACCAAGGAATTTTCCAATACAGCGCCAATTCTCCCCAACTCTAACATTTTGAGCAACTGACTTTGTGTGTGTGGTGCAGCCCCAATGGTATAATTACCCTTTTGAAGAGAGTGAAGCGTATTTGAACCAAACCTAGCCCCGACACTCACATTTTCTTTAATATATTCAAGCGTGTACGCTTCAAGCGGTAAGCTGATCGTTTCTTTTAACGTATAGAAGATACGTTCTTGCGGAAGAAATACTACAGAGAGCGTTGCATACCTGTCTCTTTTTTCATTTCTGGATGCTGCAAAAAAGCCATCCAATTTACCTACTTTAGTTTCCTCCTGGGCTCGTTTCCACGGCAGCTTATGAATCATAAACGGCTGATTAATGCGAGACATAATACAAGCTAACGCACGCACGGCAATGCCATCGGCACCATGAGGCGTATCTATGTGATAAGGCGCCCACTCTACTTTGCTGCCTAATTTAATAATATAGGGAGACTCAGCCGCCACATTAAAGCTAAAAAAGAAAAGACAAAAACTTAATAGTCGAATCATTTTGATCAACTCTCTTAAAATTGAACAACATAATGCTTAAGTATAGAACAACAATTTCAATTAAGAGTTTGAGAAAGAAAAGCACTGAACCTCACTTAGAGTGAGGTTTTATAATAGAAATTTTTAGTTCAGGAGTTCTGTGCTAAAAGAATCGTTTCGCCATCAAGCTTAATCTGGAATGTTTTTGTACAACCTGTATCTCGCCCTTGGGCTTCGCCATCTTCCAGACTAATCACCCAATTATGTAACGGGCACGTTACCCGTTTGCCATGAACAATACCCTGCGATAGCGCACCTTGTTTATGTGGACATTGATCACGTAAAGCGAATACCTCATCTGTGGCAGTTCGAAAAATAGCAATATCACCATCCTGTGTTTGGATGATGCGCGAACCCAAGGGAGGGATGTCATTTAGCTTGCCTATTTCAATCCAGTCGCTCATGATTTTATTCCCAGATCCAGTTTAGTTTCTAAAATCGTTAACCGATGACTTTGAGCGGGATAAAATCAACCACATCCACGCCTTTGCTCGCTCGCTCTGCCCAGGGATCATCCTGAGAATATTTTTGTGATTCCAGAAAGCGCGCGTGAAATGCTTTGCGCTGCGTTTCGTTTTCAACGATTTCTTCTTTAATAAAATGTAAACCCACCCGTTCAATCCAAGGCGCCGTACGTTCATTATGATGGCCTTGTTCACGGTACATCTGCATGAGCGCTCCAGTATATTCCATCACATCTTCATCACTGGTCACCTTCGTTAAAAAGTCACTCACCCGCACTTTCATGCCGCCATTTCCACCCACATAGATTTCCCAACCAGAGTCGACAGCGACTACACCAATATCTTTAATGGTTGCTTCAGCGCAGTTTCGCGGACAACCTGAAACCGCAATTTTAACTTTTGCAGGTGTCCAGGAGCCCCAAGTCATTTTCTCAATATCAACTCCCATGTTCATCGAGTCCTGCGTACCAAAACGACAATGGGTAGAACCCACGCAGGTTTTTACGGTGCGTAAAGATTTTCCGTACGCATGACCAGACACCATGCCTGCGTCATTCAGATCTTTCCAAATCTTAGGTAGGTCTTCTTTCTTCACCCCTAATAGATCGATCCGTTGACCACCTGTAACTTTTACCGTTGGCACATTGTATTTCTCGGCTGCATCTGCGATCGCACGTAGCTCTGCCGGTGTGGTTAAACCACCCCACATTCGAGGTACGACACTGTAAGTATTATCTTTTTGGATATTTGCGTGGCTGCGCTCGTTGATAAAACGTGAGCGTGAGTCATCCTGATACTCACCCGGCCATTGTGCAAGTAAATAGTAATTAATCGCAGGGCGACAAATATGACAACCGTCGGGACTGGAAAAATCAAAATGCTCACTCACGGCAGGAAATGACTTTAAATCTTTTTCAGCAATCGCCGCACGAATTTCATCGTGACTATGCTCAGTACAACGGCAAATAGATTTACGTGTTTCGGTATCCGTGAAATCACTACCCAGCGCATCAGCGATGAGCTGCTCCACCAGCCCCGTGCAAGATCCACATGAAGCAGAGGCCTTAGTCGCATCACGAACATCATCTAAGGTAAAAAGATTCTCCGCTGCAATCGCTTTTGTTATGTCGCCCTTGCAAACACCATTGCAGCCGCAAATTTCGGCATTATCCGGTAGGTTTGCAACCCCACTAGCCCCTTGTGTTCCCGAATCACCCAAATGTGCCTGGCCAAAAAGTAAGCGGTCACGCATCTCTGAGACGTCGGTACCGTCTTTCATCATTTGGAAATACCAAGAGCCATCCATGGTATCGCCATAAAGCACCGTGCCTTTTATTTTGTTATCTTCAATCACTACTTTTTTATAAACGCCGCGATATTGATCCCGAAAAACAATGTCCTCTGAGTTTTCATCACTGTCGAAGTCGCCAGCAGAAAACAGGTCGATTCCCGTTACTTTTAATTTGGTGGCTACCACAGAACTCCGATAATTAGCGATACCATATTCCGCCAAATGGTTAGCGCAGACTTTAGCCTGTTCAAACAAGGGCGCGACTAATCCAAAAGTATCCCCCCGATGTTCGATGCATTCACCGACGGCATAAATACAAGGATCATAGGTTTGCATGGTGTCGTTAACGAAAATCCCACGATTGCAATGTAAGCCAATTTTTTCTGCCAATGCTATATTCGGGCGAATGCCAACGGCCATCACAACTAAGTCGGCAGGTATCTGATCGCCATCTTCGAAAGAAATGCCCGTTACCTTACCTTGTTCATCGCCGTGAATTTCTTTGGTTGCTGCGGCAAGTTTAAAATTCAAGCCACGTTCTTTCAGCGAGGCTTCAAGCATTTTTGCTGAAGGTTGATCTAATTGACGGTTCATCAATACATCAAGATTATGAATAACGGTTACATCCATGCCTTGCTTCAACAAACCGTTGGCTGCTTCCAATCCTAATAAACCGCCACCAATCACCACCGCATGCTTCTGTGTTTTTGCCGCCGCCAACATCGCATCAACATCGGCAATGTCACGAAAGGCAATCACCCCTTTTAGCTGATGACCTGGTAAAGGGATAATAAAGGGGTTTGAGCCTGTGGCGAACAACAAGCGATCATAACTGAGTGTTGTGCCATCTTGAGCAGTGACTGTTTTTTTAAGGCGGTCAATGTGAGTAATTTCTTTCTGCTTGCCTGCATGAAGCGTGATTTTATTAGCTTCATACCACGCATGATCATTGATCATGATCTCATCGATGGTCTTTTCACCCGTTAGTACTGGCGAGAGCATGATACGATTATAGTTACCGTAAGGCTCAGATCCGAACACGGTAATATCATATTTATCGGGAGCTACTTTCAGTAACTCTTCAACGGTTCTCATACCCGCCATACCGTTACCAATAACGACGAGTTTACGCTGTATATTATCGGTGCGCTTTATCATAGTGACTCCACTGAAAACATGTGTTTGATCAGATCGTCTCAAGACATAACTCTCCATAAGCATCAAAGTAGTGCATGTATATTTTGAAAAATAACATGCACTAAAAATGGAGAATCATTAAAGAAAAATAGTTGCTGAATACAGGAAAGGCAAGGTTAAAATTTAAACAATTCACAAAATAAGCAAACTATATACTTCTAATCCTATCTAACCATTTACACTTTATAGGCTGAAAGCGCCGTTTCTATTTTAGCTGCCAATGTCGTAAGTTCAGCACTTGAATACGTAATAGATTCAGCTTCTTGGTTTGTATCCCCTGAAAGGTCTGCAATATTATTAATATTCCGGTCAATCTCATCAATGGTTGCCGATTGCTCTTCAGAGGTGCTCGCGATTTGTATGTTAATTTCACTTATTTCATCAACTGATTGATTAATATTATTAAATGCCATTTGCACTGAATCAGCCAGTTCCACAGCTACATTTGAGCTTTCTTTGCTTATCAACATAGCATCGACTGCATTCTTACTGCCTATTTTAAGGCGGTTTATAATATCTTGAATTTGGCGAGTAGACTCTTGCGTGCGCTGGGCTAACGTTCGTACCTCATCTGCAACGACGGCAAAGCCTCTTCCTGATTCGCCCGCGCGGGCGGCTTCTATTGCAGCATTCAAAGCTAATAAATTAGTTTGTTCTGCAATATTTTCAATTACTGTTAGCACGCCTGTAATTTCGTGAGTATCTTGACTTAATTGGTCAATAACATCTGAGGCATGATCAACCTGACTTGCTAGCTTCTTATTAGAATGCTGGCTTTCTCTAACAATTTCCTCCCCTTCTTCAGAAAGCTTTAAAGTTGCCTGCGCCTTATCTGCAGCGGTTTGCACATTACCCAGTACTTCCTGTGCTGATGCTGACATTTGGGTAATGGCACTCGCCGCTTGTTGAATTTCATTATGCTGAGTGACAATACTTGTTTTAGTATTTTCGGAGGCTTGGCTCAGGTTTTCTGATGAAGACACCAAGGTTGAAACACTATCACCGATTGAAACGAACATTGCTTGAAGCTTAGATGCAAACAGATCAAACCATTTACTTAATTCACCTAACTCATCATTGTCTGAACGGTTAAGTCGCTGCCTTAGGTCCCCCTCACCTTGGGCTATATCTTGCAACAAAATAACGGTTTTATTAATAGGCTGAATAATACTTCTTATCAAAAAGAAACCTGAAACGGTGCCCAAAATGAATGCCATAATAATTGAAGCAAATGACGTTACAGTAATCTCTGATTTCAAATTTGTAATTGAAGATAACGCCTCCTCTGTAGTAATTTCACTCATGATTGCCCAATTCAATCCTTGTATTTTTAAAGGTTTATAAGCAGAAAATACGTTTTGATTTTGATAATTCATGAACTGACTAAAACCAGACTCACCTTTTATTGCTTCTTCAACGCCAATAGATTTGATCACTTGTCGCCCAAGACCAGAGTTTTGCTGAGCAATTATTTCTAAAACTCCTGATTGTTGGCTACCAATTTTTTTTAGGTCTGCAAGATATTTGTCTTGGTTTTCAATCATATAACGACTTTCACTTCGTAATGTTTTATCAGGACCAACTAAAAATATTTCTCCAGACAAGCCCAAACCAACCTCTTCCCATTTTGAATAATGAGTCATAACATCATTGATTCGACTGGCAGGTACCTGATAAATAAGGACCCCAGATTGTTTGTTTTCAGAATCAAAAACCGGAGAAGAAATAAACATGGCTGACGCTTCATACGAAGGTGTATAAGCATGAGTATCCGTGATAAACACAGCATGCTTATCTTTTGAGTCCTTTGCTAACCTAAATGCTTGCCCTAAACCAGAGTCGGCAAAGGCACCGTCAACCAAAGATGTCGCGAAATCGATCTCTTTATAAACACTGTAAACTACGTTTCCGGTTTCATTATCAATCAAAAATATGTCATCTAAGCCAAATTCTTCCAAAAAAAGCCGAAAGTTAGGATGGTAGTAACCGTGAGCACCATCATAGGTACTCCCAATTTTTGATTGGTTTAAATGATGTTTCTCACCTAGTAAATTTGGATTTTCACTTAAATAGGCATATTGAACAGCAATGTTTGCGGGAGGAAGGTTAGCGATATAGTCAGCACCATCTTTATTTTTTTTATTATTTATTTGCTGATACTTTTTATTAAATTGGGAAGTATAAAAATTAAGTAATGATTCTTTCTGCTCTTCCTCTGTAGAGCTTTGTCTTAAATACATTCGGTGTCGGCCAAAGCCTCTTTTCAAAGCATCCAATGCATCAACAGCTTCTGTACTACTTGAATGAGTAATAATTTGACTACGTAATGTTTTAAAGTAGTTTTCAATATTACTTGCGGTCGCATCTCTAATTGAAATCAACTGGTTTTCAACCTGAAGTGACAGCGCTTTTTGACTTGATGTTATCGAGCCATAACCAATAAATATTGCAGAAATAAATACTGGAACAATTGCCAGTAAAGAGGTACCTAATATGAGCTTTGTTTTGATTTTCATTTTAAATGCCTCAGTATGCATTTGTTAAAATTAAAACTGCATTCACAAAAGCCATTAACTGTGCATCTAAGTTTAGTCTAAATTCCAAGCTGTGCATTTTTTGATCAAATCATATTTATCAGCCTCAAATAAATCTGTCCCTATTAATTTTTTAACGTTCGTATTTCATCACTAAGTGTTTAGATGCCCTGCGATGCTGCCACCACAGCTTTGCAATCATACTTAATATACCAATACCGGCTCCAACAGAGCCTTTCAACGTTCCACTTACTTTAGATACGCCAATTCTTACGCGTGTATCAACGCCTGTTTCAACCGTTGTAAAATCATGCTGGATCATTTTGATCTGCATTTCTACGGTCCAACCAAATGTATGATCTAACATATTGATTTGTTTTAATGCCGAGTAGCTAATGGCTCTAAAAGGGCCTAAGTCGGTGATATTTTGCTTCCAGATCCACCTAATCAATAAACTCGCCACCCAGTTTCCCGCCATTTGTGGTCCCGTTAAAGCCCCACGCTCTCTTGCGCCTAATACTCGGGAACCAATCACCATATCGGCACCATCGGCCATCCCCGCGAGCAAATCAAAACACTGCTCGGCATCAAATGCATGATCACCATCAATAAACAACACAATATCGCAATCTTCAGGTAAGGCTTTCATTGCCGTCAAGCAAGCAATGCCATACCCCATAGTCGGTTGATATACGACTTTAGCACCCGCTTCGCGAGCCGTTTGAGCTGTTTGGTCTTGCGAGCCATTATCGCAAACAATAATTTCATCAATAAGGGGTTGATGAATAAAACGCAGCTTTTTTAATGCGCCCACCACCAAACCTATCGATGGTTGTTCATCTTTTGCGGGAATAATCACACAAACCTTTTTATTCACATACATCTAAGTATCACCTCTGTTCAAATCGAAGCGATGAGCTTCGAAGCTATGACCGTCGAAGCTATTTGCATCGAAGAACTAGACGCTATTATTCATAAGAAATATTACGCACTTATCACGGAGCGATAACAGATTGATCAAATTGTTATATGCGCATCTCCCTATATTTTTCATATGAATCAGCACTAATTATCACAAAAGAATCACAAACCAGGCTCAAATATCACGACCGTATTCTGAATTTATCAACTTTGCGATATCCGCTTGAATCCCTGCTAATCAGTAACTTAGGATACAAACCAACGAATAAGCACACGTTTAAATTAAGCGTGACAATCAATCCTAACAACACAACTAGCAATGGAGTTTATATGGTAAATTTTTCTCATATTCGACGTTCAGCAACGGCAACACTCATCATAGGAAGCTGCACTGCTCAATTCGCTTTCGCGGGTGCATGGGTTCCAGGTGAAGGTGAGGGTTATAGCAAAATTGGCGTCTCGACTTACGAAGCAGATGAAAGCTTCGGTAGCGGAAGTACAGGCTCAAAATTTGAAGGTCAGAACACCTCCTATTATGGTGAATATGGCCTTGGAAGCGACCTAGCCGTATTTGGAACGCTGCTCTATCAAGATTTGAAACAGACCGACGAATTCGGAACCTCCACTACATCTAAAGGCTTTGGTGATACTGAAATTGGCGTTCGTTATCAGTGGTTCTCTGACAGTTATGTATTATCCAGTTCACTACTATTTAAAACCCCCGCTTTGTATGACAAACACGATGACTTGCCACGCGGTAATGGCCAGGAAGATTATGAATTTAAAATGTTGCTTGGTAAGAGCCTGAATAACTACGGCTACTTTGGTGCCGAACTGGGTTACCGTTTACGCACCGATGAACCCTCTGATGAAATTCGTTATTTATTAGAGTATGGAATTTCCGCCAGCGACAATCTTTATTTCCGCACCAAATTAGATGGTATTCACAGCGTCGAAAATGCAGACAAGCTTACAACGTCAGCCAGTAACTCAAGCCTCAACCTTTCTGCCACCCCTGAGTACGACCTAGGGAAACTAGAATTAACCGCAGGATGGCAGTTTGGCAAACCTCAATCAGACTCACAAGTTCGATGGGGCGTAGAGTTCACCTACAACCAAGATCTTTATGGTTCTAACACCTTAAAAGGTGATGGCATGCAAGTAGGTATCACTGCAGTTTTTTAATTTAAAAGAGTTTATATCATGACGAGTTTCAGCATCTTAATCTTAATCGCTCACTATAGTTTGGTGGGTTTGTTATGCCTGTTTGGCTTGCATCGACTTTCGATGGTTTTTCGATGGTTTGGTGCTCGTCATTATAAACCTGACCTACCTAAAGAATTTGAAAGTTTGCCAAAAATTACGGTTCAAATTCCGCTATATAACGAACGTTTAGTGGCTAAACGTATTGTGGATGCCGTTGCTGCCTTCGACTATCCGGCTGAGCAACTGCAAATTCAAATTGTTGATGATTCAAGCGATGAAACCAGCCAGTTAATTGCTGAGCGAGTACGCCACTATCAACGTCAAGGCGTCAATATACAACACTTGCAACGTACCATCCGTACCGGCTTTAAGGCAGGCGCACTGAAAGAAGCGATGAGCCAAGCGACAGGAGAGTTCATTGCCATTTTTGACGCGGATTTCATTCCTGAACCTAGCTTACTGAAAGAAACGATTCATCATTTCAACCAAGACAAAATGGGTATGATCCAGTTTCGTTGGTTACACCTAAACCGCGATAGCAGTAGCTTAACCAAAGCACAAGCGATGATGCTAGATTCTCATTTTAGCTTAGAGCAACAAGTGCGTTGCAGCAGTGATCTATTCTTCAACTTTAACGGCACTGCAGGCATGTGGCGCACTGAAGCAATCATTGATGCGGGCCACTGGAGTGCTGACACTTTAACCGAAGACCTGGATTTAAGTTACCGCGCCCAGTTAAAAGGCTGGAAGATGCTTTACCTGAATGAGCATGGCTGTGCAGGTGAATTGCCAGCAGATATGGCCGCCTTTAAAAGCCAGCAGCATCGATGGGCGAAAGGTGGCGTGCAGGTAATGAAAAAAATGTTGGGCACCGTTTGGCGCTCTTCTTTTAGTTTAAAACATAAAATCGAATCAAGCTTTCACCTGTCTAATAATCTGGCTTATTTAGTGATGATGATCGATTCTGTCTGTCTGTTATTACCGAGTTTATTTGCCCGACAATACCTACAACTCGAAAGCAATCTTTGGGTTGATCTTCCGATGTTAATGCTCGCTTCGGCTTCTCATTTAATTTATTTATTTTTCGGCCAAGTTGCTTTGGGACGTTCAAAAACAACCGCGATGCTGAAATTACCTCGCTTACTGCTCATCGGAATCCAGTTGGCTTATAACAATGCGAAAGCAGGTATCGAAGCCTTAAGAGGCCAAGAGAGTGAATTTGTGCGCACCCCGAAAAGCGGTGAGCACCTCCAGTCAGGTCAGAACAAGACCATACAAAACACGAGCAGTGAGACCTTAGGTTTAAGTTTCTATCAGGCCGTTACACCAAAAGGAGTGGTCTTCGAGCTAATCATTGCAACGGTATTCCTAATGGTCGCAATTTGGGCCACGGTGAACCAAGTGTGGCTCATGTTACCGGTCTTAGTGTTTTTGATGATCGGCTTTACCGCAACAGCTGCCGAAAGCTTTATCACCCAGATAAAAGCCAGACGAACCATTAACCAAACGGCTACCGACTAAGTTAGGCAAAGTTCTTATGATGTTAACCAGCTTAAAAAAACAATCGCAGCTTATCTGCCTGTTGCTGTTCTTAGTATGTATC
>Ga0209184_1000703_pt1 | contig 30768 bp, 20 predicted proteins | sample EN8Hudsemesocosm_2_FD_184627 | JGI IMG/M metagenome (GOLD analysis project Ga0209184, IMG submission 184627) | Methane-oxidizing microbial communities from mesocosms in the Hudson Canyon - EN8C Hudson Canyon (SPAdes) (version 2) | ecosystem: Environmental > Aquatic > Marine > Cold seeps | place... | reverse complement strand
ATAGGCCGTAGCCTTCATTTATGCACTCGATATTAGAGGTATCAATTTTTTGATATTTACCTAGTTCGAGATTTGCAAACCAAGCCTCTTTTACTTCACGGTTTATCTCTTTATTCATGTCTAGTTTTGCAATTGCAACTATCCGAGGTTCAAAAGCACCATTCAAATTACACATTGCATAATATAAAGAATAATCTGGATCGATGTCTGGAATAGGTAAATGGTCCACATATTTCCATATAGCCGAATTACCTTTGCGTCCGATTTCTTTATTTAGAACAAGAAAACTCGCATTCCCATTCGACACATATTCAAACGAATGAACTGGCTCAGTACCATCGATCAACGCTCCGCCGGCACTTTTCATCGCTGAAGTATCAAAAGCCACAACGTGTGGAATAAATGCTAACAAAGAAAGGCAGAGATACTTCATAAAGAGCCTATAACATTTTTATATAGAGCACGCTCGCTTTGCCATTTCTGATATCAGCAACGAATCTCTAAGTGTTTATTTTTGAAAGGAATTTTAGACGGGGCTCAAAGTCCTTTCCGAGCAAAGCGAGGGGTCCTGTTAATTGGAATATATCAAAATAAGGGGTTTCCCCTTATTTATTTACTCAAACACCTAAGTGTCTGATTTATCTCGCTTTTGTTTTTGGCTTGCAGTGTAAAGCGAGCACCCCATAGAATCAATAGCAGTAACCAGCGTGTAGTTTGCTAAATACACTGTTTACGCAACCAGTGTATTTATGTGCACAGCCTCACCCAATTCAATGCTCAAGTTCATAAGGCAGCCACACATATGCCGGCCTAGCTCTTTGACTCAAGCATTGCTTGGATTTTGCAGCAGGGATGCTGCGTAGCCAAGCAATGCTTGAGTCAAAGGGCCTATCTGAGGAATTGGCCCAATGAATACTGGGCCAAGGATAATCAACTTTAGTGGGTCACAACACGGTAAAAAAACAGACTAAAGAATGTTAGCTAAGCGTGCCTTAAAACCTTCTGGCACCGTGGTCACGGCTTTTTTATCATAATCAAAAAACAGCATACTCACCTTTAAGCGGGCGGTTTCTCGCTTGTGTGTGTTATTAAAAATACGATAGATAAAATCCAGGTTTTTACCCTTCATATTGGCGATGGCCAAGTCTACGGTGAGTTGGTCTGCGTAATCGGTTTCGGAGATGTATTGAATTTCTGAGTGCACCATTATAAGACCGGCATCTTCAAAGATGATGGCATCGTCGTAACCCAAGCTCTTAATAAATCGTAACTGGGCTTCTAGGGCGATGGGCAAAATACGGTCGGCCCCTAAATGGTTGGCGGCATTTATGTCTGAATACAATACGCTGTAATTAGTGGTGAAATGAAAGTCGGATGGTAGCTCGATGATTTTACGGCTCATAAAAATCCTGGCACAAAATTAGAAAGGAAAGTACAAAAAAGGCCGGTTAACTTTAACTAACCGGCCGATATTTATTGAAGATGTTTTAGCGCAGGCGTCTTACACGCACCGAGCGACCTTTTAGTTTTCCTTCGCTTATTTTTTTCAAGGCCGCCTTGGCGGCATCCGTATGCACTGCCACATAGGCCCAGTTGTCGTACATGTTAATTTTTCCCACTTGGCTACCCTGAATGCCATTCTCACCGGTTAACGCACCCAGAATGTCACCTGGGCGAATTTTTTGTTTTTTACCGCCGTCCAGTTGCAAGGTGGTCATCTGCGCGTAGTAGATAGGCGTATCCAGAGTACTCATACGCGGTAATTCGTCGGTGCTGATTCTGGTATTTAAATACTCTTCCAGTACCGAGATATTGTAATGCTCTTTTTCTACAAACAAGGTAAATGCCAAGCCCTTGCTTCCGGCACGGCCGGTACGACCAACTCTGTGCACATGAATTTCCGGGTCACGGGCCATGTGGTAGTTAATCACCGCATCCAGGTTATCCACATCCAGTCCCCGCGACGCCACGTCGGTGGCCACTAATATGGTGGCACTCTTGTTGGCAAAGCGCACTAGGGTTTGATCGCGATCTCGTTGCTCTAAATCGCCGTGCAAGGCCACCGCGCTAAAACCCTCGTATTTTAAATCATCACACACCTGCTGGCATTCACGCTTAGTGGCACAAAATACCACGGCGCTTTCTGGGGTGTGTTTAAGCAATAACAGGCGCACCGCCAATAAGCGGTCTTCATCGTCTTTTACTTTATAAAAGTGTTGCTTGATGCTGGAGTCATCGTGTTTGGATTCCGCTTGCACACGAAAAGGGGTTTGCATGATGCGCTTGGCGATGGCTTCAATTTTTTCAGGGAAGGTGGCACTGAACAACAAGGTTTGACGGTCATCTGGAATGTCTACGATGATGTTATCTACAGATTCCTGAAAGCCCATTTCCAACATGCGATCGGCTTCATCCAATACTAGGGTGCTTACTCTGTCCAGCTCCAAGGTGCCCTTGCGCACGTGCTCTTCCACCCGTCCAGGGGTTCCCACTATGATGTGTGCGCCGTGCTCCAATGAGCCTATTTGTGGGCCAAACGGCATGCCGCCACACAGGGTTAACACCTTAATGTTGTGAATGGTGCGTGCCAGCTTGCGAATTTCTTTGGCCACCTGATCGGCCAGCTCGCGAGTGGGGCACAAAACAATGCTTTGCACGTAATAGTTTTTAACCTTTAACGCCTGCAGTAAACCCAATGCAAAGGCCGCGGTTTTACCCGAGCCGGTTTTGCCCTGGGCAATCACATCCTTGCCCGCCAGAATGTGCGGCAGGCTTTGGGCCTGAATGTCGGTCATGGAGGCATAACCCAGAGACTCCAGGTTCTCAAGCAAAGGGGGATGTAACTCTAGGGAGGAGAAATCAGATGAGCTCAAGGCGGTATCCTGTCATGACTGGAGGGCAAGCTATTTTGCCCTAGGGGGAAATAACGGCATTATATCAGAATGGAGCAATTCTTTGATACGCAACCTGCAAACTATCCTTTGGAGGCTTGGGGGTTTTCACTGGCCTGCCACTTCACTAAAACACTCTCCAGCTGATCTGGGTCGATGGGTTTGCTGAGGTAGTCACTCATGCCCGCCTCCAGACATTTTTCTTTATCCCCCTGCATGGCATTAGCCGTTAACGCGATGATGGCAACCGCCTTATAACGCTGCCCGCCAGCCCCCAGGCGAATGTTGCGAGTGGTGGTATAGCCATCCATGATCGGCATCTGGCAGTCCATTAATAACAAGCTATATGGGTTATCCGCGGTGGAGGTATTGAGCATGTGCAAGGCCTCTTCGCCGTCGTTGGCCACATCACATGACAAACCTAATTCTTCTAGCAGGCTTTTGGCCACCTCCTGGTTAATGCAGTTATCCTCCACCAGCAATAGCCGCATATTATCCTGCCAGGTGTAACCATTGCTTTTATCCACAGACGCTTGCGTCTCGGCATGGCCCTGATTAATAAATTGCAGGTAACCGCCGGCGCCGTCCATGGATGAGGCCTTCATTACTTTGCTGTCTTCTAAAATTACCGCCAAAGCATCAAACAAGTCTGAGGTGGTGAGCGGTTTGGGGAAATTGGCGCTGAAACCCTGCTGGGCAAATTGTTGAGCTTCGCCACTGTCCACCATGCTGGTCATAATCACCAGTTTCATAGCATTAAAGTGTTCATTGTTCTTGATGGCATTAGCCAGTTGGGTGGCCTCCATGTCGGGCAATTGAGCATCCATAAATACCAAGTCAAAGGGGTGATTGGCTTTTTCGTGACGGTTTTCGAGTACCTTAAGGGCGGTGGAGCCATCAAAGGTACCTTGCACTTTTGCCCCCCAGTGTTCCAGCTGATGACACAGGGCTTCGCGATTACTGGTATTGCTGTCCACCACCAATAAATTGAGCGCCTTCATGTTGAGCAATGGCATCACCACTCTGGATTGCTCGCTTGTTTTTAATTTAATTGAAAAACTAAAACAACTGCCGCCAGCAGGTAATGCACTCACCTGTACGTCGCCACCCATGAGTTCACACAGTTTTTTCACGATAGATAAACCCAAACCGGTGCCGCCATATTTACGAGTAGTGGAGGCATCCACTTGGTGAAAGGCCCGAAACATATTTTTTTGCTGGTCCACAGGAATACCAATACCGGTATCTTCAACACTGCAATTAAGTGTTAACTCATCATCATCACTTTCTTTTAAATCAGCCCTAATGATGATCTCCCCGTGTTCGGTGAATTTAATAGCATTGCCCACAAGATTAGTGAGTACTTGCAGAATACGACTGGGGTCCCCCTTCACCATGGAGTGTTCAATGCCCACCACGTTCACTATGATCTCCAGGCCTTTTTCTTGCGCCTTAATCGCCATGGTTTCGGCTAAATCCCCCAACAAAGTACGCAGGTCAAAGTCCAGTATTTCCAGCTCCATCTTGCCGGCATCTACCTTGGAAAAATCCAAAATGTCGTTAATGATCGACAACAAGGATTTGGCACTGGAACGAGCCATGCCAGCTTTTTTCATTTGGTCGCTGTTTAAATCCGATTTAACCAGCAGCGCCAGCATGCCTAGCACCCCGTTCATGGGAGTACGAATTTCGTGAGACATAGTGGCCAAAAAATCCGATTTATACTGGCTTGATAGCTCCAGCTCGTCACTATAGTCTTGCATTTTTTGTTGGGTATCTTTTAGGCTGTCGTTACTCTCTTCCAGCTCGCGAGACTTATCCTGTAAAATAAACGACTGGCGTTCCAGGTCCTCGTTGGCAACTTTCATTTTATCGCGACTGGTTTCCAGTTGATCGGTCATGGCATTAAACGCGGTTGCCAGCTTTCCAATCTGGTCATTGTTTTCCACGGCGATTTCCACCGAGTAATCCCCGTCGGCCACCTGTTTGGTGGCATCCAATAGACCTTTAAGAGATTTAATAATAGTGCGCAATAAAATCCCAGCGGCCAATAAAGCTACCAAACTGGCAAACAGGGTGCCAAAAATAGTTTGATAAACACTTATAGAAGCAGCGGCTTCTGCCTGAGCACTTCGTTCTTTTATGAGTTCGCTTTCCACCGCCACAAAATCGGCAATATCTGCGCGTACGGCATCAATAATGTTTTTTCCGGTTTCACGTTCAATTAAGCGGGTTACATCCGCCATGGAAGCCCCGGTTTCATTTAGGTTTCGGCGCAAGGCAATTTCCGGCTCCCCAGCCTGCGTGCGCCACTGTTCAGTTTTTTCACGTAGCTTGTTTATTTTTTCAAGCATAACATTGGCGTGATAACCTGCATTTATCACCTTATGCAATTCCAAAAAATGTGATTTTGCCGATTTTATGCCGGTACGGTAGGGCTGTAAAAACTCGCCTTTTCCTGTAATTAAAAAACCACGCTGCCCCGTTTCCATATCTACAATATCTTTAGAAATCGCCACCACTAAGCGATGGGCACTGTCGTTTTTTGAGGTAATAAATGTCTTTTGCAAGTCTTCTAGTTGGTAGCGAAGTTCATCCAAAACTTGTTTACCAGCACCCTGGCTTATTACTCTGCCAATATTAAAAAACTTTTCTTTTCCTAAATTAACTTGTTCACGCAATGTAATTTCTGGCTCAGCTGCAATTAACTGCCACTTAGCAATGCCTCTTTCTATGGCATTAATTTTTATTTTTGTGTTACTCACGTCAAATGATTGATTGGCAATATTGATCAACTCAGAGATGGCACGGCGTAGGTTTTTAATACCGCTATGGTAGGGTTCAAGAAAGGACTCATCTCCGGTAATAATAAACCCACGCTCGCCGGTTTCCTGATCCACCAGATATTTTTCTATGCTCAAAACTAAATTTGAAGCCTGTAAATTTTTTGCCTGAACAAAGTCACGATTAATATCTTTAAGTAACAAACGAGCTTGATCCAGAATATTTTTCCCTGTGCCCTGTTTCAATAATTGCTGAATTTGCACCGCCGCCGACGAACGACTATGAACAACATGCCTTCGAGCGTAAAAAGTGGGCTCTAGGATACTGGAATACCAGTCATACATATTGTCCCTAAAATCACTCATGAGCGTGGTCACAGTGCGCGCCTTGTTTTTTAACAGGCCACGATCAATCAATACCGAAAGACGTACAAATAATCCTTCCACTCGTTGACGATTACTATTGGTAGCATCCATCTGGGACTGCTCTGGATTAACCATAAAGTGAATAAAATTGGTTTCTAGCTCGGTTAATGCATTTTTTAATTCAAGCACGGCCACTAGGCCAGCCTCATTTTTTGTTTGAGACAGCTGCAGCTTAATGTCATCCAAAATTAGATGATTATCGTGCAACACACCACTTTCTATGCCCTTGTTAACGGTACGCTGTAAAAACTCCATTTGTGACAGACCGGTTTGGTTAATTTGACGACGTGCGTCTATCTCTACTTTTGCCGCTTTTTCCTGCCACGCCACCATAGCCAACTCTATGATCTCTATTTTTTTAAGAACATCCTGCTGTTGATAAGCATTTTTCACTAAGTGATTAAAGGCAACAATGCTTTCATCAAATGTTTTTCTGCCATCGTGAAATGGCACTAAAAAACGCTCTTCACCGGTAATTAAGAAACCACGCTGGCCCGTTTCCTGGTCCACCATGGATTTAGCAATGGTTAATATTAAAATTTGTGCATTTTCATTTTCTGATTTCACATAGATGCCATTTAGTCTGGTAAGACTTTTGCGCAAGTCATCCAGTATTTTTTTACCTACACCAATTGACAAGATAGCGTCCAATTTTTTAATTTTTTCTTCGGCTTCGGCTTCGGCCTTTTTCACGTTTTCGGCACGTCGGATTTTAATCTCTGGTAGTGCAGCCTCGTCATGCCACTTACTAGCAAGAATTTTGATCGAATTTATAAGTTTAAAAACTTCATCACTGGGCGGGGCATTAAACACCAATGATTTGAGTTCACTAATGTGTTTGTTAAAGTTTTTTTGCCCTAACACATAGGGTTCAAGAAAATTTTCTTCACCGGTAATTAAAAATCCACGCTCTCCGGTCTCTTGGTCAACAATATCTTTAAGAATGGATACCAACAGGTTAGATGCCTTCTGATTTTTGGCGGTATCAAAATCCTGATTTAATTGCTCTGCCGTTTGGCGAATACCATCCAAAATATTTTTACCAACTTTATTTTGTAGTATGGTTTGAATGTGATCCAGGCTAATGGATTGAGTCTTTACTTTTCGGCGCTGGGCTATTTCAGGGGTAGCGGCCAGTTTTAGCCATTGCTGTGCTTGTTCGTCTATTTTTTCAAGCCTTTTTACCTGAGACGGGTTGTCACTCACCAGCTCTTTGGTAGCCGAAACTTCTACGGCCCACTGTTTCTCCGATTTAACGAATGGCTCAAGAAACGCCTCTTTACCGGTAATAAGAAAACCTCGTTCACCGGTTTCCATATCTAAAATCAGCTTTTCTAATAGGTGCCCCTTAGTAATGGCTTTCTGGGTGTGTTGCACCCAGCTAGCGGTATCCACCAGTTTTTGCGTACTAAAATACACAACGCTTGAAACCAGCACCATTAACACCACAGGCACGGCAAAGCCAATAATGATCTTAGTGCTGATGCTGAGTTTTTTCAGCGACCAACCGGCATCCGTTTGGGGGGCTGGGTTATTTGAGTTGCTAATGGTGTTGTCTGACACGCCTGGTATTCACATCCTTGTAAAAAGGGGCTTGGGGTTCATTCACAGGTTCTATAAGTACAGACGGTTATTAGGAGGGAAGCGGGATTTGAATATATCTTTTTGGAATGTTGACTCCGTTTATATAGCCAGCTCTTATTAGGCCATTGGTTCACCGCCTTCAAATATAAGGCCTGCTCCCTTTAATGTGCCCGGCACTTAAGTCATAGCCCTTTCCCCCTAGCGCCAGATACTGATCAAAGCTTGCACAATTTAGAATAGCGCATCTTAAATTATTCTCGGAGCCAGCATGAAGCAGCTACCACTTTATACCGCCATTGCCAGTATTAGCCTGTTATCGGCCTGTAGCGGCGGCAGCTCTCAGGGGGCCGCTGAGCTAAACCAAGCACCAGTAGTGAAGGTGGTGGACGACATTACAGGTACCGTGGGCCGCAGCCTAGTGCTGGATGCCAGCAGCAGCTATGACCCGGAAGGGGCTCAAATTGACGTTTCATGGGCGTTAACCCGCACCCCCAGTAACGCCAACCCAAGCCTGGATATGGACCATGACAGCATTGTTATTACCCCGGATTTAGCGGGTATTTATAAGGTAGACGTGATCGTAAGCGACGGGGAACTCAGTACCACCAAAAGCATTAGCGTGTTTGCCCTGAACGACGCGCAAGATGAAACACAGAATGAGGCGCAAGATGACTCTGCACCTGATAACGGTGGCCCCAATGACAACACCGGCAGTAATGACAGCAGCGATTCTAGTGGTGGCGACAATTCTGGTGCCAGCACGGGCGGTGAAACAGATAACGGCGAAAGCCCTGATGGCAGCACTAACAACAACGACAGCGAAGCCGGTAATAGCGGCAGTTCTACTGAGACCAGCGAGCCAGACACTGATGCACCTGATTTAGGTGACCAAGACTCAAGTGGCGAAACCACAGGTACCTCTAATGAAACCACCGAGCCAAACACTGATGCACCTGATTTAGGTGACAAAGACTCAAGTGGCGAAACCACAGGCACCTGCACCATTGCAAACTACCAAGCCGGTACCCCCTACATTCAGGGCGACATTGTGCTTAACAATAACAGCTATTTTTACTGTGACGTGGCCGGTTGGTGTTCCAGCAATGCCGAGTCTTTTTACGCCCCCGGCACCGGCAGCGCCTGGCAGAGTGCCTTTCACAGCGTAACCTTAAATGAGGCCTGCGCGGTGATGCAGGAAGACAAAGAAGAGACAATGCCAAGTGAAGATGGCAGCGAGCCAACCGATACCGATATGGATGGCTCAACTGTGGATAATTCTGGGCCCCATGGCTCGCAGGATGACAGCTCAGCACAAGACAACTCTGACACCTCAAATGAAAGTGGCAGTGACGCCAACGATAACTCATCTCAGGAAAATGACGGCTCACAAGAGGCTAATCAGGAAAGCTCAAACCACGAAAGTTGGATGGACAGTGTTGATACCAGCGGTTGGCCTAAAACCCTGCAAGACACCAATACCGCCTTTAACAACTCTACAGGCAAGGTAGTGGGCACTTACTTTGTGGAATGGGGTGTGTATGGTCGCAATTTCCATGTGGCTGATATTCCGGCACAAAATCTTACCCATATTTTGTACGGCTTCATTCCGGTATGTGGTCCCAACGATTCATTACAGGCGGCCAATGCCACAGGACACGCCGCCCTTGTTAGCCAATGTACCGACAAACAAGATTATGAAGTGACCATTCACGATAAATACGCGGCTCTTGAAAAAACCTACCCTGGGGATAACTGGGACGATGAAATCAAAGGTAACTTTGGCCAGCTTATGCGCCTAAAAGCGGCGCAGCCAGAGATTAAGATACTGCCTTCCATTGGCGGCTGGACATTGTCTGACCCCTTGTTTGATTTAGACAGCGCTCAAAACCGCGGGGTATTTGTAAACTCTGTCATTGAATTTTTAACGAGCTACCCCTTCTTTGACGGAGTGGACATTGACTGGGAATTTCCTGGTGGCGGCGGTGCTAACCCGGCACTTGGCAGCGACACAGATGGCGCCACCTATATCACCCTTATGAGTGATTTGCGCAGTGCCTTAAATACGTTAAGTGAAAGCACTGGCAAGCAATACGAGATCACCAGCGCCATTGGTACCTCCCCTAAATTTATTGCGGCAGTGGATTATCAGGCGGCCACACAATACATGGATTACATCTTCATGATGACCTACGACTACAAAGGGGCTTGGAGCAGCGAGCTGGGCCATCAAACCAACTTGCATGCGTCTAACCAAACCGCAGACGACTCGTTAAGCGTTGAGATCAGTGTGAACGCCATGCTCGACCAGGGTGTGGATGCCGGTAAGTTAGTCGTAGGTGTGGCCAAGTACGGTCGCGGCTGGAAAAACATCACCGGATCAAGCGATGCCAACCCGTTTAACGGCCAGGGGGGAGGTGCCATCGACGGCACTTGGGAAAACGGCATTTTAGATTACAAAGACATTGAAGCCAATTACCTGGGCGGTAAAAATGGACAAGGCATTAACGGTTGGCAATATGGCTGGGATGAAAGTGCACAGGCCCCTTATCTGTGGCACGGCGCTAACCAACAGTTAATTAGTTTTGATGATGCCCGCTCCACCATTGCCAAAGGCAACTTTGTTAAACAACACAATTTGGGGGGCGTATTCAGCTGGGAAATTGATGCCGACACTGGCACCATTTTAAATGCCATGCATGAAGGTTTGGGCCATCAACAACAGTAATATAATCAGGCCTTGAGAGGGAATTTAAAACCAAGCGTTAAATTTTCAGCCAGTAGCTAAACCCTACTGGCTTTTTTATTTTACCCCATAGCGTTCTCGGTTAAATGAGATTAAGAAGTGGCAAGGCAATTGTGATGCAGCTACCAACGAGGCTTTTAAGGCAGTGCCAACCGAAAGAAAAAAACTATTTAAACCCCTCACTCTGCTCTTTAATTTCCCCCATGCGTTCGGTTATCTTTGCTAGCAAATCTAGCGCTTCCTCCATGATCACAGACACCCCATCGGCGGATTCAATAATAAGTACCTCCTGACTTTCTTCCAGCCCCATGAAAGGAACCTTAGCATTAATGGTATCCTTTAAAGCCGTTAACGCGTCACCACAGCGTCCGGTTAGCTGCTCGATATCACTGTTTATTTCCTGGGTGGTGTGGTCAATAACGTGAATGGCATCGGCCAGTTTTTCGCTGGATTCCGCCTTATCTTTTAATGCCAGGGACTGCAAACAATTATCAGCCCCTTCCAAACCAATGGGAATTAAATCACGCAGGCGACCCATTTTATTTTCATCCTCTGCAGGCATATTTTTAACCAGTATATTGATATTATTGAAGTTCACCTGCATGCGGTTATTAAAGCTAAATATACGATCTTCCTTGGCCAGTAGTTCCATCAAATCTTGCTCCATGGGTGTTACCGCGCCACCCACACTATTAAAGTAAAATTGCTGATTACAAACACTGCGCACCACTGCGTTCAAATTTAATTCCTGCACAAACTGTAATGTGGTGTGGTTTATTTCCAAGGGGGTTTTGGCATGAAATAGGTTCCTTAAATAGCCCACTACCTGGCCCATTTCGGAGGCATTAATCATGGCGTCAAAGGCGGTACTTTGGGCAAACTGTAATTGCCCACTTAGATCTGAAGTTTCACTGCGGTAATCAATTACCCGTTTTACTTTTTGTAATAGCTCTTCTTCACTAAACGGCTTAACAATATAGTCATCACAGCCCACTTGATAACCCTTAAGGCGCTCTTGGGCCGACCCTCTGGCCGACACAAAAATAACTGATACCCCACTAAAATCTTGTTTAATTTTAGAGCACACTTCGTAGCCATCCATGTGTGGCATACTCACATCCAACAACACAATATCTGCCTCAAAATTTTGTAAGCGATGCAAACATTTTGGTCCGTCTTCTATGTATTCCACATGCTCAAATTTTGATTCTAAGTATTCTTCCATGATGTCCAAGTTAAACGGCTCGTCATCAACCACCATAATTTTGGTAGAGTTATTCATGATTTCTCCCGAGGTATTTTTACGGTAAAACGGGTGCCACATTCATCACAGGCATTATTGTCGGCCCATATCTCGCCTCCATGAAGCAATGCAATATCTTTACAAATGGCCAGACCCAATCCCGTGCCACCATGATCAGCTCTAATAAGGGAGGACTGGGAAAATTTATCGAAAATAGATTCAAGCTCTGCGGCTGGCACCCCTATGCCGGTATCGCACACCGACAACAATGCATTACCACCTGTTTCGTCCGTCTCCAGCAGGATAGTAATTTTGGCGCCCACCTCACTAAACTTAATAGCATTGGACAACAAATTTATAAGCACCAGCATCATGAGGGCTGGGTCAAAATAGGCTTGAAAGGGCACCGCCGAGGTGTTGTCCAAAATGAGTTTTTTATCTTCCAGCAGGGTATGCAGTTCTTCCACTACACTAGAAATAAGTTCGGCTAGATCGCTCACTTGTGGATTAAAATCCATCATGCCGGATTCCAGCTTTGACATATCTAACAAGGTATTAATGAGCTTTAATAATCGACTGGCACTGACCGATATATTGTTAGCGTATTTATCAATTTTTTCTTTATCGGGCTTTTCTTTAGATAGCCTTTTACTGATGAGTGAAGAATAACTGATAATGGCATGCATGGGGGTGCGCAATTCATGGGACATGTTGGCCAGAAAATCTGACTTGGTTTCATTGGCTTGTTCAGCGTCTTCTTTTGCCTTTTGCAACTCCCTAGTACGCTGCGATACTTCTTCCTCTAATAATATGGCCTGATCCATGAGCAGACTTTCTTTGGCCTTAGCCAAGCTAATATCATGCAGAATAACCACGGTTTTTTGATTGTCATGTTTGGCATCGGCCAATTGACTGACATTGCAAGACATATAAATAATCTTGCCCTGCTTGGTTTTAATGGGCACCTCATGTATCCCGGACAATATAGGCACATTCATATTTTCCCTTGAATTATCAATTAACTGACTGTCCAGCAAGTATGAATAGTGCAGCCCAGCCAATTCAGTTTTATGGTAACCCAATAATTTTTCACTGGATGGATTGCTTTCTTCTACCCTTTTATCTTTATCAAGCAAAAGCACGGCATCATTAATGGATTCAAAAATGGATTTAAATTTAAGTTGCTGATCATAGATCTCCACTTTTTTTTGGGAGACTTCATCTTTCAAACGTATATTGAGAAAGCTTTGATTAACCAGCTTAATGAGTTTTTCGATGGTGGTATTTAGTACCTTTGATTCAAAGGGCTTGGACACAAAGTAATTTACATGCTGATTGATGGCGTCCATTAAAATATCTGTTTGAATAAAGCTGGTAACCAAAATGGTATAGATACGCCTATCAAAATTTTCTCTAAAATAATCAATAAGCTGCAGACCGTTTTTTACAGGCATATTGAAATCGGTGACCAATATTTGAGGCGCTGGGCCTATATTTGCGGCGGCGATACTTAAGAGAGGGCTTAAAAAGGTTTGAAAGTCACAATCGTGATGACGTAATTCATCCGCCAGAATTTCCAATGCAATGGCAGAGTCATCCACCACGTAAATCAATGGCTTGCGTTCTAGCTCCATCACCATCACAACGCTTTATATATAGGTGTATATAGACTAGCCCAGCGATTGGACATTTCAAGACAAACACCTTCGGCACCCACCCACCGAGCCTCAACCACGCAGGTTTAGGCTAGTCTCAGTAGATGAGCGCGTTAAAGACGGACAAGCAATGACAATATGGCATGTGAGCATGGGCTGCTTACTGTGGGCACTGAGCCTGCTGAGCCCACTATATGCCCAAGAAAAACCCATCATTCGCTGGTTAACCTGGCAACAGGTGCCCAACTTCATTACCAAGGGGCCGTTTAAGGGACAGGGCATAGGTGATGCCTTAACCCAAGCCATACAAGACAAACTGCCGCAATATCATCACATTAATATCATTAGCAACGCCAACCGCTACCACACTCTTATTCGCCAGCCAGATGTGTGTGTGGCCTGGGCTTGGATTGTGCCGGGCAGTAAAGAGTTTCGCTTGCACAGCCGTCCGGTGTCTTTGGCCCCCAGAACCGGCATTCAAACCCTAAAGTCAAAGGCGCATTTATTTGGCCCCGCAGGCAGTGTTTTGTCGTTGGAAAAATTACTGGGCATGCCTCAATTAAAATTGGGTTACTTGACGGCCATGACCTACAGCAAAAAAGTACATGAGTTACTGGAGCGCTATAAAGGGCAAGGTAATGTGTATTTTTCGGCCAGAAGTGATGTGGAGTTTGATTTAAAAATGCTGGACACCCAGCGCTTCGACTACTTTTTTGGGTTCCCCTCTCAAGCCATATTTAATGCCGAAGTAAAGGCCATAGACAACAAATACCAATTTTACCATATTGCTGAAATAAACAAGTACAGCGCCATGTACAGCCATTGTTCGAACTCTGAATTTGGCCAACGGGTGATGGTGGAACTGGATAAGATTCTCAGCGATGATTTACTGTTGGCCCACCTTAAGGTGGTAGAAAGGTGGAACGGCACAGATCAAAACTACCGAGATGTATTCATGGAATTTGTGATTAAACAACAAGCCAATGACCAGGTAAGCCACCCTGGGCAGTGAATTTGACTGCCCTTGTCTATATTTCATAACCATTGACGGTTTTTGAATAGCCCTAAGAGCATAAGAAATTAGATCTTTTATACCTGATATTTATAGTTAAATTGTCCGAAAATGATTGCCTTGCCATTGATTTGACAATGGTTTTCAGAGAACTAACATTTATCTTATGAGCACCATTTTATAATGGTTAACAGGGGATATAGCGTTCACTGCTGCCTTAAATACCGGCTTTAAAGTCTTCCGCTATTGATCACGCCATAAAGATCATCCAATGCCCAAAAGTCCTACTATTAGAGAGAGTAACGACCTTGAAATTAACCCAGACAATTTCATTTAAACTTATTCTTTCAACCCTGCTATTGGTCACCACCCTATTATTAGTTTTTGGCACTTACGATTATCAAGTGCAACGGGAAATACTGGAGGAAGAACAAAGCAAACAACTCAAACTGATTGAGTCCAGGTTAAAGTTAAATTTACCGGCGGCTATTTGGAATTTTAACGAAGAGCAAGTAAAGGGCATTTTAAACTCAGAGCAGCAGTCTGATGATGTGGCCTTTATTCAGGTATTGAATGACTCTGGCAAAGAAACCGTTCACTCTAACGGCGCCAAAACCGAATTCTCAAGCAAATTTAATCTGGAATTTATCGAGTACGGTCAGGCCAGTAATGTGGGTTCGGTGATCATGTACTTTGATCATTCTCAAATTCATAATGCCCTATCTAGCCTAGCCTATAGCTTTATCATTGAAGGCATTATTCTCGACCTGATTTTGGTATCTGCCTTTTGGTTTCTATTTGGCCGCTTGGTGACGACCCCCTTATCTCAGGTGGCCGATGCCTTAGAGGACATTGCCCGCGGCGAAGGGGATTTAACCCGACGCATTCGTGTGAAAAACGATGACGAAATCGGCCAGGTGGCCAACTCGTTTAATGTGTTTGTGGATAAAATACAATCCCTAGTGCAATCCATTCAAGGCCTGGCCATGCAAACTTCCACGGTGTCTGAAAGTGCTTGTGAAGCATCGCAAGTGAGTGCAGGCCATTTAAAAAACCAGCAGTCCGAGACTGATCAGGTGGCGGCCGCCATCACCGAATTGTCACTATCTACCAAAGAGATTGCGGTTAATGTGCAATTAACCGCCGACTCGGCCAACCATGCAAGCCAGGATGCCAAAGAGGTGAACAGCATCATTCAAGAATCCATCGACTCCATTAATGGCCTGTCTGATCACCTGAATCAAAATAGCCAGGTCATTGGCTCGCTGGAAAAAGATGTGGACGGCATCGTGTCGGTGCTGGATGTCATTCGCGGCATTGCCGAACAAACCAATTTACTGGCGTTGAATGCCGCCATTGAAGCGGCTCGCGCCGGCGAACAAGGCCGTGGTTTTGCGGTAGTGGCCGATGAAGTGCGGGCCCTTGCCAGTCGCACCCAGGAAAGCACTGCACAGATTCAAACCACCTTACAAAGCCTGCAGTCTGGGGCAGAGTCGGCGGTCAAAGTGATGAACGACAGCCAGGTGAAAAGCAACGAGTCGGTATCCAAAGCGCAAAGCTCGGGAGAGTCGATTAACCGTATACTCACCTCCACCGATAAAATTAATGACATGGCGACTCAGATTGCATCTGCTGTGGAAGAACAAAGCATGGTCTCACAAGACTTAAGTAAAAATATTAATAGCATCGTAAGCCTAGGCCAAGACAGCTTAGGGCAACTTAACCAAATGACAGAAAACGCCGAGACCATGAAGAACAATGCAACTAAGCTAAATGGTTTGGCACAGCAGTTTAAAACCTAGTTTTAACTTTGCTAAGTTAAGTTATTAAAAATCACACCCACGAAAATTACCAATAGGGAGGTAGGCTTTCTTTATTTTGGTACTCTCCGGTTTTTTTGTTGCGCTTCCCTCATAACTATTCAACCCCCTTAAAAACAGAATAGAAATAGCCTCACTGAAGCCAGTGATTTTAATAGTCCTAGTGACCTGACAAACTGAAACAAATCAGCGTACTAAAGAGGGTTGGAGCGGCTATCAGAAAATTTTTGCGGATGGAATTTTACAATAGACACTTACAAGAAAGATAGGCATTACCTTAAAACATAGCCCCATGAATTATTATTCAAAGGGCTATTGCTGCTAACAGTTACTGCCAATCGCTAAGACCGTACTTACTTAGTACTTTTTCCAACTCACCGCTAGCACGTAGTTTTTTTAACCCTTCGCTAAACCACTGCACCAGTTGCTTAGATTGCGCTTTTGCAGGTGAACAGGCTATGTACATACTATCGGCTTCGGCCAATAAGCCAGCTCCCATAACCTCCCCACTTTTTCCCATTTCCTTAAGCTTGGCCTCCATCACTAGGTGGGATTCAATTAGGCTGTCGATGCGACCCGCCAGCAATTTTTTTATGTTATTTTCCAGAGCATTGTTGCCTTTTATGATTTGCACGCGGCCCGAGGTTTTATTGGCCTCCACATAGGCATCAAAATCATCACTGTAAGCATAACCACCTATGGTGCCCACCTTTACTGCCATTAGAGATTTAATGCCGTCATACTTCCAGCTACTGCCTTTTTTTACATAAAACGTCGACTCTATTTTACCCCAAGGAATGGCCGGGAATAAAAAGTCTGGCGCGTCCTCTGTATAAGCACCCACCACACAGTCATATTTACCCTTACGCACGTCGGCCAGACTGCGCTCCCAAGGGGATGCTTTGTAATCCACCGTGTAGCCATGCTCTTTTAAAATTAACTGCGCCAGCTCAATCATATAACCCGGTTGAGGCGATCCTGGCACGCCGTTAATGGGATACCACACATCGGCACGAATACTGACTGATTTCGCCAATAAACCGCCGCTAAACATCAATAAAGCCGTCATTACGGCTACTTTACTCACCTTACCCATCACACTTCCCCTTCGGTTAAAGTTATCCATTTCAGTGTAGTAAAGCTTGCCATTAGTGAAAGTCAGCGCCTTATCCCCCAGTAAAGATTCATCAAGGTCATTACTTTGTCATTTATCATCATTCCTTAACGAAGGAAGCTATGGTCAGATGAATCCAACAATAGCCGCAGAATTAATAATGAAAAATAACAACATTCCCCACCTTCACCTGCCGGGCCCTGGCGAGGATCTGCATTTTTTCGGGGCCAATGGTTTCCCAGCGGGGGTGTATCAACCTCTGTTAGCTGGCCTCAATGAGACGTTTAATGTTTATGCCATGCAGTGCCGCGCCACTTGGCCCGAAATTGGACGTCCCACCCATAAAAATTGGGAATTGTACGCCGATGATTTAATCCAGTTTATCGAGCAGCATTGCCAACACCCGATCATTGCGGTGGGCCATAGCCTGGGGGCCAGCAGCACGGTTTTGGCCGCCAATAAACGTCCCGATTTATTCAAGGCTTTAGTCTTAATTGAACCGGCCATGGTGAGCTGGCCCATGCGATTAATGATGAAGTTTACGCCCCTGCATTTTCTAAAGCGTAACAAGCTCATCAACGGCACCTTAAATAAGGCCGATCGCTGGCAGGAAAAAGAAGATTACCTGGCCCATATAAAACGGTTTAAAGGGTATGGAAAATTTAGCGAACAAACCTTTTTAGAATTTGAAAAACACGCCATTGAAAAAACCAAAAAGGGTGATTATCAACTGGTATTTGGCAATCGATGGGAGGCTCACAACTACACTCAGCCACCTTTTTTATTAAACAAGTTAAAGTCGCTCACAAAACGGGGCCTTCCTACCGTGGCCATTGCCGGCAAGCCTAATTTATTTTTTGGCAAAAAATTATGGGAAGGGTGGAAGAGATATCAACCAAAAGCGATTTTTGAACAGGATAACCGTTACGGTCATTTAATTCCGCTGGAAGCGCCTTTTGATACTTTAAAATTGATTCTGCAAGGATTGGGAAAAACTAAGAAATAATAGGATTTTAAGCTGTGGTTAATATTTGATTAAGTTATTACCTGAAGCTTCAGAGTTCGATTTTCAAGATACTCCCCTGCATGAGGCTGCTTGCAGGCGACTGAAGTTAGCCAATAACGTTGGCCCAGTTAACATCGGTCGCCTGCAAGCAGCCTCCTACATTTTGTAGGTAGCGAGAGTGTGATTTTACAAATCGTCTACTATGCCTTTCATTTTATCTTTTAATATGGATTTTTTATTATCTAAAAACTCCTCACCCTGATCAATTAAACCGGCATCGTCGGCGCTGTCATGGGCATCGTGTAATACATCCGGGTCGCTCAACGGGTTATCGTATAACGCATTGCCCTTGCCTATGTTTACCCCAAACCACAAACCCACACCAAAACTAAAGACAATGGCCATGACCAGAATTTTCATATTATTTCCTTTTAATGAAAACCCCTGTGCCCATTTGCACTGAGGTTATTTTAAAACTACTTCAATTTTATCTTTCAGGTAAATCTCATGTTCATTAATATGACTGCGATAAGCCAAGATTTCTACGCCTTTTTGCGCCGCCTCCCTTAACAACTTGCCATACAACGGATCAATGTGGTCTGCCGGGCGTACTTGTTTGATGCCACTGTGATTCACACAGAAAAATATCACCCCACGATGACCCTGTTCGACCATAAGCATCAACTCACGTAAATGTTTACTGGCCCGGTCACTGACACTGTCGGGAAAATAGCCAATACCGTCATCAAATGTGCCTTCGCTGTTGGGCACATCGTCTGTCATGGATTCCAGTAAGGTGGTGTTTTTTACCTCCACATAGATGGCTTTGTCGCCACCCGACAATAGGATATCAATGCGGCTCTTTTCATCTCCGTAACGCACCTCGGTTTTAAGGGTGCTGTAATCTTGTAGCTCACTTACCACACCATTCTCAATGGCTTCTGCCACCAGATAATTAGGACGTGACGTATTAATACACGCCACGTGCCCGGATGGGGTCTGTACTAATTCTAGACTATGGGGGTATTTTCGTTTTTCGTTTTTACTGTCCCAGTACCAGGCGTCGCCCCCTTCCACATAGCAGTTTTTCATGGAACCAGTATTGGCATTGTGTACTGTGAGTACTTCACCGTTTGCCAGAGTAAGGTCCACCATGAAACGTTTATAGCGTTTTATCCAGGTGGCTTTTTGTAATGGAAATTGAAATTTCATGTAATTAACTTTTTTCGTTTTCGTGTTGAGAGTTTAAGCGCTCTAAAAATAATTTGATGCGTGCCACCGCTTGTTTTAATTTGGGCACGGGGGCGGTATAGGCAAAACGTACAAAGTGCTCACCCTCACTTGGGCTAAAATCGATGCCTGGGGTAATGGCCACCCCTTGCTCATCCAATAAGGCCCGACAAAAAGCCATACTGTCTTCACTAAAGGCGCGAATGTCGGCGTAAATATAAAAGGCCCCCTGGGGTTTCACCGGAATCACAAATCCTAATTCCTCTAGGGCCGGCAGCAGGTACTCTAATCGATCTGAAAACTCAGTACGCCGCGCCTCTAAGGTATGTATGCATTCATCATCAAACAAGGCCAATGCCCCGTGCTGGGCCGGGGTGTTGGGGGCCAGAAATAGGTTTTGCGCAAGTTTATCAAGCCCCTCTATGGCCCACTTTGGCGCCACCAACCACCCCAGGCGCCAGCCGGTCATGGTGAAGTATTTGGAAAAGCTGTTGATCACAAACACATCTTCCAGCTCCACCGCCGTGTGTGCATCCACACCATAGGTGAGGCCGTGATAAATTTCATCCACAATTAAACTGCCCCCTTTACCCTGCACCACAGCATGCAATTGGGCTAACTGCTCTTCATTCATCACGCCTCCGGTGGGATTAGCCGGACTAGCAATGAGGGCCCCCACTGTATTTTCCTGCCAGTGTTTCTGAGCCTGTTGCGCCGTTAAGTGAAAGCCATTTTGAGCCAGGGTTTTCACTAAGGCACCCTGGGCATTAATATTGGCTAAAAAATGGCGATTGCAAGGGTAACCTGGGTCGGTTAACAACAAGTTTTCACCCGGGTTCACCAGCAGGCTAGTGATGAGCTGCAAGGCCCCAGAGGCACCTGGCGTTATAATGATTTGGTTAGCATCCACCTGCTTGCCATAACGTTGCCTATAAAAATCCGCCAAGGCCTGGCGCAGCTCAGGCAACCCGGTGGCTGGCGTGTAATGGGTTAGCCCCTGCTGCAAGGCGTTAATACCTGCTTCTATTACCGGCGGCGGACTGGAGAAATCAGGCTCTCCCACTTCCAGATGAATGATATCTCGGCCCTTTGCTTGCATGGCTTTAGCGCGGGCTAAAAGATCCATCACATGAAAGGGCTCGATGTGGTTAAGCCTATTGGCTATTTTCATGGTAATCGTCACTATTTTTTTGTTTATTTTGCCCATATCTGGACAAAGATCTGCATTTTTTGATATTAATGTGGCATAGGTAAATGTTATCTGATAGTTTTTCGCCCCCTATTGACCCATGCACGTATAATGAGGTCAATAAATGGAAACAATATGGCCCAAGAGCCTAGCAAGGTGAGGCAGGATTATATGCCAGCAAAAGATAAAACCGAATTCGCACAGTCCGGCTTTACACCCTACAAAGAGAAAAAGGGTGAAGAGTACATGGGTACCGAAATGAAGGAACACTTCAAAGGTATTCTAAACGGCTGGAAGCAAGAGCTGATGGAAGAAGCGGACCGCACTAAGGTTCACATGCAAACTGACGCTGAAAATTATGCCGATCCCAACGATCGCGCTAGTCAGGAAGAAGAGTTCAGTCTTGAATTGCGTACTCGCGACCGCGAACGCAAGCTCATCAAGAAGATTGAAAAGACCATGGAGCTCATCGAAAACGATGATTATGGTTACTGTGACGCCTGTGGCATTGAAATTGGTGTACGTCGCTTAGAAGCACGTCCTACCGCAGATCAGTGCATAGACTGCAAGACGCTGGCTGAAATTAAAGAGAAACAAGTGGGTAAGTAATTCCACCCCTTGTTTAACTTAAAGCACCTATTTATAGGTGCTTTTTGCGTTTAAGAGCAGTGAATTTGTTAACAGATACTGAATACACAGGGCGCTTTGCCCCCACCCCCACCGGTCCTTTGCACCAGGGCTCTTTGGTGGCAGCACTTGCAAGCTACCTGGATGCCCATCGCCATCATGGCACGTGGTTATTGCGCATGGAGGATCTGGACCCACCTCGGGAAGACAAGGCCGCCCGCGAATTAATCCCTCAGCAGTTAGTGGCCCATGATCTTAAATGGCATGGGGACATGGAGTATCAGAGCCGTAACAGCCAGCGCTATGATGATGCCTTGGCGCAACTCAAACACAAACAACTGCTATTCCCCTGCACCTGTTCACGTAAAATGTTGGCCCAGCATTCAGGTTTACATCAGGGCAATTGCCATAGCCTATCAGCAGGTCAAGCTGCCACCCCCCATGCTTGGCGCTTACCGGTTAACGATGAGTTGTGGTCTTTTCAGGATCAAGTCTATGGGGAATACGGTCATAACCTGCTGACTACGGTGGGAGACCAGGTTTTGAAACGCAAAGATGGCCCTTACGCCTACCAATTGGCGGTGGTGGTGGACGATCACCATGCTGGCATCAATCATGTGGTGCGTGGCCTGGACTTGCTAGACAACACCCCCAGGCAGTTATATTTAATGGATTGTTTGGATTATGAGCCCCCTAAATACCTGCACCTGCCGCTTATATTGAACCCTGAAGGGCAAAAGCTCAGCAAGCAAAATAAGGCGCGGGCCCTTGATTTAAGCACCACCCAACAAAATTTATTGGACGCCCTTAGGTTTTTAAATCAACCCCTGCCCCCCACAGAATTCACCCAGAGCAACCAACAAATATTAAACTGGGCCATCACGCATTGGTCGGTGGCATCCATACCCACCAGCCAGGCGGGACTTATCTAACCCGCAGCGTCCAAGGATACTTGCCCTAGCCTGTTACCCACAGTAACATCTCAACTCTGCCACCCTGTTTGTCCCTTGGAAATCCATGTACACACACAGATTGATCCTGTTATTTGTCTTCGCGGCGTTTCTGGTATCCCCCGTTATTATCGACTGGTGGCTGGCGCCTGCTGGTGCCTGGTATCGGCCTTTCGCCCTGTGGTTAATCCTTATTGGGGTCTCCATCTGGTTGCAGCGCTGGCATGACGAAGAGGAAGACGACTCATGACCTTTAGTATTGCTGCGCTGGTGAGCATCGTCGTCACCTACCTGTTTGTCTTGTTTTTTACCGCTTATGCCGCCGAAAAAAACTGGTTGCCAGCAAAACTGGTGCGCCATCGTGCCGTATATGTATTGTCTTTAGGGGTATACGCCAGCGCTTGGGCCTTTTATGGCAGCGTGGGCCTGGCCCATGAATACGGCTATGGTTACCTCACCTATTACCTAGGCATCAGTGGCGCCTTTGTACTGGCGCCCATCTTGTTAAAACCTATATTGCACATCACCAAAACCTACCAGCTAACGTCTCTGGCTGACTTATTTGCCTTTCGTTTTCGCTCCCGTGCGGCAGGCACCCTCACCACCATTGTAATGTTGGTGGCCATATTGCCCCTCATTACCTTGCAAATTACCGCCGTCACCGACAGCTTTTTACTGCTTAACAGCGAGCTGCACCACACCCGCATAGCCTTAGGTTATTGCGCGGTCATGACCCTGTTTGCCATTCTATTTGGGGCAAGGCATGTGAGCCCCCGTGAAAAACACGAGAGCCTGGTTTTTGCTATCGCCATGGAATCGGTGATTAAACTGGTGGCCATTACTATCCTGGGTTACGTGGCCCTGTTTGTGGTATTTGATGGCCCGGATGCCATGGACAGCTGGCTGCAATCCAATCATTTTTGGTTATCCAGTATGCAGCACTCCATACAGGAAGGGCCGTGGCGTACACTGCTATTGCTGTTTTTTGCCTCCAGCGTGGTGATGCCGCATATGTTTCACATGGCGTTCACCGAAAACTCCAATGCCTCCGCCTTAAATACCGCCAGCTGGGGCTTGCCGCTCATGTTATTAATCATGGCCATCATGGTACCGCCCATTTTGTGGGCCGGCATTTTCTTAAATGTGCAAACCCCCGCCGAGTACTTTGCCCTAGGCATAGGTCTAGAATTACAAAGCCCCACCCTCACCGCGATTGCCTTTGTGGGAGGCCTGGCGGCGGCGTCGGGGATTATTATCGTCACCACCTTGGCCATGGCGGCCATGTCCCTGAACCACCTAGTTTTACCCTTGGTAGAGCTCAACCCCAAGAAGGATATGTATGCCTGGTTATTGTGGACCCGACGCTGGTTAATCGCTGCTATCTTCCTTGCCAGCTACGTGTTTTATCGCTTCTTAAGCCAAGATAAAGGCATGGTTGATTTGGGCATCATCGCCTTTGTGGCGGTATTGCAATTTCTGCCTGGGGTCATGGGCGTCTTGTTTTGGCCCACCGCCAATCGCCAAGGATTCCTGGCGGGGCTGGCGTTGGGGGTCATGGTCTGGATATGGACCATGTTATTGCCCCTCATGGATTTACCCACCCTGTCGTGGCTTGAGCCCTTTTTGCCCACCACTGATCAGGACAACTGGTTTTTAGCGGCCTCGGGGTCCATGGCCCTTAACTTTGTGGTGTTTATTGTGGTCTCTATCATGAGCAACACTCGCCCCATCGAGTCCAGTGCCGCTGAAGCCTGCAGCATAGATACCCTGGGCACCCCGCAACGGCAAGAACTGGTGGCCAAGAATGCTCAGGAGTTTTTAGCCAGCCTCACCGAGGCCCTGGGGGCGCAAGCTGCCAACCGGGAACTCTCTCAGGCCCTGTACGATTTAAACCTGGCCGACAACGAACACCGCCCTTACCAGTTACGGCGCTTGCGCGGCAAACTAGAAGCCAACTTATCCGGTTTAATGGGGCCAGCGGTGGCCCACAATTTGGTCACCCGCTGGTTGCCGTTTAAACACAAGGGCGAGTTACAGGCCGGTAACGATATACATTTCATTGAGAAAGGCCTGGAAGTGTATCAAACCCGCTTAACCGGCTTGGCTGCCGAACTCGACAGCTTACGCCGCTTCCACCGCCAAACCCTGGAGCGTCTGCCCATGGGGGCTTGTAGCCTGGGAGCCGATGGTGAAATCCTCATGTGGAACAGCGCCCTCACCGAGCAAACCAATGTGAGTGCCGATGACGTGGTGGGCAACAAGGTCACTAACCTGAAAGAGCCCTTGCGTAGCCTGTTAATAGATTTCATCAACGATGGCAGCAGCCACCTGCATAAAAAAACCATCGAAGTTAACGGCCGCCCGCGCTGGATCAACCTGCACAAGGGGGCTTTGGAAAACCCGGACAGCCATGAGTACGGTGGCCTAGTGATCTTGCTGGAAGACCAAACCGATACCCAGTTACTGGAAGACGAACTGATCCACAGCGAGCGACTAGCCTCCGTGGGACGATTAGCCGCGGGCGTTGCCCACGAGATTGGCAACCCCATTACTGGCATCGCCTGTTTGGCGCAAGATATCAAGTACGAAACCGACAACCCGGTTCTTTTGGACTTGGGGGAACAAATCTTGGAACAAACCCAGCGCGTCACCCGCATCGTTCAGTCCCTCATGAACTTTTCTCACAGCGGCAATCACTTGCAGCATCAGGAACAGGGGCCGGTGAGTATTCACCATTGCGCCCAGGATGCCATCGACTTGTTGCTGTTATCGGGTAAAGAGTCGGGCATCGAATTTAAAAACCTGTGTAATCAGGAGCACATCGTCATGGGTGACGATCAACGCCTACAACAGGTATTTGTAAACCTGTTAAGTAACGCGCGAGATGCCAGCCCGGAAAACGGATCTATCACAGTGCAAGCCGAAATGAACGAACACACAGTGACAGTGGAAGTGATCGATGAGGGCAGCGGCATCAGCGAAAGCGAGATTGAACAAATTTTTGAGCCCTTTTTCACCACCAAAGAAGTGGGCAAGGGCACCGGGTTGGGATTGTCTTTGGTGTACAGCATCATCGAAGATCACTATGGGCATATCAGCATCGACAGCCCAGCCAACACAGAACTCAACAATGGCACTCGGGTGGTGATTAACCTGCCCAGATACCAGCAACATGATAACGAGCAACAGGAGCAGCTAAGTTAATGGCCAAAATACTGATAGTTGAAGATGAAAAAGTCATTCGCAACGCCTTACGCCGCCTGTTGGAGCGTAACGACTACCAAGTAGAAGAGGCCGACAGCCTAACCGTGGCCAAAGAGTTTGACCTGCAACAGTTTGACATGATTGTCAGCGATCTACGTCTACCCGGTGGCAACGGCACCGAACTCATCGACCTGGCCCAGCCCATTCCCGTGCTGATTATGACCAGCTTTGCCAGCCTTAAAAGTGCGGTGGACGCCATGAAACTGGGGGCGGTGGATTACATAGCCAAACCGTTTGATCACGATGAAATGCTCATTGCGGTACAACGCATCTTAAAGAGCCGTAATCTGCAGCGCCAAAATCAGGTACTTAAAAAAGAAATCGCCAAGGACTACCCCACCAGCGGCATGATTGGCAGCTGCCCACCCATGGAAAAGCTGTTTAAGATGATTGGCAAGGTGAGCCCCACCGATGCCACCGTGCTAATTTTGGGTGAGTCGGGCACGGGTAAAGAATTGGTAGCCCGCGCTCTGCACGAGCAAAGTCCACGCAGCGACGCCCCCATGATCAGTGTGAACTGCGCCGCTATCCCGGAAAATCTCATCGAATCAGAGTTATTTGGCCACGAAAAAGGCTCGTTTACCGGCGCCACCACCGCCCGAGTGGGCTTAGTAGAAGCCGCCGATGGCGGTACTTTGTTTTTGGATGAAATTGGCGAACTGCCGCTGGAAGCTCAGGCCCGCCTGTTAAGGGTACTGCAAGAAAGTGAAATTCGCCGTGTGGGCTCGGTGCAAAGCAAAAAAGTAAATGTGCGCCTGGTGGCCGCCACTCACCGCGCCTTGAAAGATCTGGCTCATAAGGGTGAGTTTCGTCAGGATTTGTATTACCGCCTGAACGTGGTGGAGCTTAATCTGCCGCCGTTGCGTGATCGTGGCGACGATATTATTGAACTGGCTGAGAAACTGCTAGAGCGCACCTGTAACAAGCTAAACCGACCACAGCTCAGCTTTGCCAATGAGTGCCGCGTGGCCATCAGCCAATACCGCTGGCCGGGTAATGTAAGAGAAATGGAAAATGCCATCGAGCGCTCGGTGATCCTCAACGACGGGGAGGACATCAACTCGGAAGACATGGCCATAGATACCCAGAGTGACCGTCAGATTGCCCCTTCTATGATGGCCTCATTGCAGCAGGAAAAAACCAGCCTGGAAGTAAACCCATCCGAATTGTCTCTGGATGACTACTTTCAACACTTTGTATTGGAAAACGAAAACAAGCTCAATGAAACCGAGTTAGCGCAAAAATTAGGTATTTCCCGCAAAAGCCTGTGGGAGAGGCGCCAGCGCCTGGGCATCTCACGCAAAAAAGCCAAATAATGCTCTAAAAGAAAGGGGGGAGCACCCAGCTCCCCCCTTTAATTGTTACCTGTCACCCCATGTCCAGATCAAAACCGTCAAAATTAGTAACACTGGGCCTATGAATCCACTGGGCGTTCGTGGCCGCTTAAGCCAAGCTATTGATTTAAATCGATTAATTCCACATGGCACAGGCAGTGCAACTGAGAACAGGTAAGTTTAAGACAGGTAAATGCCCCCAATAAAAATAACAGCGTCATTTATCCCAGGGTGCCAAACCCAATAAAAATAACCCTTGGCACTTAGCTCGTTTGCCAATTGCTTTAAACCCAGCAAGCTTTAAAGCAATTGGAATGATTTCCCCTCTTTCTTCTCCCTCTTTAACACAGTCCCAATGAATCGTAACAATCGTGCCGAACTATTGGCAAAAGAGCCCTCTTGCTTACCTAAATGACGGCCTGCGCCAATATTTAAAGCCAATATTACTGCAAACGATTCTTGAACTAGCCCAGTTGCCCAGCCCTGCAAAGTCCAAACCCGCCACATTTGTTACCCCTGTTACCGATTTGCCCACTTTGGCGCGGGATGGGTAACAAAGCCATGACAGTACCCTAATGAAAAAGTTCTGAAACCATGTAACCCACTGTTTTAAAAGAAGATTTTAAAGTTGGCACAGCAACTGCACTATACTAAGTAAGTTTAGCGAGACCCACACAAATAAAAATAACAAAGTGGATCCCGCAGACAGTAACAGAGACACATTAATAAAAATAAAAAAGTGCTCTTCTACTGTTAGCCATAATACTTAAAATAACAGGCTAAACAGAATTCGTGTTCTGAGTGTGTAGTGACCCATTATTAAAATAACAATAAGGGCGCACCAGATACTCAAAACACAATTCGACAACCATAACAAAAACAATAAAGCACTCGAAACCATCCAGGGCACAACCAACAACAATAATAAAGTTGCCCTAGACATTTTCTTCTCTGTTCCCCCCAAAAAAACAAAACCCGTTAAAGCTACACCCCAAGCCAAGCTCCAACTTATATATTTTCCTTATACGCCTATTTTCCAAGCTGTAGACCATAAACAATTCATTGCAAAGCTTACCTGCGCCACATTTGTTACCCCCTGTTACCGATTTGCCCAAATACCAAAAAAACGCGGGGGATTGGGTAACACACGCCGGACAGCCCACCTGAAATAAAGTTCCAGATACCCTGCAGCCCCCGCAATCATTGAAAATGTTAAAGTTGGCACAGCAAATGCAACTATATAAATATATGAGTTAATAACTCAGCGAGACTGACACTAATAAAAATAAAAAGTTGGTTTAGCACGCAGTACTAGAGACACAGCAATAAAAATAATAAAGTGCCTCAAATACTGTGAGCCAAAATAATTAAAATAACAGGCTAACCAGAATTCGTGTTCTGAGTGTGTAGTGACCCACCTTAAAACAATAATAAGGGCACACCAGATACTCAAAACACAATTCGACCTAAACAATAATAATAAAAACAGCACTCGAATCATTCTTGGGCAGCAACTAATAAAAATAAAAAATGTTGCCCTGGAAACTTTCACTCCTCCCTAAACAACCCCAAACACAGCAACACGCTAAAATCCGGTTATCTTGTATTTGAAGTCCACTGCTGTACACTGCCAATCGCTTGAACCCTACGAAATTCAACGCTGCAAGGTCAATCTTAAACTATGGTTAATCAGGTCAGCTATGGAATTAATCTTATTGAAAGCTCACTTGCCTATTGAACCTCTAACTAATCATGCTTAAACGTTTTATATCTAAATTTAAAAAAAGTTCGGCCGACCCTTACCAGGCTGAAATCATTGCCCGCCAAGATCACGACATTAGCCGTGATAACATCAGCGAAAATGCGCTTAAAGTCCTCTATCGCCTTAAAAAAGCCAACTATGAAGGCTATCTGGTAGGCGGCGGCGTACGAGACCTATTATTAGGTGAAAGCCCCAAAGATTTCGACATCGCCACCAACGCCACCCCGGAAGAAGTGCACGCTCTGTTCCGTAACTCCCGTTTAATTGGTCGCCGTTTTCGCTTAGTACACGTTGTGTATGGTCGCGACGTGATCGAAGTGGCCACCATGCGCGGTCATCACGACAACGCCAAAGGCAAACACCAGTCTAAAAAAAGCGACTCTGGCATGCTGCTGCGTGACAATGTTTACGGCACCATCGACGAAGACGCCATTCGTCGTGACTTCACCATCAACGCCCTGTATTACGACATCAATGACTTTGCAGTGCACAGCTACGCTGGTGGCATGCAGGATTTAAACAAGCGCCGCTTGCGCCTAATTGGTGACCCGGCCACACGCTACCGTGAAGATCCGGTACGTATGCTGCGCGCCGTGCGCTTTGCCGCCAAGCTGGATTTCACAATCGAAGCCAAGACCGCCGCGCCCATTAAAGAGCTGGCGCCGTTATTACTGGATATACCGGCCGCCCGTTTATTTGAGGAAGTGCTTAAGTTATTCATGGCCGGTTACGCGCAAAAGACCTTTGCCTTGCTTGAGAAGTTCCACCTGTTTGAACAGCTATTCCCCCACACTCAGCAGTGCATCAATGAAAATCAGCACTATCGCAAGCTGGTAGATCTTGCTTTGATCAACAGCGACAAACGTGTGGCCCAGGGCAAGAGCCTGACCCCTGCATTTTTATACTCGGTATTTTTATGGCCGTGTTTGTTAGAAACTGCTCGCATCCTGCGTGAACAGGGGGTGCCAGATGTGCCTGCTATGCACCAGGCCGCCACTGAGGTGATCAGCAATCAACAAACCCACACTTCTATTCCGAAGCGTTTCACCATTCCCATGAAAGAGATTTGGGACTTGCAGCGCCGCCTGGAGCGCCGTCAGCCTAGGCAGATTGATAGCATCATAGGTCACAGCCGTTTCCGCGCCGCTTATGACTTTGTTTTGCTGCGTGAGCAAAATGGCGAAAAACTGGATAACGCCGGTGACTGGTGGACAAAATACCAAGAAGAAAACCCGGATGCCTTGTATCAAAAGCCGGAAAGGCCCAGATACAATTCCCGTAATCGTTCTCGCAACCGCCGTGATGATGGCCCCCATCGTATTTCCAAGGGACGTTCCGGCCAGGGTAATCGAGATCAAGGCAGCCGCGATAACGACGGCCCTCACCGTGTGAGCCACTCTCACGACGATGGCCCACATCGTGTATCCAATGGCCGCCATCGCGATCAAGACGCCCCACACCGCGTATCCAAACGCCCTAGAAAGCCCAGCAGAGACTAGTCTTGAAACCCTGGATCACAGCCTACATAGGGCTGGGCAGTAACCTGCACCAGCCTTTGTTGCAGGTGCAGGAGGCCATGGAAGAACTCAACAGTCACCGTCACCTTAAAAACCTGCAAGTAAGCCCCATTTACGCCAGTAAACCGGTGGGGCCTCAAGATCAGCCTGACTTCATTAATGCCGTGGCCAGTGTTGAAACCCAACTTGGCCCCCATGATTTACTGGATGTATTGCAAAGCCTTGAGCAAGAGCATGGACGCATTCGAAAGCGCCACTGGGGTGAACGCACCCTAGACTTAGACTTACTCACCTATGGCCACGCCGAGATACACACTCCCAGACTCACGGTGCCCCACCCACTGCTGTTTGAGCGCAGTTTTGTGCTTTACCCCTTCAATGATCTGGCCCCCCAATTCCCCTTTAATAATGGCCTCACGCTTAATCATTACCTGCAAAAGGTACCTTTTGACCTGATTGCTGTAAAAAAAGGCAATTGACTTACTCTGTCTAGAACCGGACTATAGCCCCCACATCAATTGAAACATGGTTATTTATTAAACAAATGACCATTTTATGACTTGAAAAGTGGATGTTTTATGAGCAAGACCACCATTAACACCCTGCACCAATGTAAAC
>Ga0209184_1000702_pt1 | contig 30895 bp, 23 predicted proteins | sample EN8Hudsemesocosm_2_FD_184627 | JGI IMG/M metagenome (GOLD analysis project Ga0209184, IMG submission 184627) | Methane-oxidizing microbial communities from mesocosms in the Hudson Canyon - EN8C Hudson Canyon (SPAdes) (version 2) | ecosystem: Environmental > Aquatic > Marine > Cold seeps | place... | reverse complement strand
AAGTGCAAACGAATTCATTGCACCTTGACCCAACCCTATTAAGTTTCCAAGAACAAATAACAAAATATGACTAAGCCAAAAGCATTATCTAAAAAGCCTGTTTCACAGCACACACCAATGATGCAGTAGTGTTTGAGCTATATGACACAACAGGCCTTTCACATGAAGCCAAAAAACTACACTAAAAGCTACACTTTTTTATTAGCTTCTATCAGACTAAATTAGACACTTTCATCCTCAGTCGTACTCGTACCCTATAAGCAGGAAGGTGCCTATTGCTACTCCCACTGTCTTTACTTGTTGGTAGCAGAACCTGATGATTCTGCTTGATTAGTCTTCATCAGCCCAATTATATCTTTCAATTTATCCAGAGTTTGAGGTTGAAAGTCTTCTTGCTTAATCTCTTTAAATGCACTTTGACTCTCCATATTCCAATTTTCGAATATAGATTTCATATCCTGCTTACTTACATCATTTCCATATATTTCCAAATATAATTTACCGAAGCTAATCGCATGAGTCCTTTCCGTTCTCTTTAAGGCCTCGTGCATATATGCATTCGATTGGTTGAATGCATGCTTGGCCCATGCCGCGAACAAACCAATGACAACTAATCCTTTGAGCAATAGATACCCAAAAAACAACCAACTAACTTGTTCTTTAGACGTACTGCTAAATTCAAATGCACCATAGCCGAGCGCTAATAGAGCAGAGGCTATAGATAGCTTGAGTGCTAAAATACCACTATCGCTCCACTCTTTGGCCTTTGTTTTGTATTCAGTTTCCTTTTCTTCTAGAGCTGAAATTGCATTGGCAACATATTCAGGAACTTTAATATCTATCCGGCTTTGTATTTGTTTTTCATGTTCATCTTTTAAGTGCTTTAGCTTTAAAGAAAGATCTGACTCTCTTTTCTTTAAAATACCCTCTTCATTTTTTGCCCTGATTTGCTGCTCGTGAAGTCTTTTTTCTGATTCGACTATCATTTGCTGGATCTGAGACAGCTTGTTTTCTGATTGGTTAATTCTAGCTTCATTTTGTTCTTGTCGATATAAAGCCTGGTTATCTAATTCTCGTATTCTGTCAATAGCGTCTTTTTCTATTGAATTTTCAATTCGATTTGATGTTATTGCATTATATTCTTTATTGATTAACCGCTCCTCATCCACAAGCTCTTTCCACTGAGTTCTAACCTTTATAGGGAGTGTACTAAGTAGCTTATTTCTCAAGGAGTTTGAAACTGAAATTAGGATTTTAAGCTTGGTTTCTTCTGAAATCTCCGTGAATATTTTTCTAATATTGCTTTCTGAAGCCAACAGTAAGTATTTATTAATTCTGCCTTTTGGTATTCGACTAAAAATAGCCTCTAAAGCCTCCAAAGACGATGAATTAAAAACATTTGATAAATGCTGTTCGCTCAAGTTCGATAAAAGCCTATTAATCTCTTGCCCACTACTTCTTACTATTACAGCATCTACTTCAGTAGCACTCATCGACATGTAAAAGTCCAGCATTTTGTCTTTCGATATGTTCGCAATTCTTATCATATCATTCAATTTCTTGTTCCTATTCGAAGGTAAATAACACTGGTTACACTATTGCCAGATCGGTACTTGCTCTTGTTAAATTTTTTCATTATTGAGTTCTTCTAGAAAAGACACCAAGTGTGGGTAATTAGGTCCTTTCAGTAAATCTACTTCTTTCTTACTAGCCATTAAATAGCTGTTTCTAGCTTTGTTTAATCGATCTAATAATGGAACTACTTGACTATTTACACGTGTTACAAAGTCAAATAAGTCTGCATATGACCTTGGTATTTTGTACCCTTTATTACAGCTTGCAATGATTACTTCTTGATCTCTAAGCTTTGAAATGACGCTTGACCGTATTGTATGTTCATTTACCTTAATAAAACCTCTATCTTCTAAATGTTCTAGTAATTCTCTTGTTGATATATAGTTTTTCTCAGAAGCCAACCTGCTTTGAAAAACTAAATAGCTCAAAACACATACTTGGAGCTTGATCTCTTCATATTCGTTGTTTGTGAACTTATCTAGAAATACCTCGGCTTTTACTAATGCATGATTGTGTATGAATTTGTCATACTCTTCTGTCGTAGTATCAGGTTCATAATAGATGTGATGCTTAGTAGGCCATTCAACTAATCCTAAGCCTTTCTCTTTAAGTAGCCTTAAATACATTTCGTGAAGAGCTGGATTCTTTTTTCCTTCATATATTTTCGCTATTGTTCCGACAATAAAGTCAGCTAACTGAACAAGTACATTTTCTTTACTAGACACTAAGTTTAATTCTGATTGCCAAAAAAGATCTGGCTTGTGCCTTCGGTCTATATACTCGCTAAAGCTCTGTTTATATTCTTCTGAACCGTGTTCGTCTGCAAATATTTCAATTTCAGGGTATGTGCTGAAAAGGCGATTATATAAGAGACCATTAGCAAATTTAAGAAACGACTTCTTGTGAGCGAACCCTCCATCTTTTTTTACAGCATCTTTGTTTAAAGCAACGGCAAAAAACTTAAAATCTAGCTGAAGTATGTCCTTGAGAATAAGGCATCTGCGGTGATGATTGTCTTTATTTTTGACACTGCTTGATTTTATTTCGCCAGTTTGGAAGTGTTTTTTCCTCAATGACTCAATGTTATCACGGAGTTCTTCTAACCGACTTTGATCAATAAGAATTGCGTTGATGATAAAATATTTCGATGAACCTTGCTTCGAAGAATCTAAATCGTGATTGCCTGATTCATCTATAAATGCTAATGATTTATTCACTAGGTCTTCCATGCTTGAAAGGTAAATTAACACCGAGCTCTGCGGTCTAAGCTAAGGTCATGTTTGAACTTTTTTTAGTTGTTTTATGTTTGTGAAATTGAAATATTACCTATTGTAATCTGGAATATTTTATATCCAACTTTATGTTGTGCCGCTGTTGTGTCAACAATAATTTCTTTGGCTACCTCTTTACGACTACTTCTAACCTCAGCGATTGTCTTAGATTCCATTGCTGAATAAACAGCAGCTTTAACTGCATTCTTTAAAACGTTAGCTGCTGCCTCACTTGATCCGAATGTGCTGTGCACACGTTCAAGCTCTGACTCTACTAACTGAGCATTGAATGTTAATTCTACAACCCCAATAGCCCCATCTAAAAATGTAACTTTCAGTGCTTGGGGGGGATAGGCGTTCTTTTTACCTGAATCGCTTATGTATTTCTGAACTGGAGTTATTTCTGTGACTTGATTGTAATTCTCTTTTAGAAAATCAGTTGGAATACCCGTTAGAATAAATAGAACAAGTAAACCTATAACAATAGATTTTGGATGCCTATGAATGTTATTTTTAAGCCATTTTATATTTTGAATTATTTTTGGTGGTACGGGTTCTAAATTATCATCACTCAAGGTATTGTCCTTTGCTGTACAACAAGCAGTTTATTAGGCGGAGTCCATTTTTACTGTGTAAAATGGAGCGCATGTAAGTCGATTTATTCAATAATAAAAAAGTAATTACGGTTTATTGAATGATATAAAATATTTCGCAAATGAGTCTAAGAAGAATATGTGATGAAGGCTAACTATTTTAGGGCTGAAATCAGAACTAATATCGAGTTTTAAAGGTTTTTCGCCTTACAATTTAACTTCTTCAGGATGTTAATCTACCAAATGAAACACCTCTTGATATATCCACTACTTCTACCTTCTTTAGCTCCACAAATATTTACGCATTGAAGAGTAACTACTGACTGAGTAATTCAAACACAACCTTCGCAAACCCCTTCACCTTCTCTGGATCAGACAACAACTGCATCATCTGATTCTGGTGTGCTTCACTACTACCCATAATTGCGTCATCAACTGCTTTAGGGAAATCGCCCAGCATGGCTTGTTCAGCAGAATTACTGTTAATTTGATTCATCACTAGTGCGTTTTCTCTTACCTTATCTCTGATTGTGTGCGCGTAGTTCACCATATCTTTGTCAGTTAGCTCATCGGTGATAAACAACTCATTCAAGCGGCTTATAAGTTGCGAGAGAAGCTCTTCTTTCTTATCTTTAGGCGAAGCCTTGCCGACCCCCTCCCCTGGCTCTAACTTGCTGTCTGACGCATCGATTTGAAGTTTAAGGTGCTGCTGCCTTATTTTTGATAAACGGTAGTGACTGAGCTCTACGTTGCTTAGGTCAACCTCGTCTTCATCGAGTATAGACTCACGTAGCAGCGGTCGTAGATTACGCGCATACAAGCTTAGTTTTTCAAGATCCTTGTCGTCATAGTCGACGATCTGTGACATGAATTCGTAGAAGCGTACAAAGGAACCTAGATCTTTCTTGAAGATCTCAAGGGTATCTTTTTCTTTCTTGCAGTCTTTAAAGCTATTCTCTGCATTGGCAATCAATACGGCATCATCTGTTCGCTTAGTGCGTTCAAACATCTCTTTTGCCTGTTTGTAGGCTTCCACCGCTGATTTATAGCGAATAGACCAACGCTCTACAGCAGGTTTGCAGATATTGGCAATGGCGGCATTACTTTTGTTTTTAACAAAGAACGCGTCACAGAACTGCTCGACTTCACGTGCTTGGAAAATTCCTGCTGAGCGAAGCTTTTCAGCTAACTCGAAGATCAAGTTAGGATCTGATACATCATCTAGTTCCGCTGTTTGGTAGTACGGTTGGAAAGCCTCAAGAATATCATCTGTGTCATTAAAAAAGTCTAAAATAAAGGTGCCCGTTTCAGCTTTACTTGGGAAGATACGATTCAGACGCGACAAGGTTTGTACACATTCGACGCCGCCTAGTTTTTTGTCCACATACATAGCGCAGAGTTTAGGCTGGTCAAAACCAGTTTGAAATTTGTTGGCAACAATCATCACTTGGTAATCGTCACTATCAAAGGCTTTGCGCATGTCTCGGCCTTTGAGATTGGGGTTCATATTACTTTCGGTAAACTTCTCGCCAATCAAATCTGTTGAAATAGGGTCTTTCTCTGTGAATTCTACTTCACCAGAAAAAGCCACCATCGCATGAATTTTCTGATAACCTTTTTCGACGATATACTTATCAAAGGCATGTTTGTAACGAACGGCCTCTTTCCGAGAACTTGTCACCACCATCGCTTTCGCTTGGCCACCCAATAATCCCATCACATTGTCTTTAAAGTGCTCTACAATCACTTGTACTTTTTGGCTGATATTGTAGTCATGCAGGCGCACCCATTGGTTGAGCTTCACTTTGGCCTTTTTGCTTTCTACTTCTTCATCACTACCCTGTATTTTCATGGCCAAGTTATAGGCCACTTTGTAGTTGGTGTAGTTTTTCAACACATCAAGAATAAAACCCTCCTCAATAGCTTGGCGCATACTGTAGACATGATAGGCTTCGGGCTTGTTAGTTTTGGACGGCGCTTCTTTGGGTTTGGGTAAACGGCCAAACAGTTCTAGCGTTTTGGTTTTTGGTGTCGCGGTAAAGGCTAAGTAACTTAGGTTACTAGAAGCACGACGTGAGGCTACCGCAGCATCTAAGATATCTTCAGTGGTTAGCTCTTCATCGCCTCCCTTAGCATCGATCATCAGTACTTCTTTTAACTGCCGTGCGGTAGAACCAGTTTGAGACGAGTGAGCCTCATCGGCGATCACCACATAGTTACGTTCTTTGAGGCTGACACTGTTTTCAATCGCTTTTAATACAAAGGGGAAAGTTTGAATCGTAACGATAATAATCGGCTGTGAGCCTTCCAAAGCAGCGGCGAGCTTTTCTGATTTAGAACCATCACCTTCATTTCTATTAATGCGCCCCACTACCCCGTCTACCGAAGTGAACTGTGAGATCGTTTCTTGTAGTTGATCATCCAATACAGTTCGATCGGTCACCACAATGATCGAATCAAAGAGTTTGTTACCCTCTGCATTATGAATCGAGGATAACTGATGCGCCGACCATGCAATGGAGTTTGATTTGCCGGAACCCGCACTGTGTTGAATCAAATATTTATGGCCTGGGCCTTCGGTACGAGCAGCATTGACCAACTTAGACACCACATCCCACTGATGGTAACGGGGGAAGATAAGCGTTTCTTTTTTGTACTGACGCCCCTCCCAGTCTTCTTTTTCTTCAATCTGTAAATGCACATAACGGGCAAGAATATTCAGCAAGTTATCTGGCAGTAAAACTTCATTCCATAAGTAATCTGTAGCGTACTGATTTATGTCAGCGGGTACATCGTTACCTTCTCCGCCTTCTTTTGTTCCTTTGTTAAAAGGTAAGAAATAAGTGTTCTCCCCCTCAAGGCGAGTGGCCATATACACTTCGTACTGACTCACCGCAAAATGTACCAAAGCGCCACGTTTAAAGGTTAATAAGGGCTCTCGTTTTTTAGTAGCAGGGTCTGTGGCGAAACGGGTGGTTTTGTATTGTTTAATGGCATTTTGTACCGCCTGCTTAAACTCTGATTTCAATTCCAAGGTCGCCACGGGCAGACCGTTCACAAACAACACCAAATCAATGCGCCATTTCTTGGCGCGAGTACCTGTCTCGGCTTCATGCTCGTCGGTCGCCCAAGGTGAATAGACTAACTCTGGTACGACACGTAAACGGTTCTGTTTATAACTTGCCAAGGTATCTGGGTTTAAGTCATGCTCGGGTTTAAACTGACACAAACTAAAACGGGTGCCACGATCACGTAGCTCATGACGTAATACACCCAATGTGCCGTAGGTACGCATCTCTTTATTGGCGGCATTGGGGTCGGCTTTATTGAGTTGAGAGGCGACTCGTTCTAAAAACTTACCTTCAGGGTCATTCGGGTAAAGCGCTTTGAACTTTTGCCATTGTTCATCTTGGGTGTCTTTCACAAAACCCAAGACATCTTCTGAATACAAGGCCAGTTCACGGTTGTATTTGTCGGGCTTACCTAACAACCAGCCGTTAGCGACTAGCTGTTTGATCATATCGTTTTGAAAAGTAAATTCATTAGATTTATCCGACATCTTTTGTTTCTCTATTTATAATTATGTCAATATTTTGGGTTATATTCTCAAGTGATGATTCATCCATCAGAGGCGCTGATATAACCTTTTCTTTACGATGCATTAGCGGCGATAAATTGATCGTTAGCTGCTTGTTAATCTGTTTAATTTCATTTTCAGTAAACTTTCTTTTTAATAAATTATCCAATAGCTCTTCTTGCCTTGGCTGACCAAAAGCCAAGCGATACAAGACCAATACCTTTAAAGCGTTATCGAGTTTACCTACCTCTTTACTCATTGGCATCATTGGTACATAACGCTCGATGGTAGCTTCACCCTGTGGGTAATGCCAATATGGCACTAAGTCACTTTTCCTAGCGCTCTTGGTATCTTCGTCAGCTGTGGCAAATAATGCCGCCCATGGGTCCCCTGAGTTACTATAGGAACCATTACCGTAAGCCTGAGCAACCCGATTACGAACGACCAAAGATTTATAACGGTTTACCCTCCCTTCACGCTGCTCTATATCAATCGGATTACTGGGTAAATTCCAATGCACTATTTGACGACAATACCAGTGAAAATCTAGCCCTTCCTGACCTATCGATGTGGAATTCAACATAAAAGGCCTAAAAGGCGAATTAAATGCATCTCGTACCTCACCTATGCGTTTCACACCGCTTTCATCTGTCAATTTCTGATTACCCAATGGAACAGCATAATGGCAACGTAAGCTATGTTTGACAGTTTGTTTCTCATTCCCAGAAATTTTGATACTGCTCTTAAGTTTATCTTGCTCGAACTGGCAATTAACTCGGGTGGGACTAAAGCTTAGGGTCTCAGTGAACTTTATAGTTGCATCCTCTATTCCACGCTCAAACAGTAAATGTCCATATTCGTCCACAACTGCTTGAAAGTCCCCTTCAGCACAGTATCGAGCGATAGCCAAAAAGTATTTCTTCTTACCATATAGAATATGAATAATACGCTCTGATTCGGCTTTATTGAAAAGGGATACTGCGCCGAAAGCCACCCTTGTTGCGGCTTGTAAAATGAGCTGTTCATCAACATTAATCCAAAGCCTTCTCCAAGTTCGAGCAGCACAAACCGCAGGAGATGCTACCGACAAATAAGCTAGGTATTCAGCTAAATCCAGTGGCATCTCTCCTAATGCCAAATCATCACCGGAATCTAAGTAGGTGCGTATTTCTTTCAACTGATAATTATTAGCTCCGTGACTAACGTTTTCTTGAACTCGCTTAATCCATGAATTTAATACATCAGTAAAACCATTTTCCCGATCGAGTAGCATAGGTGCTAATGCATACCATCTATCACCACTTCTTTTCCCCTTCTCAAATACCTTAAGGCAGTCAAGTTGTTTAACAAAATAACCTCTTCGCTCATCAATAATCTCTGACAGAGGTTTATCGTCATTAGACAACTGACGCTGCATCAACGATTGAGCTGGATAAATCAATGACCAGCCAGACAAACTTGATGATTGATCAAATTTTATCTTTGGATGATGTGTTTTATAATAATCCCGCTCATTCTTTCTCTGATGCTTTGCCAGTCTCCGTTCAGCCTCATATGAAACAAGACCACTCAAAGCTCGCGGTACCATGGCCCAAGAGGAAAACAACAGCGTTTTACTAAAATTCTCCTGCCCCTCGAAACAACCTTGTAAAGGGTAGTGAGGCAATGATGGAGGCACCCACAGTAATTTCTCGCTATCGCTACTAAACAAGTATTCGGTGAGGGCTTTAGTCTTGGCATGAGGAGCATCGCTAAGTTTAAGGCTATAATCAGCGATAGCTTTTCTCGACAGCCAGGCCGCTGACGATTTTTTAAGCGCTTTCCTAATTACAGGTTCATAACCTTTAATGTCCAATTGCTTTTTAAATTGATAGCCACTTAAAAAGGACAAAGCCCACGGAGCAGCCTTATAAAACTCCATCAGTTGGCTCCGGTAACGCCCCCTACTTACCTCCTGTAAGGCTTCACCCACCACATCCATCGCTTTGAACGAATTAATATCCTTAACCGAAAAGCTATTATTACAAATGCCATCAACTGGACTAAAAATAGCTTCATAGCCTTCACTAACCTGACTACGCTCGGTGCGGCAAATTAAGGGTTGTAGGCAAACCTCAATCGCTGACTTATGGCTATTATCTAGGTTTTCTAAATTCGTAGTAGCATCTTTTAACGATAGAATTTGACGCTGTAACGCCTCACGATGCTCCTGATATTCTGCCAGCAAAGTATGATTTGAATCGCTAATAAAGTTCAATAAGTAACGTAATTCCCCCGAATGGGCATCACCATTCTCGTCATCGTGACTTTGGCTAAAAGCCTTAAACGGCGTAGCAGATAGCAATAGTACTTTACTGTTCTTTCCAGACTGAGAGCTAAAAATCTGACTTGCAATAATTGATTCTTCGCTTTCAGTCTCTGTGTTGAGAAGCCCTTTAAAACGCTGAAATTCATCCAATATAAATAAGTCGGCGCTTATATTCTTAGAGCAAGCACGTGCCATCAAGACTCTCATACAAGCCCTCACACGCTGTGGTTTGGAGAGAGTACAACCGCCTGTGGCAATATTGTTTAATAAATCTATCCAGCTACCATTAAAATCAATACCACAGCGCTTTGTATCTTTGTCACTAATATCCAAAGACAATAAACGATGAAATTCAATTAAAATTTTAGGCTGTAAGGTCCTTTCCTTCTCATAGTCTTCATGCTTTTGGTCCCACCATTTCTGACTGCTAATTGCACCTTGCCAAAACCTACGTAATTGATTTTTGTAAACTCTAAGTTCAGGGTGCGCCACTAAAGCACATAAAATAATCATGCGTTCGCGCCAGTTACCGTCTCCCCGTGTTAAATTAAACGACGTAGAAGGTGTAAGTGAACAGACTTCTAGCAATTTACCTTTTGCAGATTGATGATTATTCTTTGTCAACGCCGTCGTTATCAGGCGTCCATAACTTGGTTCTTGTACGTACTCATTCTGCGCAGAACCCTTAAATACGGCTAACTTCGCTCTGTTTTCCCTAGCTAATGTTTGGTTAGAACAAATATAAGTAACCCGCAGTGGCTTCGTAAGCCCTAGGTCTCCACTGATTCGTAATTGAGCTTTGAGCAGCTCAGCAATAACGCCTTTAGCAACAATAGTTTTTCCTAAACCCACCTCATCTGCGACTAATACACGCTGACTACAGCCTTGAGAGTAGCTATCTAAAACTGACTTTACCGTTGCTATTTGAAAATCTTTCAGACCAGCCAAAGTTTCATCTATCAGAGCTATTGCTGCATCGTGTGTCATGGTAGCTCCTTGGCGAAATGCCGCCATAATTTATTAAACTCTGAAGGAATCTCAATTCCCGCCTCTTTAAGCCGTTTAATTAGCTTGTTTATACGTTCAATCACTTCAGGGTGACGTGACGAGGCAACCATCAACATTTCAAACAACGGCGATTTAGAAGACAGCATGGTCTCGAAAGCGGCTTGATCATTTCCCTCAGTTTGCTCCAAGTCCATCCATTGAGCCTTATCGGGCTTAATATCCAATAATAATCTCACATAATTAAGAATATTATTCTTCCCGACTAGACTTTGTAATAGCTGACTCTGACGATGATCCCCCCCTTCGATAGAGAGGTCTGCACTAATCACACATTTACCCGCTTTACGCCGCTCCCCACTAACAACTTCAATATCTATTACAATAAATGATGATAATTTCGATAGTGGTGCTTTAGCCCATTTTAACTCATCAGTAATATCTAGTTGGTCAAATATTGCTAACGGACTAATAACGATAGATGCATTGCTAGGAATATCATCCAAGCTGAAATTATGAGACAAGACTAAGTCGTAGCCCTCCTCATGATTAATCGATGCATTTAACACCCATTCAGCCTTAACTAATTGATGCTTTAAACGACGTAACACAGGAGTCAGCTTTTCGTTACTGTCCACTTCAACCAATTCAAAATTATGCGGAACAAACAATCCTTGTTCTAGCCATGTTTCCAGTAATAGTTCTGGTGCCAATTCTACTTTTTGGCCGCTGAGCTTAGCCACCACTTCTGTATTGCGCGGAGATGAATTGTTATCCCCTAATGCCGCCGAGGTAGCATTAGCCGACCCAATAATCCAGTCATAATTTTTTCCAGTTTGTCGAATAACAATTTTTGCATGAAGGTTCTGCGACTTAACAACATCACTATCGCCTTCATTAAGACCCAGGAATTCTTCACCATCAACTATGGCCTGGTTCATAGAGTAGCAATCCCAACCACGGAGAGTATCCTCGCCAATAGCGTTCAGTTCTTCACCACGACCACACAATACTTTTTTAATATCCGTATGGTTACCTGCTAAATACTGTAAACCTGCTACGCCTCCCCCTTGGCTTTTAATAAATGGAGAAACCACCATCAATTGAGATAAAGAAGGTGGCGCATGATCAACGGGACGTCCGTAACTTGGTCCTCCGGCGCATAACTCCAACTGTTTAAAAGGTTTGGGTACTTCCCAGCAGATATGCGGTAAGTCCTTTAAGAGCCTATTACCTGCATCAAAACCTTCGACTCGCCCAAGTAAATCTTTGAAAAACTCAATCCAGCTGGGCTGGTGCTGTGTAGCATCTATCTTGTTGCGTTTACCATCTAGGGTTAGTGCAATATCCCAGCTACGGTCAAAAGTTAGGTTGCGAGACAAAATTAGCAAGCGGTATTTAACTTCCGGCCTTTTTATATCCTTATCTGATTCTATAAAGCGAAGCAGCCACACTTTCGGATGAAACGAAGAAAATTCACCACCACTTGGTACTACTGCGCACAAACATGGCTCCAGAAGCGCAAATAAACGATTATAACTAGAAGGGTAATGAACATTACCCTTCTGATAAAAAACTTTGAGCTTACCTTTAAGCTGTGACATTGCCTCTAACAAAGCAATTTTTTCACCTTTTAAGTCTCCCTCTAAGGTGTTGTTAAAACACAGTGCAATAGGTACGGCTAGTAAAGCATTTAAATCCAAGCTATAAGTGCTCGCCACTGCGGCGTCCAGCTCAAACCCCTCAGGAGGGGCTAGTTCCTTGCCATAATCTAATCGTTCTTTGTTAGCGGCTAGCATTGAGACCACCTTCAATATCAGCAAGAAGCCGGCGGGCAACACTCCAACGGAAGTCTAATCTTCTCATACCGACCCACTCGCTTTTATCAAGTTTTTTATTCAGTAGACTACGACTTTTCTTATTATCTTTGGCTCTATCACTAATTAAGGTATCAAGTTGACTGATAGAAGCACCTTCATGTATTAGCTGGCACCAACGCTCAACAAAAAGACGACTTTTGACTTTAACCTTATTGCCCTGAATAGCATCAAACCAGTCATCAAAGCACTTTGAATGGAAAATACCTTGCTTTTGTACTGCATCCTTCCAAATATTAAACTCGTTTTCTAACTCTTCCAGTCTATTTTCGAAGTGATTATTCTTCGCCAATAAAATGTTAAAACGAATATGAGCACCCTCCATAGCAAGGCTAAATGAATGTGCTTGTTTAATTTGATTTTTACAGATTTCGCTAACAGAAACATGACTAAGAAGTAAGTCCTTCATCGCACCAAAACTCAACTTCAAAGGCTCTTCATTTTCTAGATTTGAATCAGGTAGAAACTTCGCCATGCCACCGTTGCGCATTAACTGGGCGAGTACAGAGTGCTCTACGACAGGTGTTGTTGATAATTTATCACGAAGAAACTCAGCCTCACTAACACTCAGTTCAATCGTGAGTTGTTTCTCATCTTGCCAATTTTTAATACTGTCAGGTAAATCGACTAAACGCCGGATTAAATCAACATCATCGTCGTCGACGCCGTCCTGATGATCTGGGTTTGCTTTATGAGCAATATGACTATTTTCATTAAGATAAGAACAACATTCTCTCAATGAAAGTGGCGAATGTATAATTCCAAAAGTCTTTAGCCCATTCCAATAAATACTCGATGGCCGCCGACTAACTCCTCCTTTTTTAATGCTCTCTGCACCTATGATTCCATCTTCTGATTTGCCATGGACTTTGATCAAGGTTTCCGCAAGTAAGTGCTCTTGTTGCTTCAACCATAATTGAGGAGTCTTAGATTTCTTCGCATGACCGTTCTGGATATCACGTAATAGTCGTGCATTCGTTATGAAGTACTTAGCCCGTGTCTGGATCGTTGATACTCCCGGAAATAAGCGATTTGCAAAAGCATCGCGAATCTGGCCTATACCTAACTCATCGAGCACACCTTTCTCACTCAGCGCGGCCAATACCTGCTTAACCTTGGCGCGTTCATCAGATGAAAAGTCGATCCAACCTAATGCACTCATACTTCTAATCCTTTATTTTTATTCGTTAACTACGCTCGTAACTCTGAACAATCAGTTCTTTGGTCTTTTCCAAGTCAGCAACGGTACGTACATTGACTTCAAAATCTCCCGTACCCCAATGACCAATGCCACTCACGTCACGGCTAAAGTCATTACCTTCAGCCATATCGCCTGGTAGCTTTAAATAAACTTGCAACTTGGGGTCTTTTTTACCGATCATAATGACAATCGAAACAAAGTTTTTAATGCGCTTAAAGGCGGTATACAGCTTTAGGTCTTTACGCTGTACTTCATCCCCTAGCTGGTCAGTAAAGCTACATAGGTCTTCAAACAAAGCGACCAATTCAGGTGTTGCATCGGCCAGACGCTCTTCCTGTGACTTATCTCCGCCGTTTTTGTTATTGACTTGAGTGCGGCTTGCAGCCTTAGTTGTCGGTAAGGTAGGTAAGTTAGCCGCCTGTTGGGTTAAGGCTTGGGCTTTATTTTGATGCGTTGCACTTTGAGCATTCACTAGCTCTAGTAATAATAAGTCATCGCCAAAGTAACGATAACGCATCAATTCAATATTACGGTTGATCTGCTGCACGGCATGTTCATCGTATTTGTTAAAGTCAGCCGCGATGCAGATTAAGCGTGTGCCCGACCACTCAATGGTTTCAGCCAGTTCATTACCAAGCTGCTTCATTACCAACAGTTGAAATTCAGCTTGGTGATCTAGCAACCAATCTAAGTAAAATAGCCCCTGATTAATGACGTTTTCATTTTTGGAGCGCTTGTATTCGATGATAACCGGACAGCCATTTTCATCTAAGCCCAGCGAGTCGATACGGCCCTTATGGGTTTTACCTGTATCGTATTCTGAGGCGAGAAACTGCACGCCCAAAAACGTGGACATATTAGACTCAATCTGTTTTTGCAGGTTACTTTCTAAGACTGCAATACTGCCAGTCAATTCTGTGAAGACCTCACCGGCTTGAGAAAAGAGCTTTATATCACTCATGCAACGGCTGCCTTGTTGTTTGAAGATTCTGGGACGATCCAGTTTCTTACATCGATTTTTCCGGTAACTGCTGCGGATATTAAAGCAGTGCGCCGCTCTTCTAACAGTTCAATTTGAAGTTCTGCTTTTTTAATCAAACCAATATATTTAACTGTAATTTCAGTTAAATAATTTTCGATCTCGTCTTGCTCATCATTGGGAGGGACAGGCAACAATACTTGCTGAAATTTTGAGAATCTGAACCTTGGCGCACGCTCTCTTACAGAAGGACATAAAACAAAAATATAGTCTCGCTCAGCCATTAACCTCAATATATCCGCATAGTATTCACAATTCATTTCAGTATCATACGGCGTCGTTACGACATATTCGGGCGTCGCTCTGCCATTATCTTCAGAGACACCTATTGCACCAGCGAATGCATCCATACTGTGGATAACCAAATCGCCCTTACGGATACTTTGATAACCGTGCTCAAGGATAGCGATTGTAAACCCGCTATTTCTTCGGCGAGTACGAAGACAAACCTGCCCGTCTCTAAATACCGTAACAATTCCGTCACTATCTCTAACTGGTCGATTTTTTTCTTCGAACAGATACTTAGCTTTGGTAATATTCCAATGCACGGGAACTTTTCCCAACCAATCAATACCAGAGTCACGCGTAGTTATTTTTGGGTTTAAGCCCCTAGTAACAGCCCTGCTAATTGCAGCTTTTCGTTTTTCTGTTAGCAGTTTGATCAACTGCTTCTGTTTCTCGATCAGGGTGTCGATTTTAGCGGTTTCGTGATCAAGGAAATATGCGATTTTTTGTTGTTCTTCATCTGAAGGCATTCCTACTTTGTAGGAACCCAATTCATCTGAAGAAATTTCAAGGAAAGTCGTCCCTCTCCCTAGTAAATTTAGCTGTTTAGTACTGCTCAAGAGAACGTAGTAGAGAAATTTAGGGGCAAAAATCGTTTTAACGACCAGCGACTTGCAACCTTGATTTGTACATAAATTATTTGATGCAATTCCAAGCGTACCGATTGGTGCTCTTGAGGATAAAATGATTGAGTTTCTCGGTATTAAAGACGTACCACAAGATTCATAGCCCTTTTTCGTTATACTTCGAGCGCCTTCAAAAATATATGGAGAGCTTGTTTTACCAAGATCAGCAGGGGTAACCCAAGATATATCTCCATTCCAAAACGAAGACACTCCTGACTTTGGCGTAGCGCCGTTAAATATTTCCGACAACATTTTTATAGGCAATACATTCCATGAAACGGGAATTTCGGCCAGCCACTCAACACCAGACTCCTTATACTCAGGATAAGCCTTATACTTAGTTTGCATTACGAATGCACCTCTTGCAGCAAATTCATAATTTCTGCACTAACCGCATCCAAATCCGCATCAATCTCCATCAAATCCCTAGGCGGCTGGTACTTATAAAAATGGCGATTAAACGGAATCTCATACCCTACAATACCGATTTCATGATCTTTAGCGTCTTTCTTGCTGGCATCTATCCAGGCGTCGGGCACATGGGGTTGCACTTCTTTTTTGAAATAGGCTTCATTAAGGCCATTGACTGTCTGGCTCGGATCAAGGCCGACGTTTTCATTATCACGCAAGTCGCCATCCGCTTTGAACTCTATCGTTTGATCGTTAACGTTAAATAAGCCATAAAATGGATTAGCCACAGCCTTATGGACTTTCTTGATCACCTTTTCCGCTTCTGGGTTTTTCCAGCTTACGGCGGTGGTGATTTGCTTAAGCTCTTTGGCTTCTAGTTTTATACCTTGGGTTTTGCACGCCGTTTTAATGGCGGCTTCATAACCGTTCATGTCATCGTATTGATCAGTGCCAATAATGGCTTGCACTTGCTTGGCTTTGAACAGAGTTTGTTTATGAGTGGCCCAAACTTTATTATCGAGCAGATCTTTAATCTGCTTTTCTTTCAAGTCACTGAAATGGCTTTTGATGTGTTTACGAATGGCTTCTTCGTACTCCGCTAATACACCATAGTTTTCACAATCGACATCATCTGACCACGACTTTTCTGCAGCTGTGCTGTATTCAGTATAGGCCCACTTCATCACGGCATTGAGCGGTTTGGAGGCATAACGCAGTTCAGCGACTCGTTCATCACTGAATTGATAGCTCTCTCTTAACGGTCGTTCAATGGTGATACGACGATAACCAAACTCATGGGTATCAAATATTTTGCTGGCGAAAGTTTTTGGCACTTCAATCTTCAGGGTTTTAGCCTTAACGCCACGATTACTTTTTTGCTCGGAAGGTTTATCTAGCTCACGGGCATCGACCACCTCAAAGGCACCAAAGGTGCGGGTAATGGTGCGAATATCATCTGCGCTCATTTCGTTACGCTTGGAACCTAAAGATTTACGCATTTTACCGCAGAGGTTCACGCCGTTGATCAGCTGTACTTTACTTTTTCGCTCATTAGCTTTCTTATTCGATAGCACCCATATATAGGTCGCTATACCTGTGTTGTAGAACATATCGTTGGGCAGCGCGACGATGGTTTCTAACAAATCAGCTTCGAGGATGTAACGACGAATTTCAGATTCACCCGAACCGGCACCACCGGTAAACAACGGCGAACCGTTGAGGATGATACCAATACGCGCACCACCTTCAGAGTCATCGACCTTTGATGAAGATACATCGCGCATTTTACTAATCAGATGTAATAGGAATAATAGCGAGCCGTCTGAAACGCGGGGCAAACCTGGCCCGAATCGGCCTTCAAAGCCTTTAAGGGTGTTTTCGTCTTTGATACTTTGTTCGATCTTCTTCCAATCTACCCCGAACGGAGGATTGGATAGCATGTAATCAAACTTATCGGCGTAGAGCTGGTCATTCGATAAGGTATTACCAAGCTTGATGTTATTGACCTCTTGCCCTTTGATCAACATATCCGCTTTACAGATCGCGTAGCTCTCTGGGTTTAACTCTTGGCCAAAGGCTCGCATAACAGCTTTGGGGTTTAACTCGTGTACATATTCCATTCCTGAGGAGAGGAAGCCGCCGGTACCTGCTGTGGGGTCGTAGATGGTGCGAATAATTCCAGGTTTAGTCAATGCATCATCATCTTCCATAAATACGAGAGAGGTGGTCAGGCGTACAATATCGCGTGGGGTGAAGTGCTCTCCAGCGGTTTCGTTAGAGCCTTCAGCAAAGCGACGGATTAACTCTTCAAAGGTTAAGCCCATGTCGTGGTTTGAGATGGCGCTTGGACTGAGGTCTGTCTTTCTTACTTTTTGCACCACTTTGAAGAGTAAATCTGCATCATTTAACTGACCAACGAATTCAGCAAAATTGAAGTATTCGAAAATTTCACGAGCGTCTTTTGAAAAACATTGAATATAGCTTTCGAGGTTGGCTTTTATATCGTCTTGACCAAGTTTGGATAAATCCATTTTAGAGGTATTGTAGAAGCTTAGGCCGCCAGTGGCTCGAAGTAGCAGTTTTTCTTGGGCTTCTTCTGGTAGATTCATTTTTTGAACTTTTTCGACTTCAGCTAACACCTGATTTTTGCTTGCCTCTAAGACACCTTCTAAACGTCGTAGCAGCGTAAACGGCAGTATGATGCGACCGTACTGTGATTGCTTAAAATCACCGCGTAGAAGTTCTGCAATAGACCAGCAAAAAGCCGCTAGATTGTTGGGTGTTTGACTGCTGTCGCTTTGACTCATTTACCGTTTTCCTTGGGTAACATAGGTAAGACCAGCACCCGTTTAACTTAGAGGCGACTAGTGCAAATTGCTTCTGATGGAGAGTTACTATGAGAGAGATGCTTAACATACCTTTCTTATTGTTATAACCATTTGTTGTATAAGGTATCTTTTACTATAAGGAGGGTCAATTAGAGTGGGGAATAATTTGGACTGATATTGGTTCTTTATTTAAGAAAAAGAACCAATATCATTATTGTTTGGTCGATTTACAAGCATATTTCAAACTAATAATGCATGCTAGGTAGACAGCTATTTTGTTCAGTATTATTAACTACCCTTCAACCATTTATTTAACGTTGGTCGAATCAAAGCACAGTATTTGGTCACTTCTTTTTTGTCATTTCTGGGTCAAGCAACATCGCTTTCGCTTTTTAGGTCTGTGTCATTCAAATGGGGCTATGACAATAATTAGATGAAAAGCTATGCTGCCGGCTGTTAGCCGTTATTGTATTAGTCCTATGAGTAAAGGTACGCACGAAGAGTTTTGTTGTGAGGACTATGAGTTAGATATCCTACGCTACACACCTGATTAGGCTTTCTCATTTGTTATTAAGTAAATACTATTAACCCAGAGTCGATTCTTTTTTATTTCTGAATATGGCAAAGAATTATTGTAATACCGATCAGATAAAGTTTTATTTTCATTAAAGCCATTTTCAAGCTGACTATAGGAACATGCAACATTAAGTTTTTTTGATTCTGATTCATTTCCAATGATTGCGACCCAATGATCGCCAACTGAACCATGCTCAAATGCGGCTTTTTCATTTAAACACAGAATAATTGTACTTTTTGAAAGGTCTACACTGAGAATATTATCAAATTCTAGAGGCTCTACAGTTATCACATTTTTTGTATTTTCAGTAAGTAACTTAAAGCAGGTTTGTATAAACATCCCTTTTACTTCGACATCAAGTTTGTCTGTAGCAACACCAAAGTCACTGCCTTCTCCTGATGCGAATTGATGAAGAGAAGGAGTATTAGAAATAATCTTACACCACTTTTTAGCATTATTTTGTGCAAATTCACACGCTGTTTGATTTGGCTTCATCAGTGTTTTATATGCATTACAGATTGCATAGAGCAAACAAAAACCATCAAAGTGCCCTTGTGTAAGAATTTTATTGTTCAATGAGATGCTCCATTTCTGAGTTTCATTAGCCTAACGGTTTATTAGACGAAATCTATATTTCACCATTTTATACTGTTTAGTTATAACGCCATTTAATAAGTAGACGCCCCCCCTATTAAACAAATAAACCATCTTTAACTACATATCTTTTATTTAAGAAAACATTACATTCTACTTCGTAAAGGCCTGTTTAACTGAGTCAACACTCATTATTAATTGTGCTCATTACTAGCCTACCGTCTCTTTTAGTCACCACGAAACGGTACTTAGTAATGTTTATTGCCGTTCCAGTATTCTGTATTAATCCTACCTAAATCACCCTGAACGTATGAGTCACTATAATCTGTTTCTCTGGTCGGGGAATCATATTTACTTGTAGAAACAGGTTTTAAGCCCACTGATTCGTAGGTTCCTAACCTTACCTCGGCTCTAATACCCGAGCCTTCACAGTGAGAGCAGGTATTACGGTGTTTACCTTCTGCATATAGATAAAATCCTTTACCTTCACAACTCAGACACTTATCTTTCTGTCTCATATTTCCTCGCCATTTTTAAAAAAAGGCTTTCGCCCTGATATTATTTATCTGCATGGACACCTAGCACCATAATAATCGCCCCCACATTGTTTGCATCGTTTAGGGGGATCGTGCCAAGGGTTTAGTTTTAATAAGTGTTTAAAGATATATTTCAGGGTTTCTCTATTCTGTACTGTACATCGACATTGGGGTTTATTGTGTAATAGTGATCCTCGAATATAAATTGAATATCACCTAGACCATAGAATTTAGATTGAGGGTCACCTTGTACATCGGTGTGACCTTCTTCCCACGTTAAACCAAAATCAAAAGACTTCTGCCATGTGTTTTCATCTAACTCACGCCATAACAATCCATCGGACTGTCTAAGGTCATTATCAATTTGATCTGACCAAGTGATACCCGCGTCAAATGTTTCATAATAATTCCAACCACTTTTTAACATTACGTGATTAGGGTCACTAGGGTTAATAAGTAATTTGGGATAATATAACCTTGGTTGGCCAAAAGTTCGATCAATAAAAGTTTCACCCCCATCATAGGAAACTTGAAAAGTGAAATCGAACATTCCTTGTCTCCACTTACCAATATAATAGGTAATAGAGTTGTCGGCTGTTCGGTAAACACGGTGAATATGTTCTTCTTTTTCTACTTCCCAGCTAGTGCCACCGTTAGTGCTTTTAACTAGCTGATTAGCATTCTTCCAACTAAAACCCCAAAGCGTGCTTAAATCCCAATCAAATGATATGACTTCATAATCAATTTCAATCCAGCTAGCTCCATAATCATAGGATAGATAATGTGATTCTGAATCATCGTCAGCATGAAAATACAAATGACCGCTGTTATAGGGTGATACACGAATGAACATATTTTCTTGTAATGTAGTCGAATACTCAGAGTATTTTATTCTTTCCCATGTTCCGCCTTTATCTGTTGAGCGTATTAAAACGGGGTGATGATTACGCCCCCACTTAAAATATTTTGAATAAACCGTTACACCATCAATATCTGCACCAATTATTTTATGATCTAACTCAAACTTAGTTATTACTGGTTCAGGCGTAGGTTCAGGCGTAGGTTCTGGTGTTGGTTCTGGTGTTGGAACTTCTATCACTTGCTCAGGCTCGGGGTCACTAGAGCTTCCGCTACTACCACAACCAGTTAGACACAGCATTAAGATAAGAATTAAAGATAATTCCATAACTTTCCTAGTATTGTTTTTATATAAAATGTAATTTCTATTACGCCTTGTCGTATAGACAAATCTCTCATTATTCATCGTTAGTTATTCAAGCATCATATCCCTTCTAGTTATCAAATTTAAGTGTATTTGACGTAACTAAATAATTGGAATTGCATAAATCTGAATCGAATAACTCTGCGCTCTTCATTAATTGAACCGAGCACCTTGCAGACTAATATTCTGTTTTGCTTCATCTAACGAGATACTATGATCTATTGAAAGACAATAATATTTTCGTGTTGGAGTCTATGGATAGTTTGTGATTAATGCTAACTATTTTAGGGCTGGAATCAGAACTAAGAACTAAGAACTAATATTTATAATATTGTTGAACGGTCTAGGCCAGTGTTACTCAGTATGTCTCAAGTTGTATTCATTAATGAGAAAAAAGAAGGCTGTAACGATTAATCGGTTTTAGTTTGATTCCAAATATTTTGAAACATATATCACTAGTACGTACATGCAATCTAAACATTTAAGGAGTTCAACTATGCGTACTAAATCTAATAAGTCTTACACCTTTCAAGAACCTATAAGCGCTTACCAAATTCTTGAGAAGGCAGCAGAAATACTTTCTGATCGTTATATCCGTACTGATGCATTCATTAACCCGCAAGCTACTATGGACTACCTCAGCTGCAAACTGGGTGGTTACGATAAAGAGGTATTTGCGGTAATGATGCTTGATAGTCAGCACCGGTTCATTGAGTTCAGAGAGCTGTTCCTCGGCACTATAGATAGTGCGACTGTCTATCCTCGTGAAGTTGTAAAGACAGTACTTGAAGCAAATGCAGCAGCAGTAATCTTTGCTCACAACCACCCTTCAGGTAACTCAGAGCCATCACAAGCTGATAGAGCAATCACTAAGAGGCTTTCTGAAGCATTGGGCCTTATCGATGTTCGTGTCTTGGATCATATAGTCGTTGGGGAAACTTCGACATCATTTGCTGAGCGTGGATTGCTCTAATTCAGGCTATTTCATGGGGACGACATTCGAAGGTCCCAATTAGGTATATTGGGACCTTAAGATCCCTTACCACATAAGGGCTGTAGCTATATATGCCCTTCTAAGTTCCCAACTCCGTGTCTCCAATCAAAAAAGGAACCATCTCATGGCTGAAGTGCATGCTGTTAAAAGTTTAGATGCCATTAAGCTTATCGCTCACTTGTTAGAAGTCAGGTGTAGTAAGCAAATGTCAGACGTGTGGGCCATAGGGTTAAACCTTGCCTTACGTATTTCTGATTTACTATCAGTAAAATTCAGTGATATTGAAAATGACCGTTTAGTTCTACGAGAATCTAAAACCGGAAAAGTAGCCGATATTATATTAAACAAAAAAGCACAGGAGATTATTAAGCGCATTCGTGCAGAATATCCGAACCACGTTTATTTATTTCAGTCGTATCGTAATAGGCAATCAATAAACAAGCCGGCTAAGCCATTATCAAGGCGCTCAGTGACAAAGGCATTTTCAATAATAGGTGAAGAGATGAAAATTGCGCTAGGCACTCACTCAATGCGAAAGACTAGGGGGTATCACCTTTATCAAAACACTAAGGATATTGCACGCGTAATGAAAATGTTACGGCACAGTAGCGAGGGAGTGACTCTGAGGTATATAGGCATAACACAGGATGACGTTGATAAAGACTTTGTTGAATTAGAAATCTGAATATAGGAGGGCTAACACCCTCCTGCTCTATTTTTTTTTAGGAATATATCATCTTTTAAAAGGGCTAAAAATCGACCAACTTATATATTAAATTCAAACTTCTAAAAGCACTAGCCTAATTGCTGCTAACTCATCTTTGAGGGCTACGACAACGTTTATACCTGCGGACCTCCGTCTACAATATTTAAACATGTTTGGGGTTAAGGATTACCCTCGATATGTCAGTCTATTAAACTCCTTGCAAGTTTGACCAGATATTGGTGACAGGTTTCGGCGCTGACTACCATTTCGTTTGAAACTGCAATCGCCCTTAGAGTTCTTGTCAATAAATATGCGCCCAGGTAATGATTTGTGCGTTTGTTTTGGTCCAGTCCAGTAAGAACAGCTTGCACAGCGTTTACTGAAATAAGCTGCAGAGACTTCAGGATATTTCATAGTAAAATCTTTTAGAGACTCCTGAGTACTAGAATTAGATTTATTTGATGTTTTTCTGCTAGTAGAGTCAGCGCTCCTGCTTGATCGTTGTTTAGGTGTTACTGAGCTTGCTTTGGTATAAGACTCAGAACTATTCCCTTTCTTATTACTGCTATAACTCCTATTATCTGCTCTTACAAGCTCCTCCACTACCGAGTTATCGTAATCATCAGTAGTTTTCTCCTCTTTAGAAATCTTCAGAACGTAATAAGCGCCTACACCTATCAGGGATATTGCTATCGCCCATTTGATGATAGTCCAAAAGAACTCAAGAACAGATACAAAAAACCCACCTACATTTGCCCCTATAGAGTTTTTTTCTGAAAAAGCGTGTTTATTTATCTCGAATTGAACGCTCTTAGGTTGCCATAAAATATTTAGTTGCTGTACTGCTAGTGTTTCGATTTCACGAGACTGATCAAACGAACTTATCAACGCCTCTGCACATTTATGAGCAACTGATTGCTGCCATTGTAGAAACGTTTGTGATTCCTCTATTTTAATTGGGACCTGGCTTTTATTAATGCATGGTTTAATAGCACTTAATAACTCCCGCCGTTGCGCCAAGGAAGCCATTGTTTTTACCTTGTATAAATAATCTTTAAAGTCAGGCTCTAGATTAGTTATAAATTTAGGATACTTTTCGTATGTAGTTTTAATAGATTGGATAACACTTTCGGACTCATTCTTGATTACATCAGACGTTGTTGATTGGAAAGCATCCAAACTTGTTAATAATTTCGGTAAAATAAAATCATTTCGTACATCAACTAAAGCTTGGTTTGTAATTTGATTACCTTGAGTTTGGGTTTTATCGACTAATCGTGCCCAGCGAGAAGATAAATCTCTTAAGACGTTAGCATAGCCATGTATAACGTCATTAATTTCAGTGTTAGTTGCTTGGCAAAGGTTTACAAAGTCAGAAACTACTCTCATCCTTGAAATTTCGTTGTGTAAGCATTGCTTGTATTCCACGAGCCCATTCTGGAATCGCTGTTCGTATTTCTGGAAATCACCATTATTCAAACGAGATTTCTTTAGAGCCCAAAGCCCTTCAATATCATAAGCAAAACTATTCGCACTGACTGACAGACATAATAAGGTGTAGGTTAAAAATCTGATCATATTTCATCCATTGATTTAGAAAGTAAATGTTGCTGGTATGACAGCGGTTTAGCCTAATCCCGTAAATCCCAAATTCGCCAGATAGCCTCAAGAAACCAATTAACTCCACCGTTTCCAACGCTTACCTTCTACACGCCATAGTAATGACGGTTGACTGCGAACTTTACGGGATTCACCATTTTGAATACGGTGAGCTTCCATAAGGTTAAATATGTGCCTATCAGAAAGGATAAACTTTCAGTTTGGATTTTATGGTACGAAGGTTACCGTATTTCAAGAAGGGCTTATAGGCCCATTGTGGGATTTGTTGAAATTCAATAAAAATGATGAATCAAGTTAGACTTTTGATGCATAACAACTAACCTAATCTCAGCCACAGAACTTATAATTAATCGTATTAGATTCAGCTCCCCCTAAAAGATTGATAGCCATTGCCAAAAGCTTTTGTATCGGCTTTACACTTATAATTAGTTCGATGAAACAGATAAGGGACACCCTCTCCATTATAAATTTAGCTATCGAGACAGAAGCATTATGCTACCATCTATACATAAGGCGTATGAGGTTCACTCAGGCGGTAAAACCACCTAACAGCCCCAATCTACCTGTGAATATTAAACCACTAGAGGGCAAGCTCAAAGCATTTACAAATCAGTTAGTTTCAAGCGCGAATAAAGAAAAGGGTGACATCCATCATTAAAATTTTTAGTCGCATATTTCGCCAGATATGAACAAGCAAAGAATACATCTTCAAACATATTGCTATCCCCCCTTTCCATCAAGAAAGCACCGCCTGTAGCTTGGTTTCTCTTACCACTGCAATACTTGGCCCCATTAGAAAACTGTATCAAACCTATGACCTCATTAGCATTCAGTCCAAGCGCAAATGCCCAAGCATCATAAAGACGAGAATAAAGGTTGTCGCAAGATAAATCCCACTTACCAGTTGATCTAATGGCGTTTCCATTCAGCAGCACTAATACGTGAAAGTGAGGCTTATTTTCTTCTTCATCGTATTCTCTGGCGGCAATTATCTTTAAACCGTAGTTTCTTGCATTAGGCATATCATCCAGCAAACTCTTCAAACGCCGCTTAAATCTATCGTAGTAGTCATTCCCAAAAATCTGACCTTCTGGCAGTGTATAAAACCCTGGGAATCGTAAATCTATTCGTAAAGCAAAAACCTTACTGTGGGTATCAACTTGCTCTAACATGGTTAATCGAATTTTCTCTAGCCACTCAGCCACCAATGGCCCTCGAGATACTTGAACTGGCAACCCTTTATAGAGCTGATCATAATGAAAGCTATTGTTAGGGTTCTCCCTAAGCCTTTTCAACCTCCTCCTAGTTAAGTCACTATCAGGATTGTTAGGACTGTTTACATCTTGTTGTTGATCAAATTGTTTATACATTGTCTATTCTCCATTGTTTATTTCATACAATGGGTACTCACATGTATCTTTTTACATAAGGGACTCTACCTTGGGTGTATATTACTATATACCGCACAAAGTCTATTAACCAACGCGTCAAATGTCTCAGCTGGTACGGCGACTTTTTAACTTTTAAGTAGCAAATTAGTTTTCCAAAAAAAACACTTCATCTATTTTGTATTTATATCCTCTTCACTCCAAGACTCTGATATTCCTGATACGAATATCAGGAATATCTTGGTTTAGCCGGTCATTCAAAAGTCTGCAATAACTTAATCCCCCCCCTCAAACAATATTGTTTTTTAACAAAAAGCTATCCCACTGAACTTGATCAGGTCCGTAAGTAGGGTACAAATCAACAACAACCATACCGTTATTACATATAATCTTAGACACCTCCCCACGTTGAGTTAAAGAAATCAAAGCCTCATCTAGGACCTGCTTATTCCGTAGGCGAGCTGGACCGCTTTGCCGGATTTTATTCTTCTTTATATATCGATCACCATCGTCCCTTATAGATTGTAAGTAGTCACTAAGAGCTTGTTCATTATGAAAGGACTCAGGTTGTACTTCAAAACACCTTAGGTAAGTGTCTGAGAAATGCAGTGCTATTTGTTCGGCATCTTTTAATATGCCCAAACTGATAGACTGACCTTCACCTAGTTCGTTATATGTTAACAGAGTAGCAATACGAGCGATGTTTTCAGCTAATTTAGAGCCATGATCCTTTGCAAACTGAAATCTGCCGCCAACCTGCAAATTCTGTTCAATATCATTGAAGAGATCAACCCAATATTTCTTCGCTTCAAGAGAAAAGGTTACCGCCTTCCTTTCTAATTTTGGGTTATCTATAAACTCTTTCACCTTAACAAGGATATCTTTAGACATAGAAAGATACTCTTTAAGCCCATCACCCTCATCCTCAAAAGAAGCACTAATAAAACGCTCGCCCTGAGTACTTGAGGGGTAACACACAAGAAAACGAGCCATAAGCCCTATCCCCATAGATTTATCACCTTTTTTAGCCATGAAATCAGATACTGCACTTGGTTGAACCATGATTGCAAAAGTCAGCCTTGCATCGGTTATTATGAGAGCCTCTGAAGTCACCCTATTCACTGTAATTTTCTCAGATGACCACAATTTATTGATCCTAGCGAAATCTCGTAGAGCCCTTCCACTTAAAATACTTACCCCTTCAGCAGACATTAATCCGACATTGCCGCTCCCCTCATGAAGCTCTGTCGCTAACGCCTCAGTAGTAGCGTCTTCAAGTATGTGTTGAGTTCTTCGTGGACGCTTTAGTCCAGATGATTTAATTTCAATCAATTCCCTCTTTAATTCATCGTGACACTTCCCCGCCTTAATACATTTAAAAATAGATTTTTCTAGAAATTGTGCCCTCTTGTTTATGATTTTTTCTTCAACCTCAAACTCCACCATCTTTTTTACATAATCTTCATCTTCCATTTTTTGGTATTCAATAAAAGGTGCTTCTAAACAGCTTGATACAGTTGATTTCCGTTCCCCTGAAACGGCCATAGTTAATATGTATAAAGAAACTGGGCTAGGCTTCCTCCCTGGCATCTCAACATTAATTATTCCCTGCAGTAAAATTGAAAGTGACGACAACACTGACGCCAGTATCATCTCCTCCGGAGCTTTAGTTTTGCACGCCAATGAATAAATCACCCTCGTCGTTTTTGGACAACTCTCAAGTCTCCTTAAAGGGGCCCATATGTAGGACCTTCTGTATATTGAGTCAGCCCTTCTCATTGCCTAGCCTCCATAATTGCGGTTAACCACTCAACTATCTCCCGCTCAACATACCGAACCGTTCTCTTTCCGACAAAGATTGGACGTGGATATGAAGGGTCATAGCTTTTAGATTTTTTATCTAGCTTGGCAAAGTGCGATGCTCTTGAAATTGCCACTAAATCAAGCACCTCTTTCAGTCGTAGTATTCGTAGGTTTGGGTATTTACTGCTACCTTTAATCATAATAATTTCCTCGTGTTCCGTGTTAGCTGCGATTACAGCGCAACTAAGTACAACAAAGTCTAAATTAAAGATAAACCAGCATCGCGCGGGAGATATTTGAAAAAATGAAAAGGACCGCAAAATCAGATAGTTATAATTCATCCCTAGAGAAATATATCGAACTCCAAAAGGAACTTAAGTATCGTGAACTGTGGAAGTTTAGTTATACCAGTCGTCATATACATCAATACTTATCACGGAGGAAGTGCCTAAATGAAGTAGTCGACGAGACTCGCATATGGTCAATTAAAATATTTATAAAATACTATTCTGGAGTGGCAAACGCAGAAGAATCGAGACTAGTTGTTGAGTTTTTTAACTCATTAGTTTATGGCTACCATAGAAAAACATTCTCAGATGGATTTATTGACTTAAAATATGAAGCCCTAGTAATAAAACATGGAAACCCGATCGAAAAATTAACCCAAGATGAGATCAACACTGTAAAAATCATGCATGGATTAACTATCAAATACGGGTATCTAATTCTAAAGCTTTATACGGTACCGGATTACTCAACTTTTGGGGGCGCCTTTATTAACTCCCCTTTAAAAGTTTTAGACCCTCCTTCAACCTCATATTATTATCCTTACCCTGAAAAAGACAATAATCTTAAGAGTGTACAAATATCCATCCCTCCCAATGAAGTACATATAAAAAGCAACTGGGATCTAGCGATATTTTGTTGTCCTGGAGATAAGCTATATCATATTCGAGAACAACTTAAAGGAGTGTGGGGCCTAGAGGGGAAACAATTAGTTGGCGATAGATCCAAATATCGTATAGCACTTTACATAGATAGAAATCATTGCAAGAGAACGCATGTTCTTAATACCTTAGAGCTACAAATGGGCTGGTTGGATTTTGAAACAGCGGGTAGTATTGCTGTTTTCCCCCATAATGCAGATAGCCCATCCTTCATTGAAGAGTATGCAAATCCTAAAAACTTTCTACCCAATGCAATTGATGCCTTTAGGTTAAGTGAAGGACTAGTTGAAAAGAGCTGGGCAATGGATCAAAACAACTGTAGACGAGCCATAGGAATTTATCACTGGGATATCATTAACAGTACCAACTCACACTCAACTTCAAAACAATCATTATTAAAACGTACTATTAAGCACCTTCGGACTCACAACTCAGAAATACTCGAACATTTTCACAGCAACTACAACGCTTCTGCCTTAAGAGATACGATGAAAGTTCAGAATACGGTTATCAGGGAGATGGAGCTCGACTATAACCTAACAAACTTATGCATTGACAAGGCACGCTACTTCAGTCCACCCGACATCAAAAAGAACAAGAACTAATAAATAAAGCATCCTATTAGGGGGCTTGTGATAGATCATTAGGTGTTAATTAGATAATCTAAATGATCAGCCCATTTTTTCAGCCAAAGCTTGCATTCTTTTTCGTATTTATGCAGATCATATGTGCCTTCAATACCTTTTCTGGAATGACCTAAAATTGCTTCAGCAACTTCGCTAGGACACCCTAATCGAGATAAACCAGTTCTGACTGTTCTACGTAAATCATGAGGAGACCAATCTTTGATATCATCAAGCCATAACTGATGAAGTTTATATCTTTTTCCATTCTGCAGCTTATTAGGGTTCTTTAAGTGCCATTTTGTTTCCGTCAATGATTTCTGTTGTATAGGTAGTTTCGTCCTTGTCGATGGAAATAGGTAGGTATCTGTTGTTAATTTAAGTGCCGCCAGAAATTTTACGGACTGGCCCGACAACTGAACATATCTTTCCGTTTCATTTTTTGCCTCTCGAATATGCCAAGCCCCCGCTGTTAGGTCTATATCCCGCCACTCTGCATTACAAATCTCACCAGTTCTACATCCTGTCCACAAAGCAAAACTAAGAACATTTTTCTGCGTTGTCGAATAACCTGAGCTTGGAAGCCATTTGAGAACCTTAGCCAACTCTTTATCCGAAAGTACCCTCCGCCCCTTTTGACACGTTAACCTTACACGAGCTTGCTTTAGACTACTTTTAGCTAGAAGCGCAGGATTGGCAAAATAGTCATCAAATAAACCCAAACCAATTGAATACTCGTAAGCTGCTAAAAATTCTCTTAATACATTTCCAGCCTGAACATTTGCACCACGGGCAACAATCTCCATTATTAAATCAACAATTTGCTGCCTTGTAACTGTAGCTGCAGGTACCTGCCCTAACAACCTGACCGGATCTCCATAAAGAGTCCTGCGTGTTTCTTGCTGCCCCTTAAGCTTTCTAGCTCCTGGAATACGCTTTTTAGCTCCAGCATTTCGTATATCATCGACAATTCTATCTTCGATAAACTCTGTGAGATATGCCTCAATTAATTCGGTGACAGTAAATGCTTCTACCTCATGCTCTCTAATCTTTTGTTCTTTATCCCTATTAATGCCATCCTTTTCACGTTGTAGCTTTGCTTTAGGGCATACACCCGTTTTACGGAGGTTCTTTAGATCTTGGAGTGCTACGCGAGCCTCAGAAAGACTAAAGTCAGGAAATCGACCAATTTTTACTTGGGTCATCTTATCGGTTTCAGGACTGATATAGCGATAAATAAATGCTTTGGTGCCAGTTTTGCCACAACTAACCCTCAAACCAGTATACTCGCCAGCATCTACTTTCACTTTATCTCCTGGCTTCATAACTTCTATGGCTCTTGCTGATAGAGGTTTTGACATAGCTCTGGTACCCTTCAGTTAAATAAATTGTTCTCTCCTTGTTACGCCATTAAAAGTTAGCGCAATAGAAAGAACCTTAAAAGTGTAGGTTTTTAACGATCCACAAGAGAAATCACTATAGCATATGAAAACCTACACTAAAACCTACACTTATTTATCCAACCCCACTGGACACTGTTAGATTAAAGTAGACTTAACCAGACTATAGAAACACAAACAAATAGTTAATAAACAAGAGCTTAAGACTTACAAATGAAAGAAAACGGAAATAAAACAAAGACATCAAAACCTACTCACACACCTATGATGCAGCAGTACTTCAACTTAAAAAAAGATCACCCCAATGATTTATTGTTTTATCGCATGGGTGATTTTTATGAGATGTTTTATGATGATGCGAAAACAGCTTCACAAGTTTTAGATATAACA
>Ga0209184_1000698_pt1 | contig 30947 bp, 18 predicted proteins | sample EN8Hudsemesocosm_2_FD_184627 | JGI IMG/M metagenome (GOLD analysis project Ga0209184, IMG submission 184627) | Methane-oxidizing microbial communities from mesocosms in the Hudson Canyon - EN8C Hudson Canyon (SPAdes) (version 2) | ecosystem: Environmental > Aquatic > Marine > Cold seeps | place... | reverse complement strand
TAGCGTGTTATTAATTTCAATCAGTTGGTTATTACCTTATTTTATAAGCAAAAAGATGCAGCCATCCATAGAAAACGCAGCGTTTAAGGGTTTAAATCTGGGCTTGGAAGCGGCTACAGGTCTGATTGAAATTGATGTTCAGCGAGGAATGGATGAATTTAAAGATCAGCATCATAAGGTAACAAGCTCTTTAAAGGTGTTGCTTGATCATTGTGATCAGCAAGTAGGGGATAAAACAACTGAGCTAGCGAATGATAAGTTAAGCAGAATGTTAGTCAACAGTGAGTAGCTATTGAAAAGGGTATGTCCCAAATGCCATAAGTTAAGGAGCATGCATGAAATAACTTCAATATCTTGGAAGTGAGGCTTCAGCCTCGCCTTGGCTTATGCGGGACTAAAGCCCCACTTCCTAATGGTATTGTCTATCTTATTTTGTACATATTCCTAAGATATTTAACAAGGCTTTATAGTCACACAAAGTCACAAAGAAAAGAAAAAGAAAACGCTCATCTTGGTGGCTTTGTGCCTTTGTGTGAATTTTTTTTGTTTTGAAATGGATCTTGTCCTTAACTTAGGAATGTGCGTGAAATAAAATCGACAATTCTGGGGCGCAGTCCTTTAGGCTGCTTTTAAAATGCAGGCTTCACCGTCTATGAAGACCTGCGCGCCGAATAATCGCTTAAGTTAATTCGTATACCATTCTTTAATGGTATTGCACCTGACGCTCAAGGGTGGCGGAAATACAGATATTGCAGGCGCTTTTATCTGCCCTGCTGACAACCGTCTTGAAAAACAGCATGAAAACAACTTTGGAATACGACCAAGCTGCTTTTTTTCACAGTCATAATATACAATGGCATTATTTAATCGAATAAAAAACATATGATTATGCATAAAAAAATATTACTTTCATCTTTATTGGCTACTCTTGTTTTGCCTGCTTTTTCAGCTCAAGCAGGAAAACTTCCTTTGTCGGAAGTGCCCAAAGCGGTTATTAACAGTTTAAAAGAAAAACACCCTGATGCAAAAATCATCAAAGTTGAAGAAGAAATTCATTTCGCTTTAAAGCTTTATGAAGTCAAATTTAAACTTAATGGCAAAAAACAAGAGCTACTTTATACACCACAAGGAAAATATTTTGGCTATGAAGAAGATATCGAGATTTCTGAGCTACCTGTAGCAGTGGTAGACAAACTCAAGCAAACATTTAAAAAACTAACCATCGAAAAGGCAGAAAAAATCAGACATCCTAATGGCGATATTGAGTTTGAAATTGATGTGGATGGTGACGGTGAAGAGTGGGAATTAGCAATGGACCCAACTGGAAAAATTTGGGCTAAAGAGAGAGATTGATTATTAGGCTTTATATAATTCTGCTTGATTAGCATAAGCTGTAGTAGTTCAGACTTTATCTGACAGTTACCCCTTTTTTTACGGTGCCTGTCGGATAAAGTACTGAGACATTACACCTAAATCATATCGTTTAAAATATCTGCCCAATTTAACGATTTATAAGCACTCTATGGGTTTACAATCGGTTTTTAACAGAGTTATCCATAACTACCACATCCGCCTAATTTTCTTTTTCTTACTTCACTACCGCAGCAATTCTCAATTTAGGATTAAGTGGTAAAATTGATAAAACTTTTTCCTTAAAATGAACTGATAAGTGACAACAACAGAAATTTCAACATTTACACAAAAAAAATTAATTGATCAGATCAAACAAACCTTTACGACTTTCCCTGATGCGCGGAGAGGTGATGGTGTCTATCAAAAATACGAGATGTCAGATGCTGCTCTGAGTGCATTTTCAGTCTTCTTTATGCAATCCCCTTCCTTTCTAGATTACCAAAAAATGATGGCAAAAGAACGTGGAAAAAGTAATGCGCATAGTTTGTTTGGTATTCATTTAATTCCGAGCGCAAGTCAAGTCAGGAATCTTCTTGACCCTGTGTCAGCTGAAACGATTGCCCCTCTTTATAGAAAAATATTTAAAGGATTACAAGCAAGCGGAAAAATAAATGAGTTTCATGTACTTGATAATACTCTTTTAGTGGCTATTGATGGCGTTGAATATTTTGGTTCGCAAACTATTCACTGTGATTGTTGTTCAACACAAGATTTAAAAAATGGAAAGACACATTACTCACATGTTGCTGTGACCCCGGTTATTGTTTCGCCCAAGCAATCCTCTGTTATTCCTTTGGCTCCTGAATTTGTCACCCCACAAGACGGCAGTGAAAAACAGGATTATGAATTAGCTGCTTCAAAGCGATGGCTAGAAAAAGAGGCTGATGCGTTGCCTGATAATACGACATTTTTAGGGGATGATTTATATTGCAAGCAACCTTTCTGTGAGCAACTCATTCAAATGAAGAAGCATTTTATCCTGGTTTGCAAACCCGACTCACATAAAACACTTTACGAATGGGTTGATGATTTCGATCGACTCGGTGAAGTTGAGACGATTATTGTCAATAAATGGACGGGAAAGAAAAAACTCAGAAAGCAGTACCGATTTGTTAATCAGGTTCCTTTACGTAATACGGATGATGCATTGCTGGTTAATTGGTGCGAGTTAACGATCACTGATGAAGAGAGCCATGTCATTTACCGTAATTCTTTTGCAACAGATTACCCGCTGGATAGAAAAAATATCAAACAGATTGTTGAAGCAGGCCGTACGAGATGGAAAGTTGAGAATGAAAATAATAACACTTTAAAAACAAAAGGCTATAATTTTAAACATAACTTTGGGCATGGTAAAAAACATCTATCCTCATTGTTGGCAAGCCTGAATATTCTTGCATTTTTAGTTCATACGGTACTTGAGTGGTTTGATCAATGTTATGCGTTAGTACGAAATAGCTTGGCAAGCAGGAAAACATTTTTTGATGATTTAAGAGCTCTCACCCGTTATATGGTCTTTGATAGTTGGCAAAAATTAATGGAATTTATGCTAGGAGGGCTAGACATTCCGGTGCCAGAAATATGAAAAATCCTAAATTGAGAATTGCTGGTTTATAAGCCTTCTGCAACAGGACGTTGCAGAAGAGTTTACATGGACATAATTTGCTCCTGCAATATATGCATTCACCACATCTATGTGGTTCACGTATTTATGCACCCTTATAAATCAATTTCCTATACCTTCAGACCTAAATTCGCTGAGTTGCCAGCTTAAGCCTCTTTAGAAAAACATATCGTCAGGCTTAACCATAATGATCTTGTAGCGCTATTTATAACTCCCTAGTAGAGCTAAAAACAATATCGGGCCAACGTTCTTCAGTTAATTGTAAATTCACACGACTGGTCGCTAAATAAACAAGATAACCACCCCCATCTTCAGCCAAATTTTCAAAAGCTTTAGTTCTAAATTCTTCCAGTTTTTTAGGGTTTTCTGAACTAATCCAGCGTACGGTATTTATCCCGATCATATCGTAGACACACTCAACGTTGTATTCACTTTTAAGTCGGTGAGCTGTTACATCAAACTGCAATACACCCACAGCACCTAAAATTAAATCATTATTTTTTAGTGGTTTAAATAACTGAGTGGCTCCTTCCTCTGTTAGCTGCACCAAGCCTTTCTGTAATGCTTTAGCGCGCAAAGGATCTTTTAATACCACCCGACGAAATAATTCAGGTGCGAAAAAAGGAATACCTCCGAACTTTAAAGTTTCGCCTTGAGTAAAGGTGTCGCCAACGGTAATGGTGCCATGATTATGCAAACCAATAATATCGCCAGGATAAGCAATTTCGACACTTTTACGTGAATCAGCCTGAAATGTAATGGCATTACCTACCTGAATATTCTTACCCAGGCGCACATGATTAACTTTCATACCCTTATCAAACACACCCGAACAAACCCGTAAAAAAGCCACTCGGTCTCTATGCGAAGGATCCATATTTGCCTGAACTTTAAACACAAACCCGGAAAATTTATTTTCCTCTGGCGATACTTCACGCTGCTCAGCCATTCTAGGCTTAGGGACTGGAGCATACTCTGCAAAAGCATCTAACAATTCGATAATGCCAAAGTTATTAATTGCCGAACCAAAGAAAACAGGGGTTAAATGGCCAGAAAGATACTCATCCAAATCAAACTCATGACTCGCACCTTGAACCAATTCAATCTCTTCTCTCAACTCTTCAGCCTGGTCACCTAATAATTCATCTAATTTTGGATTATCCAGACCTTTAATGACTTCAGCTTTAACAATTTTCCCCGCATGCTGCGCACTAAATAGCAAAACCTCATCTTTATACAGATGATAGACTCCTTTAAAGCGCTTCCCCATCCCAATCGGCCAGGTCATCGGTGCACACTTAATATCTAAAACCGTTTCAACCTCATCCAGTAACTCAATAGGTTCTTTACCTTCCCTATCCAGCTTATTGATAAAAGTTAAAATAGGCGTGGTTCTTAGACGACAGACTTCCATTAATTTAATGGTTCTCTTTTCCACACCTTTAGCAACGTCAATCACCATTAATGCAGAATCAACCGCAGTTAAGGTTCTATAGGTATCTTCAGAAAAGTCTTCATGCCCTGGTGTATCCAGCAGGTTGAGAATACAGTTATTATGTTCAAACTGCATCACCGAGGTTGTCACCGAAATACCCCGTTCTTTTTCCATTTCCATCCAGTCAGAGGTTGCATGACGCGCTGCTTTACGACCTTTTACCGAACCCGCTAACTGAATAGCTCCACCAAAAAGGAGTAATTTTTCAGTAATTGTTGTTTTCCCCGCATCAGGATGCGAAACAATAGCGAAAGTGCGGCGGCGCTGCATTTCTGAAAGTAATTCTGACATGCTTTGAATAATCTGCTTATGAAAAATAACCGCAAATTATAACTGATTATAAAAATCTAAGTATTTCTAATATAATAAGCAGAATCTATCAACTAGGACTGATCATGACTTTAATTACCCGCACCTTATTAGCCTCATTCATTTTAACCCTGACTGCTTGTTCCAGCATGTATTACAGTGGCTTAGAAAAAATGGGCATTCCAAAAAGAGAACTAATGATCCACCGTGTAGAAAAAGCACGTGACACTCAGGAAGAGACTAAAGAACAATTTAAATCTGCTTTGGCACAATTTACGGCTGTTACAAATTTTAAAGGCGGAAATCTGGAAGCAACTTACAATAAGTTGAATGATGAATATGAAGATAGTATTGATCAGGCGCAACTGGTCAGAAAACGCATAGCTGATATCAAAGATGTTTCTGAAGCTTTGTTTGAAGAATGGGAAGAAGAAATCGCTCAATACAGTAGTGCTTCATTAAGGCGTAATAGTCAAAGTCAACTGAGCTCAACAAAAAGTCAATATCAACAACTGATCCGGGCTATGGAACGTGCTGAAAGTAAATTAGAGCCCGTTTTGGCCGTTTTTAAAGATCAGGTTCTGTATTTAAAACATAATTTAAATGCGCGCGCTATTTCCTCCCTTAAAGATGAATTAAGTGGAATTAAATCAGATGTATCCACATTAATTGCAGCAATGGAAAAATCAATTAATGAAGCCAATACTTTTATTAGTTCTATGGAAAACAAATAACTACTAGAGTTATGAATAAATTAACAGGGGGCCAGCCAATTTGAACTCCCTATAAATTCAGGGGACTTATCATCCCTTTTTCTAAACATTCCCAGCGCAATAGCCTTGTTTTTCCATTACAGATAATCTTAATTGACCGTAACCGCTCAATTTCAACCTTTTAAAGAATAAACGGCTCCAAAAGCTCTAGCACTCTATTTCCCTCATCCCAACCCTCTCCCTTTAGAGAAGGCTGGGATGAGGGAATAAAACATTAGAAACAATTAATATAATTACACTTTTAGCCAATATACTTAAATAGTGTTGTTAAATCATATTTTATATATTTAAAACGCGGATCATCAGGTGCCCCCCTCAAGAGAGCCCGACTCCAATCCTGGTTGCCACATAATAAGTAGATGATAATCATTTAGCTTAAGATTTTCTTTAAAAGAAAATGAAACCTTTTATTCTGTTTATCATCTAAAGCCAGGTAAATGAGTAGAGTTTTATTTTATTAGAATGAATTCCACATTTATTATAAAAATAAAGAGGGTATATCAATGAAACAGAATAAAAATAAATTCCAAGGTTTTAAAACATTACTTCTTTTTTTAGTTATCTTTGGCAGTAGTAGTTCTGCCTTTGCTAAAAGTACCGAGTGCTGGGCTGACTTTTTTGCAGAACCACACTACAAAGGAGACAAATTCCGAGTATCAGGGTCAACAAAATTAAAAAACCTTATCTCTATAAAAGGAAAAAACTGGGATAAAAAAATTGAAAGCATCATCGTTGGGCCAAACACAAGATTGACATTATTTGAAAACAAAAACTTAAAACTGACATTAAAAGAAATGGCTAATCATCCCGTGCTAATGAAATCACTGGGCATCACCAAGCAAGATATTCTAGAAGATTCAGAACTTATATTTAACTCTAATACAAAGGTACATAGTTTTGGTGAATTCAACTTTTATCATAAAATCAGATCTTTAAAGCTTGAATGCGTTAAATAAACCAGATCAAGACAACAACCGCCCTGCAATTCATTCAATCAGTAATAGAAGACTTACCCTGGCATGAATGCCAGGGTTTAGTATCTGTAAAAATAGCTAGGTTTTACTTCAAATCACAAATAGCTTTATGTGCCGCCCAGAATCATTGTCATCAATACATTCTGGCCTGCACCATATCAGCCTATACCGCACCAAAATGAACATACCAGACATTCTTAAAAATCCCCAGTAAATTACTTGGTATTTTTACCCTTTAAAAAACATCAAGATACACTTTTTAAAACATAGGCATACAACTTGCTAACAAAACAGAATATCCAGGTTTTATAACCTATTTTATATGTACCCACTATCCTATTTAAAACAATATGCTATTCGGTCGTAACAAAAAAAATCCAATTACCATTGCTGACAAAAAAGTTGAAAAATGGACTTATTCGACTTGTGGCTACTGCTCTACTGGCTGTTCCATTGAAATAGGTACCAATAAAGAGGGGTTCCCTGTTTCCTCGCGTGGCGTGGGTGGCGCAGATGTCAACCAGGGGAAACTCTGTTTAAAGGGTATTTTTGAACATGAACTGTTTGATTCGGCTGGTCGAGGCAAGACACCCTTAATGCGCGATGACTTTCATCAGCCCTGGCAAACGCCAAGTTGGGATGAAGCGACCGCAAAAATGGCTGCAGAAATCAAACGCATCCAATCGACATATGGCCGTGATGCTTTTGCTATTGTGTCTACCGGACAAATTCTGACTGAAGGTTTTTATACCTTGGGCAAGCTTGCTCGTGGCGTAATTGGCACTAATAACTATGATGGCAATACCACCCTTTGTATGGCTTCTGCCGTATCTGGCTATAAACGTTCATTTGGTTCCGATGGCCCTCCAGGCTGTTATGAAGATTTTGAACATACAGAATGTTTAATTGCCTGGGGCTCAAACCTGCCTGAGCAGCACCCAATTATCTATTGGCGGATGAAGGAAGCCCAGGAAAAGCGCCCTTTTCCATTAATTGTGGTTGACCCTCGCGTTACCATGCTGGCACAAAATGCAGATATGCATCTTGCCATCACCCCGGGTACTGACGTGGTACTTCAAAATGCCTTAATGCACGTTATTCTGGCAGAAGGTTTAGAAGATAAAGAATACATCAAAGCCAATACCAATGGCTTTGAACAACTGGAAAAAGAAGTCCAGAAATACGACCCCACTTCAGCATCAAACATATGCGGCATTGATGAGGATACCATTCGTCATGTTGCACGACTGTATGCTAAAGCAGGTTCAGCAATGAATATCTGGACCATGGGTATCAACCAAAGCACACACGGCTCCGATGGTGTAGTGGGCTTAAACAATTTAAGCTTGTTAACCGGTAATATCGGTAAAAAAGGCGGCACCAGTTTATCTATTACCGGCCAATGTAATGCCATGGGCACCCGTGAATGGTCATCCTGCTCAGGTTTACCTGGATATCGCTTACTGGAAAACAAACAAGACCGTGAAGAAATTGCTGAATTCTGGAATGTTGATCCAGAATTTTTCCCCAAGCAACGAGGCATGGCACAAACTGATATTTTTCCTGCTATTGAAACAGGTGCAATTAAAGGCTTATGGTTAGTGGGCACTAACCCTATGACCTCGATGCCTAATACAGCACGTATTCGTAAAACCCTGGAAAAACTGGAATGTCTGATTGTGCAGGATTCTTATCTGGATGTGGAAACAACTGATTACGCCCATATCTTTTTACCTGCCGCTATCTGGGCAGAAAAAGAAGGCTGTTTTACCAATACCGAAAGACGCGTCAACATTGTTCGCAAGGTAAAAGAACCTTATGAAAACACCAAAACTGATTTGCATATCTTTAATGAGCTAGCCAAACAGTTTGAACAGTCTAAAAAAATGAACTTTCCTTACAAACCTGCCGAAGTGTTTGAGGAAATGCGTCATTTATCAAAAGGCAGACTGGTTGATATATCGGGTATGACCCATGATTTGATTGAAAAAAATCGTGGCATCCAATGGCCTTATACGGAAGAACAAGCTAACAAAGGTGAAGCGCCGCCCAAAGGTGGTAAGCGTTTATATACCGAGTCAGGAAGCTTTCGTTATGCCGATGGTAAGGCTAAGTTAATTCCCTTACCTTTTATCGATAACAACGAAGTACCCGATGAAAAATTCCCTTTCTGGTTAAACTCCGGCCGTTTAGTCGAACATTTTCATACCCGTACCCGTACCGGGAAAATAGGCAATAACAATAAATACAGCCCGACTCCATTTATGGAAATGAACCCTGATGCCGCAGCCGAATTGGGTATTTTGCACCAGACCTATGTGCGAGTGGTTTCCAGGCGTAGTGATGCGGTGGTGATGGTGATGTTAACGCAACGTGTTCCTCCTAATATGGTGTTTATCCCTTTTCACTTTTTTGATTGTGTTAACCGCTTAACCTTAGGTTTATTAGATCCCCATTCTCGACAACCAGCCTTTAAACAGTCTGCTGTTCGTATTGAACAGATTAATCAACAAGAAGCCGCAACAATTAATAAGGAAGCGCGAAGTTTCTAGCTTCGCCCTAAATTGTGGGTGGGCAATGTCCACCCTACCTGGCCTGAAAAAATTAATACCCTAAAAATATGATTAAAGTAAGAAGCGACGAACCTAAATATGCTTATCTTTGGGATAAAGAAACCAAAGATAAAAACCGTTACGGAAAAGACATTGAATTAACCAAAGAAGGCGATGAGCGTAGAGAAAAAAGTCTAAATATCAATGGAGATGATGGCATAGGTGAAAACCCAAATCGTAACAAGCAACACGGTTTCTTTCTCAACGCCGATAACTGCATCGGTTGCCATGCTTGTGAAGCCGCCTGTAGTGAAAAGAATGATAACCCTGCACATATTGCCTTTCGATCCGTGGGTTTTGTCGAGGGTGGCAGTTATCCTGATTACCAACGGCTTAATATTTCCATGGCCTGTAATCACTGTGATGACCCTGTCTGTTTAAAAGGCTGTCCAACGCGCGCTTATACAAAATTTACTGAATACGGTGCAGTTCTACAAGACCCTGATATTTGTTTTGGTTGTGGTTACTGTACCTGGGTATGCCCTTATAATGCACCGCAAATGGACCCTGTAAAGGGTGAGGTCAGCAAATGCAATATGTGTGTTGACCGCCTGGAAGTCGGTTTAAAACCTTCTTGTGTAGCAGCCTGTTTAGGTAATGCACTGGATTTTGGTGTGGTAGAAAATATTCCTGAAGGGCGGGATCAAGCTATCACTGAAATTCCTGGTTTCCCGACCACTGATATTAGCAACCCAAACATTCGTTTTCAGCAAAAAAAGCAGAATCACCGGGAAATGACCCGTACCGATTCTATGCCGTTGAAATATCATAAAAATGATGCGCAAGGTATTTATCAGCCAGTTGTTGATGAAAAAATGGGGCAAGAAAAACACTGGAATTTCAAGAAATTATTAACCAGTCATGAAAGCGCTCATGTGATTTTTACATTATTTACCCAGGCCACCGTCGGTGCCTTTTTAATGCTGATTTTAGGCCCTGTATTTGGCTTTGCTGGTTTTGATTTATTACAAGACTACGGCATCCATATCTGCCTGGTCAGCACCATTTTTATCATCAGTACCATAGGCTTATATAAGCTCAATATGCATCTGGGTAAACCGCACCGTTTTTATCGCGGCTTTAACAACCTGCGTCTATCACCTGTTAGCCGTGAAATTGCAGGGGTTTCCATGTTCTACACTGGATTACTAGGCTATGCATTTTTTGCTGTACTAGATATCCCTATGCTAAGCATTATTGCGGATATATTTGCCTATTTAGCTGTTATTAGCGGCCCTATCGGCTTATATTTTATGTATAAGTTATATCGCATCCCTGCCCGTCCGTTTTGGGATCATATGCAAACGGGCACAGCCTTTTTAGGCTCCATGCTTAGTCTAGGCGCATTGATTATTGCCGCTGTCAGCCTGGTGGTTTTACCATTAGCTGAAGTTGCTGAACTGATCTCTACCTTGGCATTGATTACCCTTGTAGGCTTATCAATTGAAGGCATAGGTCATATCATTCACGCCAGAGATATGAAAGCGATAGAAAATGAAGGTGCAGCCTCTTTCTATGTACAAACCACTCAATACGGCAAATCTTATCTATTGCGTAATGCCTTATTAGCGACAAGCATAATGTTAACTGGCATCATTCTAATCACCGGATTATCAGGCGTCATCGGTTTAGCGTTTGCCTCTGTATTGGCTATAACTATACTGGTAATGGCTGTGTTTGGGCGTTCATTATTCTTTGTACTGGTGATCCCAACAACAATGCCAGGCGCCTTCTTCTGGAAAAATGATGGTTTTGTTGATCATGCCCGCGAAACAGGTCTGGCTGAATCACCACAAGTAGGTGTGGCTTATCAAGCTCATCATGCCTTTAAAGTAGATGAACTGATTGAAACCATTAAAGAAAACTCACTACAAGATATGCTTGATCATGTTAAATGGATTTTTGGTAAGAAATAGAGAGTCTTTATAACAATTCTAGACTTGCTCTTAAAAGCCCTCTCCTGATGGAGAGGGTGGGGTGAGGAGAAATCACCCATGCATGACTACACTGACTGGAACACTGATAAACTATAGCCCTATAAACAACGTTTAATCCGATTCATCGACAGGCAACATTTGCAAATTACAACACATTTCATTGGCATATTTAAAACTTTTAAGCTATCACTGTCTGAACAATAATAGCTAGCGATGAAAAAACCTTTTCTTTCAATTTAAATAACATAATTATCATCAAGAAAACCATCTATCTAATCAAATACGCTTAGGAGAGTTTAAGATTGGTGTAGGAAGACCTAACGCATATCCCTGCGCATAATCGACACCGATTTGTTTTAGTTTTTCCAATATTTCAGGGGTTTCAACGAATTCAGCAACAGTTTGTTTACCGACAACATGACTAATCTCATTAATGGATTTGACCAACGCTAAATTTGTTGGATTGCTCATAATGTCTTTAACAAAAATACCGTCTATTTTTAACACATCAATAGGTAAATGTTTTAAATATGCAAATGAGGAAAATCCGGTACCAAAATCATCAATAGCAATCAAACAACCCAAATCTTTTAAGCGTTGCATTGATTTGACTGCACTAGAAACATTTGCAATGGCAACTGTTTCCGTTAACTCCAAGCAAATTTTCGATGCTGGTACTGCACAATTAGTAATTTCATTGATAAGAAACTCGATAAAATCATCATCTTCAATTGAGCAACCAGACAAATTTATAGAAGCACGATGCAAACATTCAATACGCTCAATATCTGATGAAAGCCACTCAATTGCATTTCGTATAACCCAACGATCTAATTTAGTTGATAAACCATAACGTTCAGCGGCTGGAATAAAAGAAGAAGGAGGAACAATGTTTCCTTGTTCATCTATCATTCGTAATAGCAATTCAAAATGACTACCAGTGGTTTCAGCGTTAACGGGTTTAATCACCTGATAATATAAGCGAAAACGATTTTCTGTCAGGGCCTGGTTAATCTGTGCAACGCACTGCATTTCTTCACACCGTTTAATCTGTTCAGGGTCATTTTCATAAAAGGTATGTATTCGATCTCGCCCCTGCTCTTTTGCTATATTACAAGCAGAGTCGGCAGCACTTAATATCTGAGTTGGATTCCTATTCTGCATATGAATTTGTACTAGACCTATGCTTGCACCCAACTGTAGACATTGCTCATCCCAAATAAAATTATGTGTAGCAATTGTATGTAAAATCTTGCTTGCAATACACTTTGCTTTATCCAAGGTACAATTCTTGAAAAGAATCGCAAATTCATCACCTCCTACGCGAGCAACACTATCGTACTGGCGCACACACCCTCTCAATACTTTAGCAATCTGAAACAATAACTTATCTCCTGCAACATGCCCACAAGTATCGTTAATTATTTTGAATTGATCTAAGTCTATATGGCAAAGAGCATGTTCTTGATAGTCATTTTGACCTATTTTTATTAAACTATTGATCTGTTGTTCTAGTGATTGTCGATTAATCAGTCCCGTTAGGTTGTCATGTGTCATCGCAGACATCTGCTCGTCAATGACCACTTTCATTTCAGTGACTTCTTGACATGCGATTGACATATACAAATCACCATTACTATTTCTGATCACTCGCGCTGTCTCCCAAACAAAGATATAGAAGCCATTTTTACAGCATCGACTAGTTTCCCATCTATGCACTTTTTCTGGATGCTCTAAACAGTCTTGATAGATCTTTTCCATTCTTTGCATATCACTCGCATTTCCTGTTTCCAGTATTGCAAAAGGCTGGCCAATCAGATCATCTGGTTTATACCCCAAACGCTCAGCACCAAAACTGTTTATCGAATATATTGTCCTATCGCTGCTTACTGTAAAAGCTATTGAGGGTAAGCTGTCATAAAGTGTTTTAAATTTGCTGTCATTAAGTAATAAATCATCTCTATCCAATCTATTTTTTTTATCATTCAAAACAGCTTCAGATGAACCACTCGGAATTGTCAGGAACTCTTTCTGGCTTTTAGCTGTATTAGAAGTATTCTCCGCTGCAATTAATGAGGTGTTTTCTATTGCCTTATCCACCTTGGTTCCTGGTTTCCTTTTGTAGCCTGTTGAGATTGAACTGACTTTACTGGATTTATATAATGACCTTACACTCAGGTCCGGAGGGGTTTGTTTATCTATCTTTTGTTCAATTAACATTTCGCTTCTCCCAAAAATACGTTGACTATCCTGCTGGATAACTTTTCTTGTTATTTTTGATTCATACTACCACCAAGAAAAGGCTTTTAATATTGGCCAAATAGCCTAGCTGAAGTATGAGAGATGTAAGCAATGGACTAATACTTTTGGCCTAATACCAAAGTCTAGCCATACCAATAAACTCACAAAAAAATAGACCAGTTATTTTTCCTGCTGTAACAATAAAGGGTGATTTCTTGACTATCACTAGCACTAGGTAGATAATCGAAAAAGAGGGAAAACTAGAAAACTGATTCTTTCATTAGACTGGTATCCGGCATATACAAAAAGAATAATAGTGCAGGAAAGGGTTTTACACCTGACATTTACCTACAATGTTTTTTACCTTTCTTTTTCCAGCTCCATCATGGGGATAATAACTATTATCCCAAAAGTTCTGACACATAATGAGCTTAACAATCACCTTGATTTTCATTATTAATACTGTCAAAACTTATGCTTTATTTGAGTAACTGTTTTCAAACTTGGGATTCATACTATGCTCGTACTGCTTGTCGATGACCATGAACTTTTCAGAAGTGGAATAAAACTACTACTCTCTACTCTGGATAATCAAATTAAATTTATTGAAGCAAGTTGCTGTGATGAGTTACAACATTTTGCGGGAAGCGATAAAGTCGATTTTATTCTCCTTGATTTTCATTTACCCGGAGTTGAAGGCTACGAAGCCTTAGAAACTGTCAAACAAACTTTTCAGTTTGTACCCATCATTATCCTATCTGGTGAAGATGATCCACAATTAATCAGAGGCTCAATAGACCGTGGAGCTTTTGGCTTTATTCCCAAATCATCGTCACAAGAGATATTTATCGCAGCTTTGAAACTAATTTTAGCTGGTGGAACCTATCTACCTGCCAGTGTCTTGAATGATAATAAAAGTTATTCTTCAGCCAATAGCAACCAAGCATCTTTTTCTGTGCAACAGGAAGGGAGTATTAAAAAATTATCAAATCGACAATCTGAGGTTTTAGCTCAGGCCATCAAAGGTAAACCCAATAAAATAATTTCTCGGGAATTAAAAATCTCAGAAAGTACAGTAAAAACCCATCTTTCCACTGCTTATCGCATTTTGGGAGTACAAAACAGAACTGAAGCTGTTTTTATGGCGGCAAAGTGGAATTTAGATAAACTTTAATATTTATCAAATCAGATATCGATACCTAGGCAACATTTAAGCAGTTGAAAATAACAAATATGCATTAGCTAAAATATTTTTAAAAATAAAGGGGAGATAATAATATGACTTTCTGGTTATCAAAACCCATTGAAGAATTATTAAGTAATAATCGATCAAACCATATATCTACCAATGATAACGACTATGACTTATCAGTTAAAAGCCTCATTATTGGTTCTGGCTACGGTGCTGCAATGGCTACTTTGGCCATTGCAGAACAGCAGGAAAAATTAAATGTAGATGATTCTATCTGGGTTTTTGAACGCGGTAATGAATATATTCCTGATGACTTCCCTAAATCAATAGCTGATGTACCAGGCTATATCAACTTTACTGCTACAAATTCCGAGGAAAAAAAAGACGGGCTTAACTGGAAAAAAAGATTAAACCAACGCCAGTCTCTGGATAAAGCCTTATGGGATATCCGAGTGGGAGAAGGCGTTACCACAGTAGCTGGAAATGGCTTGGGAGGCACATCTCTTGTTAATGCTAACGTCGCGATTGAACCAGAGGCTGAGGTTTATCAAAACTGGCCAAAACCTCCATCTGCTAGCTGGGATACCTTACTTAAGCCTAATTTTTATAAGATAAAACAACTATTAGGTGCAAAAACTCTGCCCAAGGCCGAAAGTTTTTCTAAATACCAGGCTCTTGATCAATTAGCCCGAGCTTTAGGTACCACTGCCGAACCCGTTGAACTTACCATTAATTTTGATGACCCCACTGAACATAGTGCCGATCATAAACCTTGCAATAATTGTGGCAACTGTGTCATTGGTTGCCATTCTGGTGCTAAAGGTTCATTGAATATGAATGCCTGGCCTTTAGCCAGGCAATTAGGGGTAGAGCTTTTTACTGGGGTGACTATAAGTTATTTGGAGAAGATCGAAAATGGCTGGCTAGTCCATTGTTTTGAATCAAGGAATGAGAAAAAAATCTTTACTGTTTTTGCTGAACGAGTGATCCTTTCAGCAGGATCAATTGGAAGCACAGAAATTCTAATGAGATCTCAAACAAAAGAAGTTGGCAATGGGCTCATATTTTCTAAAAAATTAGGTAAACAGTTTTCCACTAATGGTGATGCATTAATTTTTGGTGCCGGACAGAGAAACAAAGTGAATGCTGTCGCCGCATTTCCTCAGGAAGAGTTAGATACAAGTACACCTCCAGGCCCAACAATCATAGGTAAAGTAAGAGCAGAATTAATTAATTTAAGTCCTGGATTTAATACCATTAACAACAAATTCACAGTTGAAGATGGCACTATTCCCTATCCACTTAAAACCTTGTGGAAAGAAATGATAACCACTCAGTCTTTTATCAAAAGATTTGTTAGTTGTGATGAAACAGCCTGGCATACACAAAACCCATACAATGATCCGTTAGCCAGTTTTGACTCATTTGCAAACCATAGTCAGATATTGCTAGCCATGGGGATCGATGATAATTCACAAGGAGAGCTAATAGCAGATAAAAATGGCAAAGTGACTCCTAAATGGGGTAATGAAGATGATACGCTTAAAAAGAAAAAAGTATCCAACGATTATTTTGAAAACTTACACCAAGCCTTTATAAAAGCTGAGAGCAAAGATGGTTTTAATGGAGGCCAATACTTACCAAACCCTGCCTGGAAAACATTACCTGAAGGCTTTGATAAAGTGGTTGAAGGAGCAGGAGAACTTCCTTCAAACCTTATTTCTGTGCATCCTCTGGGAGGCTGTAGTATTGGAGACAGCAGTGAATCAGGTGTGGTCAATAATAAAGGCCAGGTATTTTCTGGTAAAACAGGCAGCGATATTCATAGTGGCCTTTATGTCCTGGATGGTGCAATTCTACCTGGAGCAATAGGTATCAACCCCTTTCTCACCATTGCTGCTTTATCCTATACACTGGCTTTGGACATTATTGACGATAAAGCAGAAGGACCTGAACGCTGCTTCCCCAAACTGACTGATGAGCGCTTTCGTAAAATTCCATCAGGTGCTATGCATCAAATATTGACCGCTGATGATGAAAAAATATCAGCCATCTTTGAAGAGGAACTTAGCTGCTCTCTCTCTGGCAAAGGAAAAAGATTTGACCCACTGAATTTAAACAGTATTGACATTTCCAGCTTCAATAAAATTTTAGGCTTTGATGCCATCCCTGATGAAGCACGTAAACTGATCATATCAATAAAGATTTTCTTTGGAGAAAATGAAGGTGATTTTGGACAAAACCAGCAATCTATAACAGAATGGTTAGAACGGCCATGTATGAAATTATCAGCCGAGGCAACTTTAAGTTATGATAATTCTGAATCGGTTCACAGTACGCCAGAAAGTTATCAAAAAAATATTGGAACACTACAAGGTACCGTATGCCTTGGCAGTTATGATAAGCCCTCTAACTGCCTTGAATCATTAATACGTATTATTAAAGCCATATGTCGATATCGCAAATTTAGACCTCATGACTTAAAAATAGCACTTCAAAAAGCAATGTCTTCAAATGGAGAAGGTGACGGTCTCCTTAAGCAACTCTTTGGTTTTTTGCGAGTAGCCAAAATACATGCTACCTACCGCTATTTAGAATATGAATTTGGTGACACACTGACAATAAAAAACCAAAAAATTGAGGGGATCAACCTCAGTGGTAAAAAGAAACTTGCCTATTCAGCAAATAATAAAGATATTTGGAGTTCATTGGTCAATTTACCCGTCACGCTTAGAAATAGCAGAGCTGATACGGCAAAATTTGAAATGGCTGTTGATTTAATAAAAATGCTTGAGCAGCCCTCTCCCATTCAGGTAAAAACATCGCCAAATACACCCGCCTCTATTATGGCCATGTTAGCCATGGGAGGCTATTTTGTTCGTTCACTATTTCAAACACATTTTTGGAGCTTCGGAGCGCCCTCTTATGAACATTTCAAGTCTAAAGTGGATCAAGAAAAGCCGGAAAACCCAGAAGATGAACAGGAAAGCAGACTATCGCCCCCGCCCACAGTTATGAGTTTTGGCAATATGCATGAGTCACAAAACCGTGAAACATATTCCAGAGATAAATGGGCTAGATTGACCCGATATCAACCGATAGATGATGAGGAAGCATTTAACCCTAAAGACAGAAAAAGTTTACTACTCGTTCATGGGCTTGCTCATAGCAGTCGCGTATTCTGGACTGAAACGATAGAAGTCAATTTTGTGCAGTACTTTCTCAACAAAAATTATGATGTATGGATTGTAGATCACAGAACCAGTGCAAATACCATTGAGGAAGTTGACCCTACACATACCTGGGATGAAATCGCCCATGATGACATCCCCTGGGCAGTTAAGTTTATATTTGAAAAAATTAATTCAGATAATGGTAAAGAGAAAAAGAAAATTCATGTTTTTTCCCATTGTATTGGGGCGGGTGCAGTTTCAATTGCAGCACTAGAAGGCGACTTGAATTTCCTGACTGAGGATAACAAAGTAGAAAGTATGCTTGCTTCCCTGGCTCCTCATGCCGTGACACCCTGGCTTTATGCTTCTAAAGCAAATAGGGCTCGTTGTAATGTGTGGAATATTTTTAAAGACTTGAATCTGATTAAAACGATTGAGCCCATGCCTCATCCTGAAACAGAGGGTGTTGAAATGATTTTTGATCGTCTGGCCTGTGCCCAAATTGATGACCAAGAGCGGCAATGGTGGAAACCTTCTCGTGACTATAACGACTATAGAGGTATTGGCTTCCCACGCACTATATACAGCAGGTATACCATTTTTTGGGGGAAACAGTGGAATCATGAAAATGTAAATGATGAAACTCGCTTTAATTTTGCTCGCATGATTGGAGCTACACCCATTGCAGTCTTACAGCAAGTTTTTTATTCAATAACCCGTGGCCGCTTAGTGAGTCATGAAGGTACAAACATTTATGTTAATAAAGAAAATTTCCTGGATAACTGGAAATTCCCCACCCTCTTTCTCCATGGCAATAAAAACACCGTTTTTGATATCAATTCTTCAAAATTATCTGCTGAAAAATTAACAAGATACAGAAATATTGATAACCCAAGAGCAAAAAAGATAAATGACAAACTGACTGCCAGAGATTATTTAGAAAATAATGTATGGATAGAGGTTTTCGATAACTATGGTCATATGGATGTTATTTTCGGAAAGAATGCTGATAGAGATATCTTTCCTAAAATCCATCATTTCTTTCAGGCCGCAGATAAAGTAGGTCAAGATACCTTAACACCTGCCTATAAAGAGTTGGCTGATAACCCCGAGCAATCCGAGTTAATTCCAGATTCCAGCCGTATTCCTTCAATCAACTCATCAGAAATACCCATTACAGGTCCGATCCTTTCAAGGCCCCGCAAAGGAGAAGGCCATAATAAAAATTCAATTCGTCTGTGGCTGGAAACATGGAACCTAAGCGATCAAGTTCCATCAAAATTTCATATTGAATGCACATCGACTACGCATCACAATGGATCTTGTACAGATTCTATATGTTCAGATACGGATAAGATTTTAAGCAATAGAATAGACACCCGGCCAAGAGAACAATTTTGGTTATTAAACTATACGTTTACTGACGTTATCGATAAAAGACAGTATTTTTTAATTGAACAAGAGAATGGGCATTCAAAAAGAATCGCGCTAGACTGGCATAAGATGCCTTGGTTTAAAAAAGCTTTTGACTCAGATAATGTCTCTGAAAACCAAGCATTATCTTTTATTGTCGGCTCCTGTTTCCACCCGGGTACAAGCTTTGACCGCGAGATTTCAAGTAAGGCATTTAAGAACATGTATGACCATGTGGAAGAAGGTGTTGATCACCTGCTTTTACTGGGTGATCAAATTTATGCAGATGCTAATGCCAATATATTTGACCCAACAATTCCCTTTGAAAAATACAGATTACGTTACAGACAAGCCTTTGCAAATGAAGATGCCAGAAAATTATTTCGAAATGTACCCGTATATTTTGCGGTTGATGATCATGAATTTAATGATAACTGGCAAGGTCAATTTAATGAAGAGGTAAAAAAATCAGACTTTGATTATGCCACAAATCTAGCACTTCTATACCAGATGCATCATGATGATGCATGGAAAGGAAATAAAGATTTATGGTATGACTTTGAATCTAGAGGTTTTCCATTCTTTGTAATGGATACACGAATGGAACGGCAAGACCGAGAGAAATATGATAGGTATGAAAGTAGTGCTTTAATGTCTGACCGTCAAATTAATGGTTTTGAAAGATGGTTAACTGAACATAAAAATGAAGAAGTATTATTTATTGCAAGTGGTTCAACTATCGCACCAATATCTCAAGATATTGTTAAAGCAAATTCCCTGGCCTCCAATAGTGACAGGCTAATAGCATATCCTGGTTTTCTGGAAAAAATCATTCATTTGTTAGCTAACCTTGCTTCTGAAAAAACAATTATTTGGCTAACGGGAGACCCACATTTTTCCAGTCTGACTAAATGCTCTTTACAGCAAGATAATAAAGCTATAAACATTTATCAAATATGCTCATCAGGTATCTATTCCCCCATTCCTTTTGCAAATGATAATCCCAATAAATATATCTGGAATGAAGACTTCGACTGGGGCAATGATAATGAAGAAAATTGGAAGAAAGCCGAAAAACAATCTATTCAATTAAATACTTCAAAAAACCCTATTTTTATAGAGTTTGTACAGAAACTACTCAGTTCTGAATCATCCCACTTTGTTAGGGTAGACTTGGAACGAAGTAACAACACTGATAGAGGCCAAAATATGCATTGCAAATTCAATGTTGTAACAGGGGATGATGGCTCACCAATACTCAGTATTGAATGCTAGTTAATAACTACCTTTCCAAGATAGCAAATACTATCGTCGGTTATTCTAGAGCCGAACTAGATACAGACCCGTTTGCTCGTCATTTAGTGAGAGAGACTCAGGAAGTTAAGATCCATCAGTCCCAAAACGTGCTACCCCTGCTTTTTGTTCAGTGCTTTGTTTATATATTCTTTCTTTGGAACGAGGCGCCTAGATCAAACTTAGTCATTTGGGTATTGCTGGTTACCTTAGCAGGCTTGCATAGAACTTATATTTGCAAAAAAATTGAAAAAAAACTCAAAACTGCTCGCTCAAAAGAATTGTATTCCAATGAATTATGGTTGTTCTTTAGCTCGATAAATAACACCTTAATTGCGGGGTCTGGGTTCTGGTGGATTGGTATTTATGGATCAGATAGAGCTGTATTTGCTATCACTTTACTCTGTTGTATTTATGCCATTGGAACAACAATCAATTCTTCTACTAAATTTAATAATTTTCCAATTTTGATCATAGCAAACCTGGGACAAGGTATTTTATTCCTTTCTGCTATGGCTCAGCACCCTGACCCCATTGCTAGCGTCGGACTCATAGTTATATCTATTTTCTTAATTCAATTTGGCAAAAGAAACTCAGAAATTTTCACCGAATCGATTCGCATCAGAGACGAAATTCGCCAACAAAATATAAAACTAGAAAAAGATAAAAACATTATTAAACAAGCCTTGGCTACAGCCAAAGAAGCAAATGAAGACAAAACCAGGTTTCTTGCTGCTGCAAGCCATGACCTGCGTCAACCTTTGCATGCAATGACATTGTTTCTGGCTTGTCTTCGGCAAACTGTCAGTAATTCAAATTCAATTGAGATTATTGACAAAATTGAAGAAACCAGCAACACACTAAGAGATCAATTTAATAGCTTACTGGATCTTTCAAAATTTGATGCGGGTGTAGTTGAAACAAATATAACTAATATTCATTTTGATACATTTTTATACAACATCATTGATGGTGTAAGAGAAGAAGCAAAAACTAAACATCTTGAATTAATTATTGAAACGATACCCGTATCTATCAATACAGATACCTTACTGCTTGAAAGATTAATTAGAAATCTTATATTAAATGCCATTCGCTATACGGATCAAGGACGCATTTTGATAAGTACTAAAATTGTTTCAAATGGCGTTCATTTAATCATAAGTGATACTGGACGAGGAATTTCTAAAGAAGATCAGGAGAAGATATTTGATGATTTTTACCAGATAAATAACCCTTCCAGATCGAGAGATAAAGGAAGCGGATTAGGTCTTGCAATAGTAAAACGAATCAGCAATATCCTAAACCTGAATATAAAACTAAATTCCAAAGTGGGTGAAGGCTCTACTTTTGACGTGTTCTTTCCTAAAAAGAATGAAAGTATACAACATACAGAAAACATGCAAATTGTCGATGAAGCAATTGACAATGAATGCTCCATAGAAAACCTCAATATCATGGTTGTAGATGATGACCCTAATATAAAAGAAGCTCTGTCCAGGTTAATTGAAACCTGGAAATGTACTCCTTTCCTTGCCAGTTCTCTCCAGGATGCAAGTAACCTCATTGATAACAATGAAAAAATAGATTTTGCAATCATTGACGATATGCTAGGAATAAATGAAACAGGCCTTCAACTGGCTGATTTTTTATCAACAAAAATTCGTTATAAACCTATCATTGTAACGGGAAACGTTTTACCTGAAAGATTGCTTGCCATAGAAAACCAAGGGTATAAGGTTTTTCAAAAACCTGTAGACGTTAGAAAACTACGGCAGGAAATTGCCTCTATAATAGCTACTTCAGGCCTAAGTTAACTCTTGAACAACAAAATCGTAAGCAATTTATTTTGTTAGAAGGATGACATTATTCAGAGTACCATTTTGTAGGAGCGTTACCCTCAACGCGATTTTAAAATAAGCCTGTTACTCAATAATTTGTGGTTGATCAGTATTTCAACAATACTAAAAAAAGACTAGTGTCTTACTAATGGAAATTAAAATTTACGTTTTAGTCTTTAAAAACTGCACTTTTAGAAGTTAACTTTGATATTAAATGAAATAGTTCGTGGACGCTCGATCATACCGAAATGTGCGCCTTTCAGTATTGGGACATCATCACCATGACTAATAGTCAGCTCATTACTAAGGTTCTTTCCAACAATGGCAATTTCCCACTGATCATCGGCAGAAGATAATGCAATTCTAGCATTTAATTTTACCGAACTGCTCTGGTAGGCTGCTTGGTCGAGATCCTCTGCAACATAAAAACCACTGCTAAATGGGACATCGACTCGTGTCGCTAATACCATACTGTTTGGAATAGGATGCCAGTAATTTAGACTCAGCGTGCCCGAATATTCAGGGGCAAACTGCGTGCTCTTACCTGACAAGTCTTGAGTACAGGATGACCCAACACCACTTGCAAGTTCTTGCGCTGCCGTACAGCTAGCATTTGAAAAGTCATCATAGCGGGAATTAAGCCAGTTCAGCGTTCCAAGCACTGTCAAACCATCCGTTATTCGCCAATCCATATCAAGCTCAACACCTTTTGAGCTTGATTGTGCAGCGTTACCCACTATAAAATCAACCCCATTAAATGCGCTTGCCTGGAGATCTTTATAGCGAGTATAAAACAAGCCCAGGTTAATATGTGCATCGCCATTGAATAAAACATTTTTGCTACCTATCTCAACACTTTTTGAATATTCTGGCTCAAATTCAAAATTTTCCTGACTTGCAAAAGTTTCGGCTTCGTTAAAGCCCCCCGACTTGCTTCCTTCAACATATGTTGCATAAAGCATTGTATTTTTCTGCCTAAGATAATATTGAAGTGAAACTGACGGAGTAAAAAATGAATAACTGGCTTTACCCTCAAATTGATGTGCTGTTCCAAATTTAGCAGCTTGGTAGATTGATTCTAAAACAGGGCTTTGATTAGTTGTTTTAAAGTTATTAAATTGTAAACTTTGATGTACTGTCTTTTCTTCGTAAGAATATCTTAGTCCTGCTGATATGATTAATTGATCAGTAAGGTCATAAGAAACCCGACCAAACATGGCTGCTGTCCAAGAGTCCTGATCAAAATTAATTTGTCTCGTCGCAGACTGAGGAAGTCCTATAAAGGGTAAAGAGAAATTTGCATCAACATTATTTTTATTATCTAAATCTTGCTGCTGATAATACGCCCCAAGCAGGTACTTTAAAGACGTTGTGTCTGGCGAAAGAAGCCTTATTTCCTGGCTGAATTGCGAAAAACTTTGCGTCTCTCGCTGAAACAGCAGAGGAACTGGACTGAAATCGACATCACGATCATCGTTATAATGATAGTCAGTAAAACCACTCAGCGAAATAAAACTAAAATCATTCAGAACATACTTCATTCTAAGCATACCAAGGTTAGAGCTGGTTTTTGATTTCTCGTTTCCTAACCCCCCGGTTGATTTAATTCCATTCAGCTGCTCTTCAAATGATGGATCATAGGAAGTAAATAGTGGCAGTGAAGTTCCCGACTTTATGATCTGAATATTTCTACCAGCAACATCCAATTGATTTCGTTCATATTTACCTGTCACCTCAAGGCTTGTCTGGGGAAGCCATTGAAACTTGCCCCGCACAGTATAATAATCTGTATTCGGCTCATCGTTTCCATTCAATGAATTATGCAAAAAACCCTCCATTCCTCCAACTCTAACGGCAACTCGAGCTTTTAGTTTATCATTCAAAGGGCCTGACATAATTCCACTAACTTGATATTCATTATCTTCAAGCTCGTGAAATGCAGAGATACCTGAAACGAAATAATCAGTAGGCTCTTTTGTCCTGATATTAATGGCACCAGCAACGGTGTTTTTTCCATAAACCGTGCCTTGGGGACCACGTAAAACCTCTACCTGTTCAGTATCAAACAAGGGTAGTCGGAGTTGCCGGGTACGCGCATAGTAGATATCGTCGACAAATGTTCCGACTGATTGCTCAAATCCATGATTAGCACCAGACCCCACTCCCCTAAGAAAAATCCTGGTCGTTGTAGCTGCTTGGGTGATAGTTAATCCGGGAATTAAGGTACTGAGGTCATCAAGCTGATTAATATTGTATTCATCAAGTTGCTCCCCGGAAAAAATTGTCATTGAAATGGGAACATCCTTTGATGCTTCTGGCCGTTTTTGAGCCGTCACTATCAAGGGCTTAAGGTAAATCGTTTTACTTAAATCATCAAGCTGGTATTCTGATAATACGTTTTCAGCATGTGTAACAAATGTGGCTAAGATTAGCAGGAAGAAAAAACAAAAAAAATTAAAACACTTTATATAACCAGTGGTCATCAATTACTCTTTCTGCATGTATACTCTGACAATCCTTTTCCAAATACAATTTACATAGTTTTTATACCATTATTAGTTAGGAATATGTATGAAAAAAACAGATATCTTTGAGACCCAGTCTTTTTAAGACAGCTTTTAAAATGCAATCTAAAAACCTGCGTCCCGACAAGTTGTTTAAGTTTTTTCTACTCGTTCCTTGCTGACTTTCAATCAGTCTATCACACTATATATAAGAGCCTAAGATATTGATGTTTATTCATATTCTACTAGTGACAAAAACACAGGGATAAGGGAAAAATAGAATACTCGAATGAATAATATATTAGCTCTAGTTTGTACGGTCTCCGTCACTGCCATTAAGTTAAGGGACTAGTCCATTGGGGCGCAGTGCTTTAGCCTGCTAATTTCAGCAATGAAAGCAGGCTAAAGCACTGCGCCCCTCAAGGTAATACGCCTAACTTAAGGCAGTGACGGTCTCCGTGGAAACTCATACAGGGACGCTCCCTGCATCCCGTGATGCGAGAGAGTCACAATCGACATTCCCACGCAGAGCGAGAGAATGAGGAAAATAAATCCCGGTATTTACGGCTGAATTGAATCCGGTTCATCGACCGGCAACATTTGCAAATTACAACGCATTTCATTCGCATATTTAAAACCAATTGCAGGTATTAATTTGCTGTCAATGTTGGTTAAATTTAAGGCTGTCATCATCGCTGACTTTTGAAAATCAGCTTTTTTTCTAGCCATAATTGAAAGTAAATAAAGTGCATTCTCTACACTAATTTCTTGATCATCTAGCATCTGCTGAACTTTTTTTGTTACCTTTACAAAAGCTATAACGCGTTTTTTTCGGCTTAAAAAACCAATTGATGGCATGATTTTATCTAGTGTGTCATAGGCAGCTAATGATTTATCTGCTTCATCCATTTATTTAACTCCTTTAAAAAAAACTGCTGTCATATTATTTAGATAGCCTCTGCTTAAACGTTTCATAAATCATAATTCCAGCAGCAACAGAAACATTTAAACTTTCAACTTGCCCAACCATAGGTATTTTCACCAGAAAATCACATTGTTCTTGAGTCAAGCGTCTCATACCCGTCCCTTCTGTCCCCATCACAATAGCTAAAGGCATAGTCAGGTCTGCTGTAAAAATAGACTGCTCAGTCTCCCCTGTTGAGCCCATAATCCAGATGTTTTGCTCCTTTAACCAACGTAATGTCCGAGATAAATTGGTCACTTGATAAACGGGGACTGTTTCAGCTGCGCCACTGGCCACTTTACAGACCGTCGGAGTGATACTCGCCGAATTATCCTTGGTGATAATAATACCGTGTACACCTGCAGCATCGGCAGAACGTAAGCAAGCACCAAGGTTATGCGGGTCTTGTACCTGATCTAAAACCAAAAAAAATGGCACATCAGGCATGGTTGTAACAATATGTTTTAACTCATCTTCCGAATGAACACCGGGCAATTCAACTTCGGCAACAATACCTTGATGATTTTTACCATCCGTCATTTTATCTAAGCGTTTTCTATCTGCTTTTTCGATACTAAGGTGCGAAGACTTTAATTGCTTAAGCAAAGGCTGTAGTCGTTTATCTTGTCGCTGACTATCAACCCAGACATGTTGTATTTTGTTGGCAGAAAAATCCACAGCAGCCTGAACTGCATGGATACCAAATATTTTGGTTACATTCATCTCTAGCTTTCTTTCCTTTTACTTGTTTTCTTGGCTTTTGGTTTAGCTTTGACCGGTTTTCTTTTTACCGTTTTATTGTTGTCAGTTGAAGATTTTGATTTTACCTTTGATTTAGACTTAAACTTGGTTTTAGTTTTAGCCTTAGACTTTTTTTTATCTGTATCCTTTTTATTACTTACCTTAGACTTCTTAGCTGATTTAACAGGGGCTGTAGTTCTATTAGTCCGAGAGTGACCCTCTAAATCAAAGTCAATTTTCTTTTCATCTAAATCAACTCTAGCTACCGTAATTTTAACTTTGTCACCTAGACGAAATCGCTTACCTGTACGCTCACCTTTTAATTGATGCGTTTTAGCATCAAAATGGAAATAGTCTTGTGGTAAATTAGTAATATGTACCAGTCCTTCAACATAGACTTTATCTAATTCAACAAAAAATCCAAACCCTGTAACGGCTGTAATAATACCTTTAAAACTTTCCCCGACTTTATCTTGCATGTATTCGCATTTTAACCAGTTAACAACATCTCTGGTCGCTTCATCGGCTCTGCGTTCATTGGTAGAACAATGCTCTCCTAGTACCACCATATCGGGTATGCCATAGAAGAAACTTTTTACCGGTTTGTTTTCTAAACAATGCTTGATTGCTCTATGAACCAGTAAATCAGGATAGCGCCTGATAGGTGACGTAAAATGCGCGTATGATTCTAATGCCAAACCAAAATGGCCCTTGGTTTCAGGGCTGTATACCGCCTGAGACATGGAGCGTAATAAAACGGTCTGGATTAAATGTGCATCAGCTCTGCCCTGAACAGAATCAATTAAATGCATATAGTCTAATGGCGTAGGCTTATCACCACCCCCTAAAACCAGACCTAATTCATTTAAAAAGCTTTTAAGATTTAATAACTTTTCAGTCCCCGGGCCTTCATGCACGCGTAGCAAATGCGGCATTTTTTTGCGAATCAGAAAACGAGCAGCCGCCATATTAGCCGTAATCATGAATTCTTCGATTAATTTATGCGCATCATTACGTTGAGTAGGAACGATCTTGTCAATCTTTCTATCTTCACCAAATAAAATTTGTGTGTCCTGAGTATCAAAATCCATCGCCCCACGAACTTCACGCTGCTTACGCATGACTTTATAAAGATTATAGAGTTCTTGTAACTGAGGGACTAAACTTGCATATTTCTTGGCTAGCGTTTTATTTCCATCAACCAGAATCTTTGCGACATTGGTATACGTTAACCTGGCATGAGAACGCATAACAGCATTAAAAAAGCCTGAACGAATGACTTTTCCCTCTTCATTAATATACAGCTCACACACCATACATAAACGATCAACGTCTGGATTCAGAGAACAGAGACCATTCGATAATACTTCTGGTAGCATTGGAATGACTTGCTCAGGAAAATACACAGAGGTACTGCGGTTTTTAGCCTCAGCATCCAGCTCGGTATTCACCTGTACATAATGAGAGACATCAGCAATCGCAACTAATAACTTCCAGCCTTTAGGGGTTTTTGTGCAATAGACGGCATCATCAAAATCACGAGCATCTTCTCCATCAATGGTCACCAAAGGAAGGTCTCTAATATCCGTCCTATTTTCCTTAGCTTGTTCGGGAACCTCTTTCGTTAAATGCTTAATCTCTTTTAATAACCCTTCTGGCCATTTAAAAGGCAGGTCATGAGAGCGCAAAGCCATCTCAATTTCCATACCTGGCGCCATATGTTTGCCTAAAACTTCGACAATACGACCAATCGCCTGACGATGATTGGTTGGATGCTGGATAATTTCAGCAACCACTATTTCACCTTTTTTGGCTTTACCTACTTCATCCTTGGGAATAGATATATCTTGGGTAATTTTATTATTTTCGGGAGCAACAAAGGTTAAGCCTCTTTCTGAAATTAAGCGCCCTACAACATGCTGAGTATTACGTTCAAGAATTTCAACCACCGCACCTTCACGCCGCCCTTTTCTATCCAGGCCAGCGACACGAACGACTGCACGATCATTATGCATTAATGATTTCATTTCCCTTGGTGACAGAAATAAATCTGCGGAGCCATCATCAGGTTTTACAAATCCAAAACCATCTGCATGCCCAAGAACCCGGCCAGCAATTAAATCTTTACTGTTAATCAAACAATATTTTTGTCTGCGATTGAATAATAATTGACCATCCCGTTCCATCGCACGTAAACGCCGACGCAAGGCTTCAAGATTATCAGCTGATTCAAGTCCAAATTGTCTGGCGATTTGTTGCCGCCGCAAAGGTTCTCCCGCTTCTTCAATCAATTGAAGAATAAGTTCGCGACTAGGAATAGGGTTCTCATATTTTTCAGCTTCACGCTGAGCATAAGGATCTATTTTTGCAGTATATTTGTTTTCTTGATCAGAATCCTGGACCATTTAATTTCTTTATAATATTTTAGAATGATGCTATATAGCACGCTTTAATCCATCATAGCTCATTAATAAGCTTTTTAATATGATTACCTGCCTATAACAGCAGTAAAACTTAGATAAAGAAATAAACGGGTTATGGAAAGAAGATGCAAATATTGCTGGGAATTTGAAAGGAGGCGTTTTATTTTGGAAAAACACAGATTGAATTTTTACCTTTTTTCTTTGATTGATACATCGCTTGATCCGCCTGATTAATGATATTTTCAGCACCTGAAACATCTTTTGGAAACACGGTAATACCAATACTGGAAGTAAAAATATGTTGCAGGCCATTCAAAGAATAAGCCAGATTGAGCTCGGTTTGTATTTTAGCTGCTACTGTTTTGGCATTTAGCAAAGCTGTTTCAAAGCTTTTTTCATTCGCATGTATCAACACAACAAACTCATCTCCCCCCAGGCGAGCAGCGGTATCCTCTTCACGTAAAGAGTGCATTAATCGTTTTGCAAGCTGAATTAATAACTCATCACCCACATTATGCCCATAGGTGTCGTTTAAAGGTTTAAAATCATCCAGATCAATAAAAACAATTGCTCCAAAACAAGTGTTTCGTTTAGCCACGGCACATTCTTGGTCGATTCTATCAAGCAATAATCGGCGATTAGCCAAGCCTGTTAATGAATCATAAAAAGCTAATTTTTTAATTTCGGCTTCGGCTTTTTTTTGTTTAGATATGTCTGCCAAATTTCCAACATAATGAGTGGTTTTACCGTTATCATCCAAAATAGCTGTTATCGTTAACCATTCTGGATAAACTTCACCTGATTTTCGACTATTCCAGACTTCACCCTCAAAACGTCCAGTTGCGATTAATTCCCTCCATAATTGTGAATAAAAACCAGAATTTTGCAGACCCGAGTTTAAAACACTCATATTTTTACCCAGCATTTCTTCAGCTGTATATCCTGTTAGGGAAGTAAAAGCCTGGTTTACACGAAGAACAATTGCCTGGGCATCCGTAATAACAATCGCTTCATGGGTTTCAAATGCGACAGCTAACAGCCGTAGTTGCTGTTCAATTAATTTTCTTTGTTCAATTTCCTGATGTAATTCTATTGTTCTCTCTAGCACCATCTTTTCTAAATGGTTACGATGCTTATCTAGTTCAATTTCATCTGCTTTAGATTTAAGTACCGCATCAATAATGTGCGGTAATAGTTCCAGATAATGGCCATCAATATCTTTTGACAAATAGTCAGATGCGCCTGTTTTTAATGCCTTGACCGCAATATTGGTATTATCGTTACCCGTAACAAAAATAACAGCTGTGGTATCAGGGATATATTCAAACAAATCAAAAGCAGTGCCATCACCTAATGCATGATCGGCAATAACAACATCATAGTCGTTACTTGATAACAGTGTGAGTGCTTCAGTTACAGAGCCAGAAATATCATAGTCATAGCTTAATCCCTGCTTTTTTACAAAGCGCTTAAATCCCAGCTGATCAGTCAGATCATCTTCAACTAATAATAGTCGCACATGATTCAAATTTGTTACTCCTTGAGCGTCCAAAAAGGGCTTAGAACCTGGATGGAAAAAAGAAATTGCTGATAATCAACGGGTTTTAAAATATATCCCGATATCCCTTGTTCAAAACTATTATCTACATCCTGTTGTTCCTTTGACGAAGTTAACATAATGACAGGGATATTCTTAAAGACTGAATGTTTATTTAAATGTTCTAAAAACTCATGCCCATTCATTTTAGGCATATTGATATCTAATAAAATGACGCAAGGCAGTCCCTGCTCTGGGGCGCTTAAATACTCAAGAGCCTCTTCTCCATTATGCGTGACCACCAGTGTATTTAACACACCAAGCTCTTTAAACCCGCGCTTAACCGTCATAACATCAACATGGTCATCTTCTATTAGTAATATCGGTTGTATAGTATTCATTTTTTATTGTTATTATATGAAAAAGTTTTATTTATACTTTGGCTGCTCTGGGTATGGTGAAAATAAATGCACTGCCATTACCCTCTT
>Ga0209184_1000697_pt1 | contig 30982 bp, 23 predicted proteins | sample EN8Hudsemesocosm_2_FD_184627 | JGI IMG/M metagenome (GOLD analysis project Ga0209184, IMG submission 184627) | Methane-oxidizing microbial communities from mesocosms in the Hudson Canyon - EN8C Hudson Canyon (SPAdes) (version 2) | ecosystem: Environmental > Aquatic > Marine > Cold seeps | place... | reverse complement strand
CGATACAAACATTAGAAACAAGTCGCTTTCACTTATCTCGCAGTATTACTTCTTTAAGCAACCACCTACGTGCCATGCTTTATGAATACGGCATAGTCAGTGCGAGAGGCGTTAAAGCATTAACGACCGTCGTCCAGGATACACTCAATGATGCTGATTCAATTCCAGAGTGTTTACGCTCAACGGTTAACCAACTGTGGTTAACCTATTTGCATTTAAGAAAAGAATTAGCTCAACTAATAAAAACAAAAAACGCACTTATTCGCCAATTGCACCCCTGCAAAAGTCTAATGGACTTAGAAGGTGTTGCAGAAGTGTGTGCTGGCTTATTGTATTCATCAATAGGCGATGGAAAACAATTCAAAAATGGCCGAGAGGCATCGGCATTTATTGGGTTGACGCCGAAACAGCACAGTTCAGGTGGTAAAGTATTCATGACTGGGATTGTTCGAGCAGGTGGAGTTAAGGAGCTGAGGTCAGCCTTATACCAAGGCGCTCTTTCCTACATTTGTCGGCTACCAGAAGAGCCTAAAACTGCAAAACAAGCATGGCTGATAAAATTAGTTCTACGAGCAGGTATTAAACGATCCTGTATAGCTTTAGCCAATAAAACAGTTAGGACCGCTTGGGCAATGTTACGGTATGAAAATAAATATGAACAGCAGCCATTATTAACAATATAGAAACACGAGCAATAACAAGGATTACCAAGTTTTTACAATAATGATGAAGCATAAACGGTAAGACTAACCTATTAAAAACCTGTCCAGAGCGGAAGTCATCAAGACTGTTATGGCGAAAAGGATAATAGGTGCGCAAACATCATAGGCTAGAGAATAGCTTTCTCAAATAAAAGCCGTATATACGACCGCATCTTAATCTGTTTAATGTTAAATTATTAATTGTAAAATACGTGGAGTCCATATACGCTACGGGGCACGAAGCGAGGTAGTCTAATGCTATATGATTCTAAACTGGCTTGAACTATATCATCATAAAGTAGTTATGCAGGTAACTAAATTTTCGGTACTTTTTATCTGATAATTAGTTTGACGATTTGACAAAGCAGCTGGAATCATCGTCGTTAGGGGGAATTAAATATTGTAGGATTTCGATAATGTTATCAGAGTTTTTTAATTTTTGTGCAGCGTCTTTCAATAGACGACTTGCGCTTGTATGGTGATGAATTGGGCTGAACATATTTTTATCGCTTTGTTTAGTTGTTTGCATAATAGGCCTACCTTTTAATCAGTTTAAAATTATCTGAAATAATGAATCACTCATACACATCATAGAAATGTCGCAGATGCGGGTAATGGCAGTACCCGCATCGACAATCATAGTGCTATTAGTTTTGTGCTACTTCGGCAAATAATTTGTCAAACTGATCCAGTCCTTCATACAATGTTTCATCACTTATGGTTAACGCTGGTAAGAATCGGATAACGTTGCCGTAGAAACCACAAGCCAACAGTACTAAACCATACTTAGCTGCATTGGCAATAACAGCTTGAGTTAACTCTGTGTTTGGCTGCTCTTTATCTCCATCTTTGTATAACTCGATAGCAATCATTGAACCTTGATTTCTAACGCCACCGATTAGTGCAGGGTATTGGCTTTGTAGTTTTGTTAAACGTTCATTAAAAATAGCACCTATTTGCGCTGAACGGCTTACTAAATTTTCTTCTTCAATAACTTCTAATACTGCTAATGCAGCAGCACAAGCAACTGGCGAGCCTGCATAAGTACCACCTAATCCACCAGGAAGTGGCGCGTCCATGATTTCACTTTTGCCGACAACGGCAGAGATAGGGAAACCACCAGCAATGCCTTTCGCCATAGTAATTAAGTCGGGTTCAACACCTGAGTGTTCACAGCTAAACATTTTACCTGTACGGCCAAAACCTGTTTGAATTTCATCAGCAATTAATACTATGCCATGTTCATCACAAATGGCTCTTAATGCTTGTAAAAATTCAGTTGGAGCGGCATAAAATCCGCCTTCACCCTGAACGGGTTCAACGATAATAGCGGCTACGTCTGTTGGCGCAATATCTACTTTGAATAAGTTTTCTACGGCTTTTAACGATGCTTTTACTGAAATATCATGACAGTCAATAGGGAATGGTGCGTGGAAAATGTCACCAGGAAATGGGCCGAATAAATTTTTATAAGGTGTGATTTTACCCGTTAATGCCATTGTTAAGTTAGTACGACCGTGAAAACCACCATTAAAAGCAATAACACCACGACGACCAGTATGCGCTCTAGCAATTTTCACACAGTTTTCAACTGCTTCAGCACCAGTAGAAACAAAAATAGCTTTTTTCTCTGACTCGCCCGGAGCAATTTCAGTTAATTTTTCTGCTAATTCAACACCCACTTCATAGGGGTTTACCATGATGCAGGTATGGCTGAATTTATCTAATTGTGCTTTTGCTGCAGCGACTACTTTAGGGTGGCTGTGACCTGTATTACATACTGCAATACCAGCACCAAAATCAATAAAGCGATTGCCTTCTACATCCCAAATTTCAGCATTTTTAGCATGGTCAACATACACTGGATACATGTTGCCTTGGCCTCTAGCAACAACTTTAGTTTTACGAGCTTGTAAATTTGCGTTTGTCATTTTTCATTTCCTGTTCAATTTGTCTATAACGAGATAAATAGATGATGGTGTCTTGCTTATTTGTCTAAGCCACCCATGCATAAATATTTAATTTCCATGTAATCATCTAAACCATATTTAGAGCCTTCACGACCATTTCCTGATTGTTTTACACCACCAAAAGGAGCGGCTGCATTGGAAATAATTCCTTCATTGATACCAACCATACCGAATTCTAAGCCTTCAGCAACGCGCCAAACCGCACCAATATCACGAGTATAAAAATATGCTGCTAAGCCATATTCAGTATCATTGGCTAGTGCTAATGCTTCTTCTTCACTGGCAAAAGAAATTAATGGTGACACAGGGCCAAAAATTTCATTGGCTGCAATAGGCATATCGTTTGTCACATCTGTTAAAATAGTTGGTTGATAAAAGCATGAGCCTGCTTGGTCAACTTGTCCACCCAAAGCAACTTTAGCGCCCATTTCAATTGATGCATCAACAAGCTTTTGTACATCTTCAACTGCTTGCTCACTGATCATGGGACCCACATTTATGTCATCAGTTAAACCATTACCAATTGAAAACTCACTCACTGCGGCAACAAGCTTCTCACTAAATTCTGCCATTACATCTTGGTGAACTAAAATACGGTTTGTACACACACAGGTTTGCCCAGCATTACGATATTTAGACGCCAAAGCACCTTGTACTGCTGCGTCAATATCGGCATCGGCAAACACGATAAATGGTGCGTTACCACCTAACTCCATTGATACTTTTTTCACCGTAGATGCACATTGACTAATTAAAGACTTGCCTACAGGGGTTGAACCGGTAAAAGTAAATTTAGCAACATCAGGATGCTCAGTTAATACTTTACCCATACCGCGAGCATTGTTGCCTACTACCACATTAAATACGCCAGCAGGAATACCCGCACGCTCGGCAAGTTCAGCCATGGCTAATGCAGATAAAGGCGTTTGAGTAGCTGGACGAACAACGAAAGTACAACCCGCGGCTAATGCAGCGGCGGCTTTACGAGCTATCATCGCATTAGGGAAGTTCCATGGTGTAATTGAAGCAACAACTCCTACCGGCTGCTTGATAACAACAATACGTTTATCATTCGATGGCCCTGGAATTGTTTCGCCATAGACACGTTTGCCTTCTTCAGCAAACCATTCAATAAAAGCGGCACCATAGGCAATTTCACCTTTTGCTTCAGCCAGTGGTTTACCTTGTTCCAATGTAAGTATGCGGCCTAAGTCGTCTTGGTGCTGCATCATCAGGTTGAACCAATTGCGCATTAAACCAGCTCGTTCATTTGCTGACTTACCAGACCACATTTTTAAAGCATCTTTTGCCGCTTTTACTGCTAATTCAGTTTCAGCTATGTCAGCGTTGCTCACATTAGCAACCAGCTCTCCTGTTGCAGGGTTAGTTACTTCGAGTGTTGTTTTACTGCTGTGCCAACTACCATTAATATAAGAAAAGTTTTTAAGTAATTCGTTATCTTTAAGGCCGTACATAATCATCTCTATAAATAAATCATTTTCCCTATTGAATAACAAATCGAACTCAGGTTAAATATAAAACATTAAAACTAATGTTTTATGATGGTAAAACAAATGAATAAATCATCTATTATTCCTAAGCCTGTTACTGAATATGATTTACGCTTACTACGTATCTTTAAAGCCGTGGTTGAAAATGGTGGCTTTGCTGCTGCAGAAAATGAGTTAGGTATAACGCGCTCAACTGTTAGTGTGCATATGTCTAACTTAGAAAGCAGAATGAAGCTTAAGCTATGTTTACGTGGTCGCGGAGGCTTTTCCCTCACTGAAGATGGGCAAGCTGTTTATTATGGCGCTATTAGTTTATTTGATTCACTGAATGACTTTTCTTTATTGGTTGGCTCGCTTGGTAGTGAACTTAGTGGTGAATTAGTTATTTTATGTGCCGATCAACTTGACGCTGCTAAGCAGCAAAAATTAGCAAAAGTTATTCAAATTGTACACGACAGTTGTCCTAACCTCCATTTAGTACTTGATGGGGATACTGTTCATAATATCGATAAACTCTTATTAAAAGATAAAGCACATATTGCGCTGTTTCCAAGCTATCAAAAAACTGAAGGACTTTGTTATGATCCTATTTACAGTGAGCCCATTTATTTATGTTGTAGTAAGCAACATGAATTTTTTAATCAGGTTGATTCCGTTATTAGTGAAGAAAAATTAGCTTCAGTACCGGCTATCCATCCCGGCATAGATATTGACTCTTCTGGTAGAGAGCAATTAAAAAAACTGAATTTATTGGCAAAGGCTTACCAATTTGATACTCGAAAAGCCATGGTAATGTCTGGGCGATACATAGGTTACTTACCACAAAGCTACATTCAACAAGAACTAAACAAAGGAGAGATTCGTATAATTCAACCGAGCTCGTTAACTTATCAATTTGATTTATCGTTAGTTTATAAAAAATACCCAAGAGAAGTTAGTAAGGTAGAGCTACTTAAGGATGCTTTTGCTAGAGCTTTTTAACTTGAGCTAAGTTTAAAACTTAGCTCAAGACATCTCATCCAACGTGGAACTTAAATAATTTATAAAGGCTTTGCTTGCTTTGGAAAGATAATGATTTTTTTTCCAAGCTAAGCTTAATTTAAATTCAATTTTGGGATCAAATGGGATTGACGTCATTTTAGGTTCATCTTTTAAAATTCGTGACAAACAAGTTGTGATACCCACCTCATTACGAACCAGTGATTTTTGCAGCTCAATAAGGTTAGTTTCCATGCGGATATCTAGCGGTAAATGATTTTTTGTCGAGTAATGGCTAACCACTTCACGTAAAAAATACCCCTCATGAAACAACACCAGTGGCTGCTGACAAAATTGAGCTAGTGATAAAGTTTGTTGATTAGCTAGTGGGTTTGTTGTTGCCATGCCAGCTATTACCTCTTCATGAATAAGCTTAGTATAACGCAGTTGCGGGTTTTCTAGGTCCCCACGGACTAAGGCTATATCAAGTTCACCATTTAATAACATTTTTTCAAGTGCTGCAGTGCCTTGATCCATTAAGTGTATTTTTATTTTAGGATATTCTTGCTTGAATGCAGTTAACACTTTTGGAAAATAATAAGATCCCATCATAGCGGAAACACCAAAACTAATAGTGCCACGCTCAAGATCTTTTAGCTCTTCCAACTCTAATTCAACTTGTTTTGCTTGACTTAATAATTGATTTGCTAGTTTATACAACACCTCACCTTCTGCTGTTAATAGGGCATTTTTCTCTGCGCGATTAATCAGTTTCAAGCCCGTCTCTTTTTCTAACTTCTGTATAGAAATGGTAAGTGCTGGTTGAGCAATACCAACTTCATTGGCTGCTCGCGTAAAGTTACCAATCTTGGCTAGCTGGCAAAAATATTCAAGACGTTTTAGGTTCATATGTTTGGCTCATAAATTTAATATATCAAAATTATAAAAATAATATATTATATTTATTTTGTTTGTAAAGATAGAGTGTAACAACTAATTGAAATAATTATTGCAATACCGCAATTTAACGGAGTAAACACATGAGCCCACAACTAACCCCTTATAACTGGCAAGACCCAATGTTTCTTGATAATCAACTAACCGAAGAAGAGCGTATGATCCGTGATACCGCTTACGATTATTGTCAAGAAAAGCTTTTACCACGCATACTTGAAGCCAATAGAAATGAACATTTTGATCGTGAAATAATGCGTGAATTAGGCCAACTAGGTTTATTGGGCGCCACCTTGCCAGCACAATATGGCGGCAGTGAAGTTAACTATGTTAGTTATGGTTTAGTCGCTCGTGAAGTTGAGCGTGTTGATAGTGGTTATCGCAGCGCCATGAGTGTGCAATCGTCACTTGTAATGCATCCTATCTACGCATACGGCACAGAAGAGCAACGGATGAAATATTTGCCAAAACTTGCTTCTGGCGAATGGGTTGGTTGTTTTGGTTTGACCGAGCCTAATTCAGGTAGCGATCCTGCCTCTATGCTCAGTTATGCAACCAAAGTTGATGGTGGTTATCGTTTAACTGGAAATAAAATGTGGATTACTAACTCACCCATAGCTGATGTTTTTGTTGTTTGGGCAAAGCTTGAAGGAAAGATCCGAGGCTTTGTACTTGAAAAGGGCATGGAAGGCTTATCTGCACCAAAAATTGAGGGAAAATTTTCTTTACGTGCTTCAATAACAGGTGAAATTGTTATGGATAATGTTTTTGTACCAGATGAAAATATGTTCCCAGACATTAAAGGGTTAGCAGGGCCTTTTGGCTGTCTAAATAAAGCGCGTTATGGGATTGCTTGGGGTTCATTAGGAGCTGCAGAATTTTGTTTTAATGCGGCAAGACAATACTCTGTGGATAGACAACAATTTGGCCGACCTTTGGCTTCGAATCAATTAATCCAAAAGAAATTGGCTGATATGCAAACTGAGATAAGTCTTGGCTTACAGGGCTGCTTGCAAATGGGCCGTTTAATGGATGCTAATCAATGTCCGGTTGAGTTGATCTCTTTATTGAAACGCAATAACTGTGGTAAGTCACTTGATATAGCACGCGTTTCCCGTGATATGCATGGTGGTAATGGTATCAGTGATGAATTTGGTGTAATTCGTCATGTCATGAACCTAGAAGCTGTAAATACTTACGAAGGTACTCATGATGTCCATGCTTTAATTTTAGGTCGTGCCATCACCGGATATCAGGCTTTTTGCTAATGACTAGCGCATTAGAGAGCATAAAAGTTGTCGATTTAAGCCGCATATTAGCGGGGCCTTGGGCCTCGCAAATGTTAGCTGATATGGGTGCAGAAGTAATAAAGGTGGAACGTCCTAAAAAAGGCGATGACACTCGCTTTTGGGGGCCTCCATTTATAAAGGAGGCTACTGAAGAACAACCACCTCAAGCTGCATATTTTCATTGCGCAAATCGTAATAAGCAATCTATTGCTATTGATATTACGCAAGAGCAAGGTCAAAAAGTAATTAAAGACTTAATTGCGCAGGCTGATGTGCTCATTGAAAACTATAAAGTAGGTGCTCTTGCTAAATATGGCCTTGACTATCAAAGTGTAAAAGAAATTAATCCTAGATTAGTTTATTGCTCAATTACTGGTTTTGGTCAAAGTGGTCCTAGTGCACATAAAGCGGGCTATGATGGCATGATTCAAGGCGAAGGCGGCCTGATGAGCATAACGGGAGAGCCCGATAGCATGCCAATGAAAGTTGGTGTTGCCCTCGTTGATGTTATGACAGGTTTGTACAGTTGCAATGCTGTACTAGCAGCATTGATGGCACGCTACCATACTAATGAAGGTCAGCATATTGATATTGCTTTACTTGATGTTCAAGTGGCCACATTAGCAAATCAAGGTATGAACTATTTAGCCACAGGCTCAAATCCGCAAAGATTAGGTAATGGTCACCCAAACATTGTGCCCTATCAAACCTTTGCCACACAGGATGGCAGTATTATTTTAGCTGTCGGCAATGACAATCAATTTGTTAAATTCTGTCAAGTTGCCCAATGTCCGAAAGTTGCTGAGGATCCTTGGTTTGCAACGAATGATCAGCGAGTTGTTAATAGAGATAAGCTCATCCCTATATTGGCGTGCAAACTTGCTTCACATACTACCCAATGGTGGATTGAACAACTTGAACGTGTCGCTGTGCCTTGTGGCCCAGTTAATACCTTAGAGCAGGTTTTTGATCATCCGCAAATCAAGCATCGAGAAATGGTGAGGCAAGTAGCTAATCAACATGGAGAGCTTATTGACACAATAGCGTCACCAATCAATCTTTCGGCGACACCATTAAAATATAACAGTGCTTCACCTGACTTGGGTCAGCATAGTTATCAGGTTTTATCAAAAAACCTAAATTACAGCGAAGAGTGTATTAGTAAGCTTTTTGCTAAAGCCACTGTCAGTTAACAAAACAAGTTAGAAATTAAAAATATTAGAGAGATAAGCATGAATTCATCAGTAGTAAAAATTGACAATGAATTAAGTCCTTTTGGCTTTTCGATAGTTCCATTTGCAACAAACCCACGTTTACAAATAGTAAAACTAACATCAGAAACAGTAAAAGGGTTTATTGATAAAGCATTACCTTTAGGGGTACAAGCAATAGAATACAAGCCATTCTTGCGTTTTCATGTTGCCGATGTTCTTAATAAGCTTACTAATGATACCTTAGGTGTTTCATTGCTAAATATCATTAAAGACAGAAATACAGGCGCATTTATGTTGCAGTGCGAACCCGTTGCCGCTGAATTTGACCAACTTGAGTTTAATGTTTTGTTATCAACTGCTATTTCTCATTTAATTGGTGTGCCAAATTTAGATGCTATGTATGGTAAATTTTATGCTCGCTTTAGTGTCAAAAATGAAGATGATAGTGACAGTTATTTACGTCAAGCTCATCGTCGTATGGAGTTGCATAATGATGGCACTTACGTAAAAGAGCGTACTGACTGGGTTATTATGCAAAAAATAGCAGAAGAGAATATGGAAGGTGGTGACTCTTTGTTATTGCATGTAGATGAATGGCAAGATTTAGATAAATTTTATAATCACCCGCTAGCAAAAGAAGATATTCAATGGGCCTCGCCAGCGAGTAAAAATGTTACTTATAAAATACAACATCCGGTGTTTTTTGAAGAAGATGATAATGGCAGGCCTAAAATGCTCTTTATCGATCAATTCGCTGAGCCTTTAAACATGCGTCAAGGTAAATATTTATATGAAATGGGGACATCATTGGAAGCGGAGAAAAATACTTTTAATGTTCGTGTTCCTGTCGGTAGCATGTTAGTGGTAAATAACCATGCTTGGCTGCATGGTCGGGATAAATTTGTTGCCGACAAGGGACTTTACCGTGAGTTATTGCGTCAGCGCGGTGCGTATTATGAAAACGCAAAACTAAAACCGTAAAGTTAGGGCACCTTTATGATTTATGATTACATAATTATTGGTGGTGGTATTGTTGGTGTCTCAACTGCTTGGCAGTTGCAGCAACGTTTCCCTGACAAAAAAGTACTTCTGCTGGAAAAAGAAAATGAATTTGCCACTCATCAAACTGGACATAACAGTGGTGTTATTCATGCTGGCGTTTATTACGAACCTGGCAGTTTAAAGGCGAAGTTTTGTCATGAAGGTGTACAAGCCACCATTGATTTTTGTCAGAAAAATGATATTCCTTATGAACAATGCGGTAAGTTGCTTGTTGCCACAAATGAAGATGAAGGGAAGCGCATGGAGGCGCTTTATCAACGCTGCCAAGAAAACAATATTGAAGTAGAGTTATTAGATAAACAACAATTAAAAGTTCGAGAGCCAAATATTACAGGAATTGGCGCTATTTTGGTAAAATCTACCGGTATTGTCGACTATCAGTTAATTACCATTAAAATGGCTCAAGCTTTTAAATCTTTGGGCGGTGAATATCAATTAAACACCCAAGTAACCAAGCTTAGTGAAACTACGGATAAGGTTTGTATAAGTACAACGAGAGGTGAGTTTATTAGCCGTTATTTAATCACTTGTTCAGGCTTGATGGCCGATCGTGTGGTAAAGATGTTAGCTATTAATGTTGATTTTCAAATTGTACCATTTCGTGGTGAATACTATCAGTTACCAGCAAGTAAAAACGCTATTGTTAATCACCTGATTTACCCAATCCCTGATCCAAACTTACCTTTTTTAGGGGTACATTTAACTCGAATGATTGATGGCAGTGTCACCGTTGGTCCTAATGCTGTCTTAGGTTTTAAACGTGAAGGTTATGGAAAAATCAATATCGATTTTAATGATATTAAAGATATGGTGATGTTTGCAGGGTTCTGGAAAGTGCTTTGGAATAACTTGAGTTCTGGATTCACTGAGTTTAAGAATTCACTTTTTAAAAGCGGTTATTTAAAGTTAGTGCAAAAGTATTGCCCAGAGATAGAACTATCAGACCTGAAACCATATCCAGCGGGTATCCGTGCTCAAGCTGTGATGAATGATGGTAGCTTAGTGCATGACTTTTTGTTTGCTAACAGTGAAAGAACTATTAATGTTTGTAATGCGCCATCGCCAGCCGCGACCTCAGCAATCCCTATTGGAAACTACATTGTTGATAAGGTTGACAAGCACTTTAGTTAAACCTCTAATAAAGCGAAAAAAGACCAGCTGGATATCTAGCTGGCCTTTTTCGCTATTTAACCGTTGAAAAGTCCATTTGTGTTTCAGGTTTAGTTTTTTCAGCTGAACGGATGGCTAATTCGCCAATTACTAAAGTAACGATAACACCTGTAAATACCGCCCATTGCATACCTTCATCAGGAGAATAGATAAATAAAACAATAGCGAAACTTAAAACTGTTATGCACGAATAAGCTAATAAACGAGCAACCAGTATGCCACCAGGTATTTTATATGGGCGAAAGTAATTTGGTTGCTCAATGCGTGATTTTACAAAAGCTAACATCATTGCAATATAAGGCAACATAAAGATAACGGCACTAAAAGCAAACAGCGACCAGAACAAATCTTCATTTGAGCCGGCGAGAAAACCATACAGTACTATGGTTGACGTGCTCACCAAACCCATCATAATACTTGCTCCTACAGGTGTGCCTGTTTTTTTGCTTTCTTTAGCAAAAATAGCCGGTAATTCTCCCATTTTTGCAGCTTCTGCCGCTGCACGATTACAACCTAAAGCCCAAGTGACACCATTAGAAAAGAAGGTAAATAGTGCTGCAATACCTAAAGCCATTGCAAAGGTCTGTCCTGCAGGGGTTTGGCCAAATAAAAGGTTTAAGGTATCCATCAGTCCTTCAACTAGGTTAATATCTTGTGCAGGGATAGCAGCTAGTATGGCAATTGTGCCAAATATGTATAGAATAATTATAATGGCCGCAGAAATAAGCACAGCCTTAGGCATGTCTCGAGCAGGATCTTTCATTTCGTCACTACTGGCACTGACTAATTCAAACCCCAACATGCCGTAGATAATAGCGGGTATATATTGAAAACTGGCTTGCCAATCTGGTTTTAGGGCCGCCATTGAAAACTCATTGGCCATGCCGTGTTCACCGACATAATTAAAAGCGCCAACAATTAAAACTAGAAAAATTAGTATTTTAAAAACAGCACCAGTATCAGGAATAAATCTACCTATATCTAAACTAACAATGTTTACCGCAACGGTTATCCACGTAAGCGTAATACCTATGGCGACTTGACCATAAAGACTTAAGTCAAGAATAAACATTTGTTTGAATATGCCAGCAAACAATATGGCAATAGCGGGGATCCATACAGCTGTGTTTACCCAGTAGCCCCATGACGCCCTTGCTGCCCAGCGACTACCATAGGCTTTTTTCACCCAAGCATATATGCCTCCTTGCTCTGGATATGAACACGACATTTCCGCACTAATTAACGCAAATGGTATAAAAAAGATAACCCCAAGAAATAACCACCAAAAAATACTAGAAACGCCTACTGAGGCCGCAGAAGCTAAAGTATCTAATAATAAAATGGCGGACACGGTAAATAGAACTAGATCTTTTTTCCCTAATATTTTTTCTGTCATAAATCTCACTCTTTCTTCAAGATTAATAAGTTTATATCGGCTGCTTCATATTGGGTTTTTAACCAGAGTAACCGACAAATCATTATTGTTGTATTTTTATTAGTCATTAAGTGTTGCATAAAAAGGTAATGATTAAGTTACCCCGATAGGGGTAACTTATTTGTTTATATTATTATCATTATTAAAGTCTAACGCGATAGGGGTATGTTCCAAAACTTGTAAATTATTTAATCTAATTTTGAATAAAAATTAACAACCAAAAAATAATAACAATATAAATCACTGCGCCTCGTCTCATTGTCGTGACAAAGTGAAAATTAAACTCAAATACAATAGGTCTAACTATGAATCAGGAATCAAAGCTCATAGCAAAAAAATTATTTAAGTTATCGCCATTATTTATCGCTTTAAGCGTTAACAGTGCTTTAGCGAGTAAAATAGAAGTAATTGAAGTTAAGGTACAAAAGCGCTCTCAGTCTGTTCAAGATGTACCTGTAGCAGTATCCGCCTTTAATGGCGATATGATGGATCAACTACGTATTGAAGATGTGCGTGGCTTGGTTGATTTAACCCCTGGTTTTAATGGTAAAACTGAAGATAGTTTTATTGATGCCCTGTCTATTCGAGGTATTGGCACCAATGATTTTGGTATAGGTGGCGACCCATCAGTGGCTATTTTCACTGATGGCCTTTGGGCTGGCCGTAATGGTGGCGTGCAAATGTCATTTTACGATATGGAACGTGCTGAAGTAGTAAAAGGCCCGCAGGGTACATTATTCGGCCGTAATGCTATCGCTGGTGGTATTAATATTACCACCAACAAACCTATTTCTGACTTTGAAGCTAAAGTAGGCGTTACCGTTGCGCAATATGATACTCAAGAAGTCACTGGCATGGTTAACATACCGTTAACTGACAACTGGTATTTTCGCGCTGCAGGAAATTTTGTCAGCAAAGGTGCTTGGCTAGAAAATGTCGCTGGTGGCGGTGACTTGGGTGGCGGTGAAATAAACTCTACTCGTTTATCACTACGATACGAAGGAGATAATGTAGATGCTGTTTTTCGGGCGACTTATGAAGATAGAGAGCAAGACCCTTCAGTATACTGGACTGAAGTGAGTAATACAGCCAAAGACAAGGTCAATATCGACTTTGGTGCAGGTAAAGGTTACGACCGTGGTGAAATACTCTCCTTGAAAGCCAACATAGAATTCACCTTATCAGATGAGTATTTACTAACTTCGATTACCGGTTACAAGACTTATGATTTTGCCTATTTGGAAGATTTCGATGCCCAGCCCACATTGATTAATAACTACGGTCAAGATCAAACAGTTGATTACGCCAGTCAAGAGTTAAGATTAAATTATCAAGGTGACGGTTCAATAAATTGGTTTATTGGTGCGAGTGTGTATCAAGAAGATATTGATGCAACTTTTATTAATGCTTATGACGAAGACGCCTTATGTGCAGCTGTGTCCCTTACTGATTCTGCCGACTTTGATGGGCCAGCGGAAGGTTGTGATGACCCTAACTGGGAAACGTATTGGGAAGATGATATCGACCCAGCAGACATATTAACCAATAAAGCAGAAACCAATATCGATATATTAAAGAACACGGGTTGGTCTGTTTATGGTGATGTCACTTGGCAAGCCACAGATAAACTCGATTTAACTTTCGGTGGTCGCTATACCAGTGACACTAAAGACATGAGTATCGAAGTATTAGATTCTGGTGGTGCATTAGGCAATACCTTTGTTTTTGAATGGTACACCGATGGCGCTGTTCAGGCGAAAGATACTTGGTCAGATTTCACACCACGTATTGCGGCTGTATATGAGTTAACTGACACTATAAATTTATATGCTAATGCTGCCAAAGGCTATAAATCGGGCGGTTACTCTACTTTTGGTATCGATAATGATGGTTCGCAAGACTACGGTGGACCACTAGCTCCTGGCAGCGAGCCACTCGCTTTTGAACCTGAAACCACCACCAGTTATGAAATTGGTTCAAAAATGATGCTGTTAGACAAATCAATGCAACTTAACCTTGCTTATTTCACTTTTGATTATCAAGACCTGCAAATGATTATTTTTGAAGGCGGTTCTCAATTAGTGAAAAATGTTGGTGAAGCGAAAAACCAGGGTATAGAAGCTGACGTACGTTGGACACCAACTGACAACTGGGATTTCCGCGTTGCTGGTGCATGGATGGACAGTGAAATTACCAAAGAAATTGAAGAAGGTGACGGCACCTTAGGGAATAAATTACCTATGGCACCAGAGCTTAGTGGTTCTATGGTTGCTTCATATTTTCATTATATGGATACCGGTATAGTGACCTTAATAGCCCAATGGGTTTACCAAAGTGAAATTTACGGTGGCCCGGGTAATTATGAAACGGCTAAAGTTGACAGCTGGAATGAGCTAGGCATGCGCGCTATGTATGAAAGTGAAGATGAATGGTCGGTTAGTATCTACATTGATAACGTAACGAATGAAGAGTATTTCGAACGTGGCTGGGAAAATGCTGATGCCGATAACCAAAATGGTTTTGGTTTAGTGAATACCTTTGTTTGGCCAGCAAAACCACGCACTGTTGGTGTTAGCTTTGATATGAATTTTTAATTTTTATTTCCTCTTTCTCCCTAGAAGTTGATCTAGGGATCTTTTTCCCTTTAGGTTAAATTTTTTAACCTTATTTTACCGAGATAATTATGTCTTTAAGCAATGTTGAAATTTTAAATAAGTTTCTAAAAGACCACCCCGAAATCGAAGTTTTTGAAGTTATGTTACCTGATATTAATGGCAAACTTCGAGGCAAATGGATTGAGCGAAATAATATTTCTAAAGTCATTAATGGTGGCCTCAAGCTACCGCTTACCACAATTGCCTTTGATATTTGGGGACGAGACGCTAGTAGCTGGGTTTACCAAACTGGCGATGAGGATGGTGTCTGTATTGTTGACATTCGTACGTTAACAACAGTGCCTTGGTTAAACAGGCCAACCGCGCAAGTTATAATGTCATTGAATGACTTTAATAATACGCCTTGCCAATACGATGTCCGTAATATATTACACAGCATTATCACTCGCTTTGAAAAGGTGGGTTTATCGGCAATGCCTGCTTTTGAAATGGAATTTAGCTTGTTTGATAAAAGCAATGATCCCCAAGGACGGCCAATTCATAGCCAACAAAACTCATCAGGTATCGATGCAGGTCAAACTTATGGCTTAGACTGCATGCAAGATATGAGTGAGTTTATGCATGGCGTTCGCGATGCAGCAAAAGCACAAAACTTACCCATTGATACCCTAATCACTGAAGCTGCACCTTCACAATATGAAATCAATTTATATCATCAACCCGATGCTTTAGTTGCGGCCGATCAAGCCTTGATGCTGCAAAGAACCATCAAGGGAGTGGCAAAGCAATTGGACTTACGTGCCTCTTTTATGGCTAAACCTTTTGCTGAGCTTGCCGGGAATGGTATGCATATGCATTGCAGCTTACTCGATAAAGACGGTAACAATGCCTTTGATAATGGCACCGATGAAGGTAACGAGTTATTACAACATGCTATTGCTGGTTGTTTAGCAACGTTAGAAGATAGCATGCTGATTTTTGCGCCACATTTAAATTCATATCGTCGCTTTAAAGAGGGATCGCACGTGCCTATGACGGCAACTTGGGGTTATGAAAATCGCACTGTAGCGATAAGAGTTCCGGCGGGAAGTCATAAGGCAATGAGAATTGAACATAGAGTTGCAGGTGCAGATGCTAATCCCTATTTAGTTGCTACCGCCATTATTGCCGGTATGTTGTATGGCATTGAAAATAAATTGACCGCTCCTGAGGCCATTATCGGTAATGCTTATGAGCAAGTGCCAGCAAGTCTACCTAATTCATGGTTGCAATCTATTGAGCATTTTAAGCATTCCGAATTTATTGCACAATATTTCGGAGAAGAATTTCAACGGGTGTTTACCGTAACTAAAGAACAGGAGCTAGAAGAGTTTAATAATCAAATGACAATACTTGAATATGAAACCTATTTATAATTATGTCTTGAAATTAAGTATTCTATGAAAACCGACTCGCTGTCTAAGTGTATGGCTACATATAATTAGAGAGCGGGTCACCCTCAATATACTCATCTACACTCATTAATGAGTCAATAAATAAGTAAAATAATTCAGACTGTGAATTAATATCGAACTTAGCATAGGCGTGTTTTCGATGTAATTTCACCGTTTCAACAACAATGTTCAATTCTTCTGATACTGTTTTTGTGGTGTGGCCATGTAAGATCAAATGCACTACTTGTTTTTCTCTTTGCGTTAAAACTGAGGCACCAAAATGATCTAGGGCATGCTGCATTTTCTCTCTGATGTTTGGAGTCTGTATATCAGATTCTGCTTGATTCCAATGTTGCTGGCAAACTTTCTCTATTAAAGGGGTAATATCTTCGAGTAGGGTTAACTCTTTTTTAGAGAAGTTTTTCAACTTTCCCGTGCGGCCGATTGAGATATTGATGAAATCATTATTCGGCAAGGAAATAAGATAGCCACATTCATCTTTCAGACCAGAATTACTGTACCATGTTCGATAGTATTCTGTTTGTTTAAAGCCTGAAGGCATAATTGCTTTTAAATGAAAAAAACCTCTTTGTTCTTTCTGGGTAGCCACCAAATAGAAAGGGTCAATTAAAAAGGCGCCTTTAACAAATAATTCGATATTATTGCTACCTCCTTTTATCGGATCATCAAAATATTCGAGTGTGGGTAAAGAAGAGTTACGAAATAATATTAATGTTACATCGTTGCTTTCAACTAATTGTTTTAATCCAGCAGCCAATTTTTGCGGAAAATCTGAGTTTGATAAATCATCAATCCAACTCGCTGTTATATCGGCTATTTGTGCAATATGAGACATAGTTTAAAATGCTTTTGATTAAGTACTAAATACAACTGGATATTACTATAAATACTCTGAGCATTAATACAATAGCAAGGGGGAAATATAGCTATTTATTAATTTAAGCAGTACTCAATAAATAAAAAAGACCAAGATGACAGGTCTACTTGGTCTTTTTCTATTTTAGGCTAGCCTTTAATATTACAAATTAAACTTTTATGCCATAGTGTTTTGCGGTGTAATCTAAGGCTATAGTTAAACGAGTAATTAACAAATCAATTTCGTCTCTAGTACAAACCATAGGTGGTGCAGTAACAATTGCATCGCCTACTGAACGTACCATTAGACCATGGTTAATCGCATGAGTTTTCACCATGGCGCCGCCAGCGCAGTCAGGTGCTAAACGTTCTTTAGCTGACTTGTTTTTAGCAATTTCTAAGGCTGCAACCATACCCATACCTCGAACTTCACCAACAATTGGATGACTTTCTAAGGTGCGAAGTTGTGCTTGGAAGTATGGCATAATATCTGCAGCAGCATTTTCAATGACTTTGTCATTCTTAAGAATGTCGATAGTTGCAATACCTGCCGCACAAGCCGCTGGATGACCCGAGTAAGTAAACCCGTGCGTGAATTCACCGCCGTCACTTGCAAGTACGCCAGCAATTTTATCGCTAACCATAACGCCACCAAGTGGTTGGTAGCCATTGGTTACTGCTTTGGCGAAAGTCATTAAGTCGGGCTCATAGTCGTACGTTTCTGCGCCAAACCAATTGCCAGTTCTGCCAAAACCACAAATAACCTCATCACTGATTAATAAAATATCGCGCTCTTTACAAATACGTGAAATCTCTGGCCAGTAACTGTCAGGCGGCACAATAACACCTCCTGCACCTTGAATGGGTTCTGCAATAAATGCCGCAACATTGTCTTCGCCGATTTCATCAATCTTAGCCGCTAATTCTTGTGCGACCTTGATACCGAACTCAGCTTTATCCATGTCGCCGCCTTCAGTAAACCAATTTGGTTGATTAATGTGTTCTACATAGCTAAGACCAGTGTATTGCTTATGCATGCCGCCAAAACCGCCAAGCGAACCCGCTGCAACTGTTGAGCCATGGTAAGCGCCATGACGACTAATGAAAACCTTCTTGTTTGGTTTACCAAGTAAGTCGTAGTAGCGGTGAACTAAACGAATGTTAGTGTCGTTAGCTTCTGAGCCTGAGTTAGTAAAGAAAACATGATTAAATTGCGCAGGAGAAATATCAACAAGCGCCTTAGCCATTTGCACTGAAACATCAGCGGCACACTGGAAAAAGGCGTTGTAAAAAGGCAATGTATTTAATTGATTAGCAATAGCTTCGTTAATTTTGGGTTGGCTATAACCTAAGTTACAGCACCAAAGGCCAGACATACCGTCAATTAACTGTTTACCCTCTTCATTGTAAATATAGATATGCTCAGCTTTAGTATAAATAGCCGTATCTGTTTCTTTATATTCTTTAAAATCAGTAAAAGGGTGTAAAAAATGTGCTTTATCTAACTTATTTAATTGTGTAGTGTTGGAATTCATTTCTGACCTCTCTGGGTTGTAAGTTATAGGGTTGTAAGTTATAGGGTTGTACGGCTACACCATCGGGTTATAGCCGCGTTTGTTCTCTTCATGTCTAATAGTTTCACATAAAAGCTACTCAATTGGATTACCCCGATAGAGTTGTATTAGGAGAATATGAAGTGAAATTAAGAAAACCTATAATCGGTGTTGTGTGTGATGTAATAAAAAATGGTGCTAATAGTTTTCATGGCGCAGGTGAAAAGTATATTAATGCGATTGCCCACGGCGCGAATGCAATCCCTATTTTAATACCTGCCCAAATGGCCGGAGAAGATCTTGAGTCTTTGAATGAATTTTTTGATGCTGATTTTTTTGGGCAACTTGATGGTGTATTCTTCCCTGGAAGTCCATCCAATGTAGAGCCTCATCATTATGGTGATGAAAAATCTGCAACACCAGACAGCCACGATCGACAAAGAGATGGCTCTAGCCTACCTTTAATTAAGTTAGCCATTGAAAAGGGCATTCCATTATTAGCTGCTTGTCGAGGCATGCAAGAGTTAAATGTGGCCATGGGGGGGGAGTTATATCAACAATTATATAATCATGAGCAATTTATTGAACATCGTGAAAACAAGCAGGCTGATCGTAACGGACAATACCAATTAGCGCATGAAGTATCGCTAACCGCTAATGGTTTGTTGGCTAATATTCTTGGTCAAAATAGTCATCAAGTGAACTCTTTGCATGGTCAAGGCATAAAAACGCTTGGTCAGGGGTTAACAGTCGAGGCTTATGCCACTGATGGCCTGATAGAAGCGATTAGTTGTATTAATGAAAGTTCATTTGCTGTTGGGGTTCAATGGCATCCTGAATGGAATTTTAGTCAAGATAAACTGTCAACGGCATTATTTAAAACCTTTGGCGATGAAGTACATAAACGCTTTAAACAGAAAAATCAGTAAATACAATTTTGCTAAACATAGAAATATAATTTGGAGGTTTACATGAAAGACTGCAGACAATTTTATATCAATGGTAACTGGGTAAACCCTTTATCCGTTCATGATTATCCGGTTGTTAACCCAGCAACAGAACAAACAATAGCTACGATTTCTTTGGGGACTGGTAAAGATGTAGATATTGCGGTATCAGCAGCTTGTCAGGCTTTTTCATCTTTTGGTTACAGTAGTGTTGAACAGCGCATTGCCTTACTGGAAGCTCTGTTAAAACAGTATATGGATAACTATGATGCTATGGCACATGCTATTTCACTTGAGATGGGTGCACCGATCGATTTTGCCATTAATGCCCAAGCAGATTGTGGTAAAGGCCATATTGAGTCTACTTTAACGGCATTAAAAGAATTTCAGTTTGAAAGAACCTTAGCCAATGCACAAATTGTCAAAGAGCCTATTGGTGTTTGTGGCTTTATAACGCCGTGGAATTGGCCTATTAATCAAATAGCATGCAAAGTAGCGCCTGCTCTGGCTACGGGGTGTACTATGATCCTTAAACCGAGTGAAATCGCGCCTTTATCGGCACAGTTATTTTCACAAATGGTGCATGATGCGGGATACCCTGCAGGTGTTTATAATATGGTGCACGGTGATGGTATGGGCGTTGGCTCTGCTATTTCATCTCACCCAGACATTGATATGGTATCGTTCACGGGTTCGACGCGTGCTGGTATTGCCATTGCAAAATCTGCGGCAGATACCGTAAAACGTGTTGCTCAAGAGCTTGGTGGCAAGTCGCCCAATATTATTCTTGATGATGCCGATATTGAAAAGGTGGTTAAAAAGGGCGTTTTAGGTTGTATGAGTAATACTGGTCAGTCTTGCAATGCGCCTACACGCATGTTGGTGCCTACCAGTCGATATCAGCAAGCTGTTGAAGTGGCAAAAGCCACTGTTGCTAAAGTTAACGTAGGTAGTCCAGCAGAGCACGGCAATCATATTGGTCCTTTAGTGAGCGAGGATCATTTTAACAAAGTACAAAACATGATCCAGTTAGGGATTGATGAAGGTGCTACCTTGTTGGCTGGTGGCGTGGGTAAACCACAGGGGTTTGAAACGGGTTACTTTACCAAACCGACAATTTTTACCGATGTTAACAATAATATGGCAATTGCCAGAGAAGAAGTTTTTGGTCCTGTTTTGGTGATAATTCCCTACGAGGGAGAAGAACAGGCCATTGAAATTGCCAATGATACACCTTATGGTTTAGCGGCTTATATTCAGTCAGAAGATGTAAGCAGAGCCAAGCGAGTTGCGGGTAAAATACGTGCGGGCATGATTAGCATTAATGGCGCTTCGCATTATTACACCTCTCCATTTGGCGGCTATAAACAGTCAGGTAACGGTCGAGAATGGGGAGAGTTTGGTTTTGATGATTTTCTGGAAATTAAATCTATTAGTAGTTAATTAGGTTGTAAGTTTAAAACCAATATCTAGTTAAGCAACAACGATATTATGGCCATCATTAGTTTAAAATACTCGGTATTGAAATCTAATGATGGTTAATTACTTTCACAATAGCGGAGCAAAAAATCGAATTATCATTGATACTTTTTACGGGCTTGATCGTCGTGGCCTTTATTGCTGGCTTTATCAGCTCTATTGCCGGAGCCGGTGGCGCTATTGTCTTACCCGTTTTGCTATGGGCGGGCTTGCCTCCGCTCAACGCTTTAGCGACCAATAAATTTCAAAGTGTTTTTGGCACGTTATCCTCTACGATTAATTTTTTTCGCAAGGGTCATATTGATTTGCACGCTCTATTGCCTGCATTGTGTTATGCCTTTGTTGGATCGGTGCTAGGCACTTGCTTGGTGCAGCAAATATCCACAGACTATCTATCACTAATGATGCCTTACCTGTTAATTATCTTGGCACTTTATATGTTGCTATCTCCGACCCTTACTGATGAAGATTTGCCACCAAAAATATCAGATAAAACCTTTGCTCCCGTTATCGGTGGCGGTATCGGGTTATATGGAGGTTTTTTTGGGCCGGGTATGGGGTCGTTCTTTGCAGTTGCTTTTTCTTCATTACAAGGCTTTAACATGCGTAAAGCAACGGCTTTTACCAAACCCTTGGTGTTAATAGTTAATACCACATCCATGGTTGTTTTTTTGTGGGGCGGACACATTGTCTGGGGCTTGGCCATTGCTATGGCTACCGCACAGGTAGTGGGCGCGCGATTGGGGTCAAATTTAGTGATTCATCGCGGCACGGCTCTGATCAAGCCCGTCATTGTGCTGATGACATTAGCGATTGCCGTTAAGTTGTTGGTTAAAAGTAATAGTTGAAGGATAGAAAGAAACGTAATCTAACTTGTTCATGCCTGTTCCAAATTATCTATCTATTTTTCTTAGTCGAAAGACTAGATCATAGAACAGGCACTTAACTCCTACAAATTTTGAATTTTCTTTACCCTAATTGAGATTATTTTAGTAAAATCTATGTCCAAATCTCTTCATCTGTCGGAATTGCCTTTCCTTGTATGGTAAATCCAATGCGTTGGGTGTTAATCATATGCTTGAAACTAAAATTCTCAGAAATTGAATTATTACCCCATGAACCGCAGCCTAATGTACCTGTAGGTACAAAGCCGTTGTGCAATGCCCCGCCGACCGATAAAGATCCTGGTTCGTTGATAGCGATTCGACTGACAGGCAATTCGAGACTAATTTTTTCAATATTCGCTTGATTATCTGAATGAATAACACAGGTATGTCCTTTACCTCTGACCTCCAAGTTGGCCGAAGCAGTTGCAATGGCATCATCCAGTGTTTCATAGGAAAAAGCGCTCAATACCGGACACATTTTTTCACTACGCAGAATGTCATCAGCACTTCCATTAGATTTAATCACGATGACCTTTGTTCCCTGTGGTAATTCTACACCGACAAGTTTAGCGATTGTTTGTACGCTTTGTCCGATGACTTCTGGTCTCATGTAACCATTTTCAAATAAAGCCTCACGGAATTGATTCGCCAGTGTTATATCATCAACATAATAAGCACCTTGAGATTTGAAAGCCTCAATGACATGATTATAGTCCTGAGCGGGCGCGATGATGCTCTGATCACCAGAACAAATAATGCCGTTATCAAATATACGGCCAGCAATAATCTTGCCCGCAGCTATAGTATAATCAACGCCTTGATCAATAATGCTCTGTACATTACCGGCTCCGACACCAAACGAGGGCTTGCCACCAGAATAGGCTGCTTTAACCATTGCTGGTCCGCCTGTGGCTACGAGTACATCTACAACCGACATCAACTCATTAGTCAGATGCATAGAGGGTTCACGTATAATCTGTAATAGATTCTTCGGTGCGCCTAATTTATTGAGTTCATCGTTTATTAGATCGACCGTTCTAGCACTAATGTCTTTTGCACGCGGGTGAGGTGCAATGATGATAGCGTTACCTCCCTTAAGAGCAAACATCACGTTGCACAATATTGTCATCGTTGGACTAGTAGTAGGAGTAACCGCCCCAACGACGCCTACTGGCTTCGCAACGGTAATGATGCCTTCTTCGTTCTTGGCTTCAATAACACCGATTGATTTTTTATTCTTGAGGTAGTTCCAGACATTGCGTGATTTACCTTGATTTTTCAAAAATTTGTCACGGACGTTCCCCATACCCGTTTCAGCTACCGCATCAACGGCTAGCATCTCCGCATTGTCGAAAACTACTTTGCCTACAACTCGAACACAGGCATCCACCTGAGCCTGAGAGAATCCTTCGAAAATAGATTGGGCACTTCGCGCCGCGGTCATTAAGTCAGTTAGTTGATGTGTCATTTAGTTTGTTCCTCTGAAAATTAATCTACTAGTGTGGGAATAATTTCGCGCAGCACTTTGAAAATAGCGTCACCTATGTATCTATTGTGCTTACTTAAAAACAGTTAAAAAATACATTGTTTTAAAACTAAAAGTTGATAAATGTTTACATTATAATTAATTTATTATTTATCAATAAGGTAGCGATTTATTTAGTGCGTAAAAATCTATAGATTTAGTTTTGTAAGAGTCTATAATTGATTTTATTATATTTTTAATGAATGCGACCCAGGAGGTTTTTATGAATACTTCAACACTACGAGGGAAGTTGAGTGATATTGATCTACGATTGCTACGAATTTTTATCGGTGTCGCTCAATCGGGAGGTTTCGCAGCAGCTGAAATTGAACTGAACATAAACCGATCAACGATCAGTATTCATATTTCTAATTTGGAAGCTCGACTGGGTATGAGGTTATGTCGACGTAGTCGGGGTCGCTCTGATTTTTCTCTCACGTCTCAGGGAGAGCAGGTATATCACGCGACAAAAGATATGCTGGATTACCTCGATGGATATCGCAACCAAATTAACGCGATTGAATCACAGTTAACAGGGAGACTTAGAATAGCACTACCAGACGACTGGCTAGAAATGAGCGAAGCTTGTTTTGATCTTGCTCCAGTCATCGCACGATTTAGAGAAGTTGCGCCTCGCGTAGATTTACAAATTGTCACTAGGGCTCCCAATGAAGTCGATTTCGAAATTCTTAACGGTAAAGCAGATCTAGGCATAAATACTGTACACATAAAACGTACCGGTCTTGAATATAAGCCTATTTTTGAGCATCAGAGTTTTCTTTATTGTGGACCAACTCACCCTCTTTTTGAATATCCAGAAGAAAGCATCACTGAAGAGGTGATTACTCGCTATGATCTGGCGGCATCGAGTTACAAAGTTCAGCCATCAACCTACGACCTGATTAGCATGTTTGGTAATCAGGCAGAGGCAGACCATATGGAGGGCTGTTTATTATTGATATTATCGGGTAAGTATCTCGGCTTTTTGCCAGACTATTATGCTGAAGCTAAGGCCGCTAAATATCAGCTGCGTCGTCTCCTACCGTACAGGTTCAATTACAGTGCTGAAAACTCACTAATTATCAAAAACGGAACACAAGCAAATGCAGTTGTTAATATTTTTATTAACGAACTGACCTCTGCGGTGAGTTGAGCAAGAGTCTATACACTTCGCTCAGGAAAAGATGCTATATCCAGTGTAGAGGGTAATTTATTGCCCCTTTGTCGGACTGAAGTCCAACCTACATGGGTATTTTATTGGGGGCTAGCATCAAGTAAACATTGATAAAATATATTGGTAATGAGCTCATTGCCATGCTTTTTTCTACGAATGGCTTTAAATACATTTTGGTAACCATAGGGGTCAATAAATAAAGGTCTAAGTTTGCTTTTGAATCCCCATTTATTGACTAACTGCTTGGGCAGTATTCCTAGGTACGAACCACTTAATATGAATATTATCAGCTTTGTCTATTTCCCATAAACCACAGACGGAAGCCAGAGTGCTACTTCTGGGAACATGATCAATACCCCAAGACCAAGTAATTGCAATATTATAAATGGTACAACCCCTTTATAAATGTCGGTTAGTTTGATTTCAGGAGGACAAACACCTTTTAAATAAAATAGGGCAAAACCAACCGGCGGAGTTAGAAATGAGGTTTGTAATGTCACGGCAATTAGCATAACAAACCACACTAATACTGGTTGATCTAATCCTGCAACACTACCTATGCCAAAATCTAACATACCAACTACTGGCGCCAATAATGGTAATACAATTAAAGTGATTTCTATCCAGTCCAATAAAAACCCTAATAGAAACACTATACCTAGAATAACCAATAAAACGCCATACGGGCCAAATGGTAAGCCCGTTAACATGCTAGATATAAACTCATCGCTACCAAGCTCACGAAGAACTAGTGAAAAAATTGTAGCGCCAATGAAAATGGCAAAGATATACGCCGTGGTTTTATACGATGACATCAGCACTTCATGAAAAATTTTTAGATTAAGTTTCTTATTCACTGCTGCTAATATTGTTGCTCCTAAGGCGCCAACACCACTCGCTTCAGTCGGCGTGGCAATACCCGCAAAAATAGAACCTAATACCGCAATAATAAGTATTATTGGAGGCGAAATTGCCCGAAAAACTTCTTTTAATACTTGGAAAGTTAGTGGCCTACGATTTTCTGGGGCAGGTGCTACTTCTGGCTTGAAAAAGGATAAACCTAAAATATAAGCTAGATAAACCACACCTAACATTAATCCTGGAAATACTGCTGCGGTGAATAAATCGCCCACTGAAAGCGCTAGTTGATCAGCCATGATCACTAACATAATGCTAGGTGGTATTAAAATACCTAAACAACCAGCACTGCACACTATGCCTGTAGCGAAAGTTTTAGAATAGTTTTGTTTCATCATGGCTGGAATAGATAGCAAACCAAGTAAAACAACAGAAGCACCAATAATGCCGGTAGAGGCCGCTAAAATAATACCTATTAAGGTTACTGTAATGCCTAAACCACCACGAACGCGACCAAATAGTTCTTGCATCGCCATCATCATGCGCTGTGCAACGCCTGATTTATCGAGCATTAAACCCATAAAAATAAACATAGGAAGAGCAACGAGTACCCAGTTTTCCATTAAGGAAAATATCCGAGAAACGACTAAACCTAAAACATTCAAATCGAGTCCGGTAAAAGTATCCAAATGCATATCTGACAGATAGCCAATACCACCAAAAATTATACCAACACCCGCTAAAACATAGGCAATTGGAATACCTGTAAATAAGAAAACAATAAAGGTTAGAAACATGCTAATGACTAGAATTTCATTAATTTCCATGATCAAGCTTCCTTCTGAGTAAGGGTGATAATATTGCGAAACAAGCGAGCGAGCACCGCCATGGCAAGTAGAATGAAACTAGCAGGAATAGCAGACTTGATTAACCAACGAAATGGCATACCCAATGGTGAAGATGAACTTTCACCAAGCAGGTAAGAATTTGCTACATAATCAAAGCTGTTAAACAGAATGACAAAAATGGTGGGGAAAACAAAAATAACAGCACCAAATATTTCCCACTTGATCACTGTTTTTGGTTTTAACATTGAGGCAACCACATCAACTCTTACTTGTGAGTTAGTAATTTCGGCATACGATAAACCGAACATGATGCCTATGGCATATAAATGCCACTGAATTTCTTCAAATAAAATTAAACCATTGTTAAAACCATAGCGCATAGTTACGTTACAAATAATCACCGCAATGAGTAGCGCTGAAGAATAGCAGCAAACAGCAGATACCTTTAGAATAATTGACTCAAAAATATCAGCAGTTTTAAGCATAAAACCAGACAAAGAGCCAGCTGGTTGAGAAGATGAATCAATCATATGACTCTCCTAATTCAGAAAAATCCTAGAACCCGAAGGCTCTAGGTTGTGTAAATTACAGGGGTTAGTTACACGTAAGTAAGCGGTTAAATTAATTACAAGTTAAAGGCTAGGTTTTGGACGAGGTAAGAAAGCGTTTGATTCCCATAAATCATAGTCCTTACGGAACTTGGCTAGGTCGTCATGTATTTTCTTAAAGGCGGGATCTGCTGCCGATTGTTCGATAACAACTTCATCCCATTTTGTCTTAAAGGTATTTAGCATTTCAGGTGACCAATATTTGTTTACAACGCCATTTTCAACATTGTCTTTCATAACGGGTGCTTGAATAGCTTCACCGAGCGCAATGGCTTCTAAGGTTGCCGATTTACACAAATGCTCAATAACGGACTGTTGACGAGCACTCATTTTTTTCCAAGTATCTTTGTTGATAATCAGTTCCATTATCGTGGCTTGTTGATGCCAACCTGGGAAGTAGTTATATTTAAGAAGTTTCTTTAAACCGATTCGTTTATCAACAACGGGCATTGAAAACTCTGTGGCATCTATTACACCTTTCTCGATGGCAGGAAATATTTCTCCACCCGGTAAACCTACGGTACTAACTCCCAGCTTTTCCATGACTAGGGCACCTAAACCAAAGAAGCGCATTTTTAAGCCGTCTAAATCTTCAGGATTATTGATTTCATTTTTAAACCAGCCTGATGTTTCTGGAGCGAGTACACCACATACTTGAACTTTGACATTTAAGTTATTTTCATTATATAACTCTTGATGTAACTTATTGCCGTTACCGTGGTAAAACCAAGCTAAATACTCAGGAGCTTCAGGGCCAAAAGGGACCGCTGAAAATAGACGCGCTGCAGGAATTTTTCCGCCCCAGTTACCTGCCGTAGCATAGCCAGCTTGTACTTTACCTGTTGATACCGCATCAAGTATTTCTTTAGGGTTAACAAGTTTGTTTGGCTCATAAAGCTTTAATTTCAAGCTGTTACCGCTTAATGTTTGCATATTATCAGCAAGGTACTTTGCTGTAGAACCTAGGCTTGGCAAGACAGAATTATAATAAATAGGCATCTTAAGAAGCATTTTCTTTTCAGCCATAACAGCATTTGAAAAACTGCCAGCAATTAAAGTACTTAGTAGTAATAATGGTAATTTTTTCATGGTATTTCTCCAGTAGAGTTAGGTGAAAAGTTAAAGAACGTATTTAGCTGAGAATTGTAAGTAGTTTGATTCTTTATTGGCATTAGCCATTTCAAAATTGCCTACTTCAACACCAAAAGAGAGTTGCTTGGTGTAGTTTTTGAATAAATTAACTGCAAAGTGGTTGTTTTTAACGTCACCTAAGTCAGTATCTGTAGTGCCGTAATATACAGTTGAACGCATATCATCAGTCCAGAAATGACGGTAAGCAGCCATGAATGATGTTGATTTTTCTACTTCTTCACCGACTAAATCTCGAGCGGTAACTACGCTAACATAGCGACCAGTATTGCCACCATGCACTTGGAAACGGAAATCATCTTTACCAATAGTTTTAATACGACCAGAAATACCAAAACCAGCAGCAGACACTGTATCGCCACCCACAGTATTTAATTGACGGGCTAAACCAGAAACTGACACATTACCCCAATCACCTTTAAAGGTATATTTAGCAATAAAATCTGGTATTGAATCTTGAGTGCTATCACCTTTGTCTGAATGTGGGTTTTCTACAGATACTTGTAAGCCGCCATTTGTATAACGAATTTGTCCTTGCCTTATGAATGACTCAGCCACTAAAGGTCCACCAAAATCAACAGATTCAGGTATAGCACTGGTATTCATAAAGGTGGTCCATGTTTGACCTACAGTAATGTTTTTGTATTTAATGAATGCGTGACGTAACCTTGGATGTGATGAATTTGAAATGATTTGGTTGCCACCGCCACCATAAAAATCCAGTTCAATAAACCCTGTAACATCTCCATGAACGTACTTAGCGTTAAAGCGTGTTTCATTCACTGTAAATTTGGTAGTTGAAATATCATCTGTAACGGCTGCAGCACCAATCCAGTAATCATTGTTAGTAGCAGGAGAGCTTACATCGCCACTAATGGAACGAATATCTGCTTTAACAAAACCACCGAAAGTTATTCTATCTTTATCCGTTAAATCAAAAGTATAGCCTGCAAAAGAGGGTGCAGATACCATAGCTGCCAACATCAAACCGGATTTAATTATAGTTTTCATTTTTATACCTTTTTAGTTGAGAGAGGATGACTTCAGTGACTCTGGAAATCATCTAGCTTGTTGCAAGATCTACATTATTGAATAATCAATGTTTTCGAAATCGGCGAATGCACTTATATTTTCTACGTGTTTACACTTAGTTTTGAGTTGGAATAAATTGAATTTCAGCGAAAATAATATTTAAAAACACTAATAATCAAGCTTATAAATAGGTTTTATAAAAAAGGAGTTAATGGCAACGGATAAGCATTATGCTTAAATGAGTAAATCGGATAAAATCTATTAGCAGTCAGCACTAATGATTGAATTGGCTACACTCGATTAACTAGACTATCTAAATATTAATTATGGTTATTGAGCAATAAAGACGTTTTTTTTGGAAATCTATGATTAATCAGCAAACTTGTTTTACACCTTTTAGCAACAATATAAAAAGCTACGACTTGCCTAAACGTTTTACTTTCCCTTTTTGTTATGAGCCTCATCCATTGTGTTTACTCGCATCAAAAGAATTGCAACAGCAATTAGAAAGTCATCAGCAATTTCAGCAAGAATTTGAACAAATGGGGAAAATGTTTGGTGTGCTGTTAGTGAAAAATGAGCAGGATGAAATAGGGTACCTTGCCGCTTATTCAGGAAAACTTTCTGTAGATGAAGTTGCTCACGAAAGTACTCTTAAGTTTGTACCGCCTGTTTTTGATCTTGATGATAAAACAGACTTCTTTCATGCTGAAAACTTAGTTATTAATCAACTTAATGAGCAACTTGAAAAATTGCTCTGTAATCCGCAGCTAGAAGAATACCAACTGAAACTGGCTTCAATGCTTAATCAGCAAAATGAACAACTTGATCAACATCGTAGTCAAATGACTATTAATAGGAAAATAAGAAAGACTAAACGTAGCCAAGTAAGAAGTAATTTCATTGATGATGAGTTAGCACAACGTCTTAAAGAATTGGCAAAAGAAAGTGTTTTTGATAAAAATCAGTTGCGGGATTTAAAGTTGCACTGGCATGAGCTCATTACTAAAGTGCAGCAAAAACTATCGGTTTTAATCGATGAAATTAATGATATTAAAAAGAAAAGAAAACGCCTATCAACAAGGTTGCAAAAAAAGCTGTTTAAGCAGTACCGTTTATTAAATAATGCAGGTGTTGAAAAGGACTTGATGGAATTATTCCAAAATGCACCTTATCCAATACCACCCGCAGGTACAGGTGACTGTGCGGCACCAAAATTGTTGCAATATGCTTTTCAGCAAAAGATGAAGCCGTTAGCTATCGCCGAATTTTGGTGGGGGCGGGCGCCAAAGTCAGAAATACGTCAACATAAAAATTTTTATGGTGCATGCTCTGGTAAGTGTCAGCCAATTTTAACTCATATGTTAGCTGGCATAGCTATGGATGATAACCCCTTATTGGTTAATCCTGCACAGGGTAAAGAGCTAGAAATTATTTATCAAGATGATGATATTGTTGTGGTGAATAAGCCCGGTGAGTTTTTATCGGTACCGGGTAAAAACATTGAGGACTCTGTCTATTTACGCATCAAACAGCAATTTCCTCTGGCAGAAGGTTCGCTTATTGTGCATCGATTAGATATGTCTACATCAGGCGTGATGGTACTAGCGTTAACAAAACGAGCGCAAAAAAACATACAACAACAATTTGTTAACCGCACTATCAAAAAACGTTATGTAGCTATTTTAGAGGGGAATATTGAGAAAGAAATGTC
>Ga0209184_1000693_pt1 | contig 31063 bp, 30 predicted proteins | sample EN8Hudsemesocosm_2_FD_184627 | JGI IMG/M metagenome (GOLD analysis project Ga0209184, IMG submission 184627) | Methane-oxidizing microbial communities from mesocosms in the Hudson Canyon - EN8C Hudson Canyon (SPAdes) (version 2) | ecosystem: Environmental > Aquatic > Marine > Cold seeps | place... | reverse complement strand
CCTCGATGGCACCCTCATTATTACTGGCTTTTACGCCTAAGTGATAGCTTTCTCCGATGGCATCATTGGCTAAAATCCAAGTCACTTTTCCTGTGATAGGATGTACCGATACGTCATCAGGCCCAAAAACTTTTGTCCAATAGACATTCTCTCCCGCGGCAAGACTCGGCTGATAGACGTAAGTTTCACCCGCTTCAGTCCTTTGGTCAGCAATGGTATCAATACTCGGCACGGCTGAATAAACCTGAGTACTGCAAGTCAGTAAAAATATAACTGTAAGATTTATTGTATTAAGCCGTATTAGGAATCCCTGTAATATTTTCATCTAATTCACCTGTTTATGAACAATATTAGAAGGCTCACTCGATGTTCCGTAAATGGTATTAACGGCAATAGCAAAATAATAATCGCCACTTTCAGTTACCGTAAATACATAGCTTTCAATATCAGCCGAAGGAATCTCAATTTCTTCCAATAAGCTTCCCTGAGAGCGACCCCAAAAAAGGGTATAGGACTCGATTTCAATCAGTTGAAAACTACTACCGTCCTCTAATATAAAATTGGGACTCCAGTTCAAACTAATGTCTTGCGGTTCGATAGGAAGAACGTCGGGATCACTGGATTTTTTTGAGGCTTCTGGAAGGCAGCCCGAAAGAACAGAAAAGCTTATAAATAGAAAAATACTAACAACAATTTTCATGAGTTAATCCTTGAGTGATGCTAATTTTCAATCAACGTTTATCGCTAGACACTAACAAGCACCACACTCTTTTTATAATAGATCAGCTACCTTAAATTTGGTGCTGTATTCTCATTCAATTAAACATTCAAGCTGAACTTTGTATTATCTTAACGATCTATTTCCAAGCGCCCTCGCGGTGAGAAAAGAAATAATACAAGAAGGCTAAAAAACAAAACCAATTCATTAAAATAAAGGATTCAATCAGCTTCAATAACTTAAAGCTTCTAACTTCTGGGTAGATATAAGCTAAAGGTATTATAAATAACCCAGTCGCTAATAAAGAGAGATAGCTTATCGCAATAAGCGGGTAATTAGTCATTAGCATGAATGCTAATAGAATAGAAAGGAGGATTATAAAAGGAACGAGTAAGCGCGCTATTTTATGGCTAAAAAACTGCCAAGCGATAGGATGAAAAAAAGGAACAACCCAATAAGGAAAACGCATCAATAATTGATAATTTCCCCCTAGGGTTCTGATCTTACGCCTCTGTTCTTTTTCAATAGAAGTAGCAGGCTCATCCCATGCAATAGCTCTATCATCATAACCAATACGATAGCCTTGGCTCGCAGAGACCATAGGGATCTGAACATCATCAAGTAAGGTATTGATAGCAATCGGTTTAAACGTACTTGCTCTTAGCATATACAGCGCCCCAGTTACTCCAGGCACACTGGCATATCGCGCTTCCGCCTTTCTAATATACTTTTCATAGCGCCAATAGCCATCGACAGCTCCTGAGAAATCGGTATTAGAAGCCGGTTTAAACATAAGCTCCCCACTGATCGCACCAACGGCCGGATCCTCCGCAAACCAAGAGGAAAGATGCTCGATAACAGATAACCCTAGTTGCTGACGACAATCAACAAAGGCCACGAGCTCCGTTGAAGCGGCCTCCATCGCTAGGTTAATACCGTTCGCTTTTCCTAAACGTTGATCTGATCGAATGAGCTGGCAAGCAAAATTAGATGATTGTATTAAATCCACGGTATTATCATCACTGCAGTCATCCACAATAATGAACGTTAATCCGCCTTTGCTATATTCCAACTCTTTTAGGTTGTCTATCTTATTCATAATATTGTCTGCTTCATTACAGACAACCATCACAATAGAAATATCTCCTTCATATTCTGTCTCTGGGTATCGTTTCTGAATATTTCTAGTGAGAAACCAAAGTATTGATGGATACCCCAAATAGACATAGACGATAAATACGAGACATAGGATAAAGGATATTAGTATCATATTTTTACTCCTAGCAGATACCAGCGAATCTTTTCGTAAAGCTGGTTTCCCAAAATCAACTTCATTAACTTAAGAAACTGATATCGAGCTCTCAACTTAAGCAGTGAGCTATTACATCGATGCGTCATCCTTAAAAGCTCATCAATATCCGAATCTTTTTTTATCGCAATTCGAGGCATGATCGCATTAGAGCGGTTAATAACGACCCCTGGTGCAGAGTTTAAAATAGACTGATATCCCATCTCTTTAGCGAAGAATAAACAGCGCTTATCATAGCGACCACCCGGAGGGGATAAATACCTAACCTGACTATGAATATGCTGCTCTATCATAGTTTTACTTTTGGATAATTGATTTTTTAAATCCGCATCACTTAAATCAGAAAGATATTTATGATCGAGCCCATGTGATTGAATACCCATACCCAGTCGAGATAATTCACAGACTTGGGGCCAGGTCATATAGTTCTCTTTGCCTATATGTTCGGGATTAATAAAAAAGTCTGCACTGCCATAACCATGTTCATAGATATATTTCCCAGCCCAATAGTTACTCAAATGACCATCATCAAACGTCAGAACATAAGGAGATTGAGCTTCACCGTTTATAGCACTGCCTAAACTAGACACACGACCTGACTTGTATAGAAAATACTTGAACAGGTCTTTGCTTAAGCAATACTCAGGGTCAGCCCAGTCATTGCCAACGACCTCCCCTATTGCATGAAACATATAGACAGTAATGCTGCTCATTTTTTACCTGCAATAAGTGCAATATTCTCATTTAGGTTTTCTATTGCAACTGCCAGTCGCTCTAACAAAACGCCATACCTGATAGCCCCGGTCTTAACAACATTCTGCGGTTGCGGTTTATTACTCTCCGTTGCGATCATCAGATCTACCAATATCGATTCTAGATCCTTAGGGTCTAAAATATATCGATCATCTGCATACGCACAGATAAGCAAACCATCACATATTTTATTGATCAGCCTTGGAATACCATTAGAGTGCCTGAATATTTCAGATATTAACGGACCGTTAAATAATTTTTCGCCTTCATAACCAGATTTTTCCATTCTAAATTCGATGTATTTCTCTAAATCTTCAATACTCAAGCCTTTCAAATGGTAGTGGAGCTTGACCCTTTGTTTAAATTGTTCGGTGGACTGGATGGTATTGATCAACTCAGGCTGCCCTAACAAGATGATCCGCAAAAGAGGCCCATCAGTCCCTTCCAATGCCGCTAACATTCTAATATCTTCTAATTGGTCAGCCGTTAGATTTTGTGCTTCATCGATGACTAATAAACAAGGTCGCCCATTACGAGAGCTCTTTTTTAGGTATTCATGCAATGCATAGACTAGTGATATTTTGTCTTGCTCTTTATAACTAACACCTACCTGTTTCAATAAATAGATGAAAAAGTCATTGCCTGTTAGGTTGGTAAATTCAACATGAAAACATTGGTTCTTGTTTTTAGATTTACTTAACAACCATTTTACCAGCGTTGTCTTACCAGAGCCTATTTCACCGGTAATTACTACGAATCCTCCAGCATTCCAAGTCGCATAATCCATATAAACCATCGCCTTGGTATGCTGTTTACTAAGAAACAGACAATCAATATCGGGCGTTAATTCGAATGGTGCGTGCTTCATGCCAAAGAAATCGAAATACATACACAATTACCTATCTGACAAAACCGTGGCTGATCCACTATATGAAATTAGATAATTAATACTCCATAATGTGTCTTGATCAGTTCTTTCTGTTTTCCTGAATGAAATTTCACTGGTTATGTTCTTATTATTTCTTTTATTAAACCCCACCGATGAAATATTTTGCTCTAGTGCTAAATTGAACCTTGAATATTCATGAGACAGCGCTAAACGACAAGCTGTACAAGCCCAAGAGCTCAGTCTAAAATCATAGAATATTGAAGCATCTTCCTTTATTTCTTTATTTATACGATTATCTGAATTAACCCTACGGCCATTGATTTCTATTCGAGTTCTACCACGTTCATATAAAAAATTAGCAATACGGCCAAGCTTAACAGAAGAATAATTATTATTTTCTAAATCATCTTTGATACCAATCCTATCGACTAAACGATAAGCACTAAAGGTCATAATGCTGGTCGAGTTTAGGTTAAAATAGCTACTCGCCGAATAGATATCCGTTAATACATCATTATCTTTTGAATACCCATAGTCAAAAGCGTAGCCAAAATCCTTTTTACCAGTCTCAAAACCAAGACTTAATTCATCTCGACAAAAGTCGTCAACCAAGGGATTTTCATTGGTCGAGCATATATTTCTAATAGATAATGATAATTGAGTAATATGCCCAATAGATTTCGTAATATCTAAAGAAAGTAACGATTCGTCGGTAAAATACTCCTGAGCATAGGCTCTTGAAATTTTCGCAGCCATAAGACTATTAAACCAAGCACCTAAGCCATATTGAAATTCAGGGCCCGTAGTGATACTCCAAGATTCATTGGTATTACTATAGTCTGTAGAAATAATTTCATTATCAGCTTCTTCATCATCTAAACCATCATTAAAATTTAACCGGTGAGATAATCCACTTAACCATGAAAGCCTAGGGCTATAGAATGTCATCACATGGTTCAAGTCGTTCTCAATAAACGAAGCTTGATATTGAAACTCGTGTGCTGCGGTAGCAATAAGCGCGCGGCCTTGATCACCCCCCAATTGAGCCCTCGTGGTTAGGTAGGTTTGATGATTGCTAGCTAACCTTTTCATGTTATATCGCATTCCTATCCCCGCATTAACTTGCTCATTATTACGACCAATACCCAATTCAACTTCACCAGACCCTACGGTAGAAGAAAATGTATTCATCAGAGGACAACTAACAAGAAGAATAGTGAAAAGAAATCTCATTTAATATAATCATTAAAAACAACGCCTTTAAACTTATCCTTACCTATTATATCTGTTGCGGCTTGAATATCTGACAAATTAGCTCTTCCATAAGGCACAACTAAAACAACCTGATCACATAAGCTCAGTAAAATATGTGAATCAGCAGACTCCAGTATCGGGGGAGCATCAATAAACAAATGCCTTTCAGAGTATTTGTGTTTTAGTTGCGAGAGTAAATTTTGGAATCGAGGATGAGAAAAGTGCTCACCGATGGCCTGTTCAGAACGCCCAAAGGGAATGATTCTTAAACGTTTAATGCCACTTTCATGAATAATATCTTCGACTCGAGCTTCATTATCAAAAATGTAATTAATAATTCCTTTTTCGTCAGGTAATCCAAAAAGATCGCCGACGTCATTGGACCCGATACTGCAGTCAAATAATATCGCCGTTTTTGATACATCAAATGCTGTTGCAACGGCTATATTTCGAGCAAAAAAGCTGTTACCCGAATTTTCACAAATAGACGTTACCATAATTATATTTTTCTCTCGGTCTCCCGTGAGTTGCGTTCTAAGGTCTCTAAACGAGTTAACTAAACTTTTCTCCTTCATCGCAGGAAATATAATTTTCTTTTTCCTTAATTCGACATTTGATAAATCAAGATGATTTTCCATTCTCTCGATTTCTTCAACACTAGAATACGAAGAGTTAAAATTTTCTGAAAAAATATCATTCTCACCGGATATTTTTCTAATGGCCTGTTCAATTTTATTCATATCAATACTGTCCAGTGAGTTTTTGCCAACCGATGTATCCATATAATGAATAAACCAGAAGAATTATTAACATCGCTAAAAACACCCATACGCCAATATAAAATTTATCTCTTTGATTATGGTAGGTAGAGATACTTCCCAGTACAGGCAGGCCTTGTACTGCTTTTAATGCTTCTATAGATTGGTATGAAACTTCAATTCGACTCATCACAAACGCAATAAAGAGCGGTGCAAAAAAGGACCCAAAAATGCCAAGTATTGCAAAGTGCATGAATTGAATGCCGATAGGGTTCACCGGTAAACCAGCCATTTCTTTTACCTTTAAAGTCATCCCTTGATTGGCAATATCAATATTCATTGATACTCGAGCCGATTCTCTTTGCTTCAATAATTTTTCATATAGCTTTTGATTCCCATCATAATCTCGCGTTAACTGAGCATGCACCGCCATGGCATTATTAATCTGCATGGCTCTTGCTTTTTCTTTCACCAAAAGTTGATTCGTTTCTGCAATACGAGTTTCTAATGCGGCTAGCTCCGTTGTGAATTTCGATCGCATGCCTCTAAGCTGTTGAAACAAAGGATTTAACTTTCCACTTTGGACCAGGCCTGATGACTCTTCCTGCCCCACGTTTTCCATTTGAATTTTCAACGCACTGATCTGATCTTTAATAATAATTACATCAGGATATGAATCTAAATAAGTCATACGTAAAGAATCTAGATTAGATTGCAGACTATTAATGCGTTCTTGTATTTGCCCTTCTCTGGTTAAATGAGCCGATACCTCAGCTTCACCGGAGAGTTGAGCATCAATGTTCTCCATTCTTATTTGGGCTTCATTATGAGCCAGATTGCTTTGCTCAATTGAACGCTGCAATTCTAAAATACGATCATTCACTACAGCAGAACTTGCTGGGCTGGCACCCAGGTTGTCTGAACGGAATGTTTTAAGTGCTTCCTCTGAAGCCAATAGTTTTTTATGATATTCGTCCGCCTGATCGGCGATAAATTGATACGCGCCTTCACTTTCTCTGCGTTTCTCTTCAACGCTTTCCGTTATAAAGAATTCAGTCAGTGTGACGGCTAAAAACATCGCTCGCTGAGGATCTACAGAGCGATAATATATTTCAATTAAATTGCCCCCCATATTCGAAACAAATACATTATCTTGTATCGACTCCCAAAGCTGTTCTTTTTCTTTGTCCGTCATCAGACTCGTTTGCTCAACCATTTTGTTGATCACATTTTCTTTAGATCGCTTGCTGAATAGCAGTTGTTTGGCATTTCGAGCATGGTCCTTCACCGCCGTCGCTACCGCACTGCCTTCTAATAATGGCGTTAAAATATTTTGTTCATCAACTTCGATCACAGAAGTCGATACATAGACTTTTGGCCAGTTCAAACTGAGTATTAGAATAGACAAGGCAATCGCAACTAGAATAAATACGGATAAATTTCTATGCCGCCAAGTTTCTTTCAATACAGCGCTTAATACTTGTTTAGGAATATTCGACATAAAGCACCTTTAGAATAACCGCTCTGGAACCGTGATAATGTCTCCGGGAAGCAACATATAATTAGTTTCTAACTGACCCGTATTCAGAATATCATTCAGATATACATCATATTCCGCGGTAATTCTCCCTTCCTTCCTATAAAGACGCGCACTGTTAGCTGCGGCAAAATCATTCACGCCCCCAGCTTGTAGCATGGCATCGAGTACGGTCATGCCTTGCCTAAAAGGGATTGATGATGGTGTATTAACAGCCCCGGTAATTCTCACTCTAGAAATAAATTCATGGCTATTTAATTGCGTCAGAATCACTGCAACCTGAGGTTCACGAATATATTTTGCCAGTGCAATTCTAATTTCTTTGGCGACGGCCATCGGTTCTTTTCCGCCAGCAACCACATCCCCCACAAGGGGGACCGAAATTTTACCGTCGGGACGAACAGGCACAGTGACTGATATATCAGGGTTCTTCCAAACATTAATCTGCAGCATATCGTCCACACCGATGTAATAGGTATCAACTGAAGAAAATGCGAATTCTTTCTGAATTGTCCTATTTCTAGCCTCATCAATTATATTGCCACTACAAGCAGTTAATAAAATCATGACTAAGACTAAACAACCGCTTCTAATCATCATCTAGCACCATTTCCCATAATAACGACCTCTATGGTTTGCAAGAGAATAAAAAAATCCAAAAATATATTATTATTTTTTACGTAATAAAGGTCATATTGCAATTTCTCGTACGCATCTTTTACCGTAGCACCATAGGGGTACTTTAGTTGTGCCCAGCCTGCTAAGCCTGGTTTTACCGTATGTCTTTTCTTGTAATGAGGAATGCTGGCTTCTAACTCTTTAACAAATTCTGGTCTTTCCGGACGCGGGCCAACTAAGCGCATATCACCCCGTAGAATATTCAATATTTGGGGTAGTTCATCAATACGGGTCTTACGCATAAAATGACCCGCAAAAGTAATACGATTATCATGCTCTTTTGCCCATACTGCTTTGCCATCACTTTCAGCATCCACTTTCATACTTCTGAATTTAAACAGGGTGAATTCTTCTCCATCAAGGCCGACTCGGGTTTGACGATAGAATATAGGCTGCCCAAAACCTGATTCAGCAGAAATAATAAAGGCTGCTAATGCCATCACCGGAAACATTACGATAAGAATAATCAAACTGGTTAAAATATCGAAACCCCGGGCCAGTAAACTTTTTAAATCATTGCGATTAAAACCATTGCAATAAATCATCCAATCGCCATGCATCATTTCAAGATTTACTTTCCCTTGTTCGCGCTCCAAAAAACTTACAGGATCACTGATCCTAACCCCTTCAAACTTACATTTTAGTAACTCTTCCGCGGGATAAGTTTTTCGCCTATCTTCTATCGCTAATATAATTTCATCTATTCTATGGGTTAATACATATTGAGGAAGTTCGACTTCATGATTGAATAAAACCTTATCTCTAGGGACTTTGATATCTTCATCTTGAAAGTCTAAATAGCCAACAATTTGATAGTTAATACCATCTTGAGGTCCACCCGTTTCATGGATCAGTTTATTGGCTCGCTTACCTGCACCAATCACCAGAATATTTCTCTTGATCAGTTTGGTTTCAATCGTCTGTAAAAACAGCAATCTGATGAACATAATGCCCATAAATGAAAGAGCAATAGCGATAGAGTGAATTCTTCGCTCTATCTGTAATTGGGGGAAAATAATAGAAAGTAAGATACACGCTAACGATCCTAAAAGAAGAGAAATGAAGACTCTAAGTAGGGTGCCGGTTAGTATGCCAGTAGGTAAATATTGATGACTCTTATAGTGACCCAATGCAACCATTGATAACATCATAATGATTGAATAGCATAACGATATAAGCGATAGATTTGGGAGTAAAGACGGAATCAGAATTTCAGATTCTTGTTTGACTTGCTCTAAACTAACCCAGCTTGCGATATAGGTAGCAGCATATATCGACGCTGCGAAGATCATAATCTCAAAAGCCGCTAGGGGAATTCTAAGGTAGTTATTGAATATTCTTACCGTAGCCACTACAACCTCCCAATAATTACTCTTCATAAAATTATCGCACGTTCAGTAGTAATAAATATTAGCAGTCAAAATTGGTTTGTGTATTTTCGCCGCCAACTTTTATTTGATTTTCATCCTGATAAAAAATTATGAATATTTAATATTCTACTTCTGTCCATTAATATTATTAAAATTCCAAAATGTTATATTAAAAAGTCCTTAAGCCTGACTATGCTCAATAGAGTTTCTATCGCGTATCTAGGAATGGAAGATTATGAGCAGAAATATTTCCGTTATCGGTTTGGGCTACGTTGGCTTGCCCGTTGCTGTGGCTTTTGGCAAAATCAGCCCCGTAATTGGTTTTGATTTAAACAGGAAAAGAATCTTAGAACTTCAATCATTAGAAGATAAAACTCTTGAAGTCAGTTCCGAAGAGTTATCCAGTACTGACATTAAATTCACTTCTGACCCGAAAGACCTTTCAAAAGCAGACTTCCACATTATCGCGGTTCCGACCCCCATCAATGATGCTAATCAGCCCGATTTATCCCCCTTACTTGGCGCATCAAAAACCATTGGTGCGCAGCTAAAAGTCGGAGATATTGTTGTTTATGAATCGACTGTCTATCCGGGGGCGACGGAAGAAGACTGTGTGCCGATCTTAGAAGAAAGCAGCCAATTAAAATGTGGAAAAGATTTCTTTGTCGGTTATTCACCGGAACGTATTAATCCTGGCGATGATGACCACGTATTTACCAATATTACAAAAATCGTCGCCGGCCAAACGCCAGAGATACTCGATATTGTCGCCGAGGTTTACTCCAGCGCTGTTACTGCGGGGGTACACAAAGCTCCCTCGATTAAAGTCGCTGAAGCAGCGAAAGTGATTGAAAATACTCAACGTGATTTAAATATTTCATTGATGAATGAGTTATCCGTTATCTTTGAACGCATGGGAATTGATACCGTCGATGTTTTAGAGGCCGCAGGCACCAAATGGAACTTCCTGCCTTTTCGTCCCGGTTTAGTGGGAGGTCATTGCATTGGTGTCGACCCTTACTACCTGACCCATAAAGCACAAAAGCTCGGCTATCACCCAGAAGTTATTTCCGCTGGCCGGCGTATTAACGATTCCATGCCAGCCCATATCGTAGAAAGAACGATCAAGAAAATGATTCAAGCTGGTAGCCCAATCAAAAGAGCCAGAGTCGGTATCCTTGGCTTAACTTTCAAAGAAAACTGCCCTGACTTGCGTAATTCGAAAGTGGGTAATGTGATCAAAGAGTTACGTTCCTACGGTGTCGATATATTGGTGCATGATCCAATGGCAGATGTCGAAGAAGCTAAGAAATATTATGAGGTCAGCTTGTGCAATTGGAATGACCTAGTCGACCTCGATGCCATTATATTGTGTGTATGTCACCAAGAATATAAAGCGCTCACGATTGAAAACTATAAAGCCATGATCAACCCTGGGGCTGTTTTAATGGATGTAAAATCCTCGCTCAATGCCGTCAATTTCCGCGCAGCAGGCATTAACTTATGGCGCTTATAAATTTTCTTTAATCCCACAAATGATGTAGAGACTAATATGACAAAATATTCTGACATAAAAGACTCGTTAAAAGATCATCAATCCAACTGGTGTGTGACCGGCGTTGCGGGGTTTATTGGTTCCAATATTTTACAAACACTGTTATCTCTCAACCAAAAAGTGGTTGGTCTGGATAATTTTTCCACCGGCTATCAAAAGAATCTCGACGAAGTTCAGAATAATGTCAGCCCTCAACAGTGGCAAAACTTCACCTTTATAAACGGTGATATTCGTAATTTTCAAGAGTGTAAGCAAGCGGTCGACGGGGCTGATTACGTGCTTCATCAAGCCGCGCTAGGATCTGTACCGAGATCATTAAACGACCCCATCACCACCAATGAAGTGAATATCGCAGGGCACCTCAACATGTTAACCGCGGCAAGAGATGCCAAGATTAAAGGGTTTGTCTACGCCGCATCGAGTTCAACTTATGGCGATCACCCAGACTTACCCAAAGTGGAAGATGTCATCGGTAATCCACTCTCTCCTTATGCTGTCACTAAATATGTGAATGAGCTCTACGCTTCGGTATTTGCCAGCGCTTACGGCTTTAAAGCAACGGGGTTACGGTATTTCAATGTCTTTGGTCAACGCCAAGATCCCCAGGGAGCTTACGCCGCAGTAATCCCACTCTGGACCGCCGCATTAATCGCCGGTGAAACACTGTTTATAAACGGCGATGGTGAAACCAGCCGAGATTTTTGCTTTGTGGATAATGCCGTCCAAGCCAATATTCTAGCCGCCCTCGCAGAGGGCGATAGCCAAAGCCAAGTTTATAATGTCGCCTGCAATGCTCGCACTAGTTTGAATCAGCTTAAAGACCTTATCTACCACCAGCTCAAATCTCTAGATGATAAAACCCCAGAGCTAAAGGTTGAGTATCGTGACTTTCGAGCGGGGGATGTACGCCATTCCCAGGCTGATATATCCAAAGCGACTGAGCTACTAGGCTACCAACCCAGCCACCAGATTGCCGCAGGGTTAGCACAAGCAATGCCATGGTATTTAGCCAGTCTAAAGTGACAACTCACTGTTTCATAATCAGGGCTTTTTCTTGATATTAAAATGATCAAATAAGAGTATGATGCAGCTTCGCACAGTACTCGTGCTTCTTTTCATTTTCTAGCAGGGCCTTAACTTGGCAAAGCATGCTCTTAAAGCTGATTTCATTTTAATCATAGTGACGTTACTCGCAGCGATCAGCTGGATGTTTTCTAAAGAAGCCGTTAATGAAATGCCGCCCCTGCTTTTCATTGGCAGCCGGTTCTTATTAGCGGGGCTTTTCTTAGCTCTTTTTAGTAAACGCTCATTAATCGGTTTAAATCCCAAGCAATGGCTAGCCTCGGCTCAAGTAGGCATCTTATTTGGCCTATCCATGTGTTTATGGATCTTTGGCCTTTTTCATGCGAAAAACTTAGGGGAAGGCGCTTTCATTACTAGCATTGCTTCCATCCTAGTCGCCCCCATCAGTTATTTTATCTTTAAAGCGAAAGTCGAAAAGAGTAACTGGATCGCCTTACCGATATCCTTCTTCGGCTTAGCTTTATTAGGATTAGAAAATGGCTTTCACCCGGAAGCTAGCCAATTATTTTTCTTAGGTGCTGCGGTTCTATTATCCCTCACCTTCATTCTTAATGGTCGTGCAGCAGCTCGCATGTCAGCGGCGGCATTGACCGCCATCTCCTTATCCTTTGTTGGTATCATGGGAATTATCATTTCAGCGGCCACAGAAACTTGGCCTGAAGCAGCTACAAGCTCTATGTTGCAATGGCTGGTCTTAAGCGCTCTCATCGGAACCGCAGCGCGCTTTTTGCTACAGACTTACGCCCAAGGGTTAACGACCCCGAGCCACGCCGCTGTGATTATGATTTTAGAACCGATCTGGACCGCACTCATCGCAGCGGCCTGGTTCAATGAAAGGATGTCTAACTTACAGTTGATCGGCTGTAGCCTGATCTTTGCAGCACTACTGATCAACCGCTGGTCTAGCGTGCAAGCATGGTTTAAGCGGAATTAACGATTCGACTCCACTTAACTATTCCTTTTGCAGCCAAAGTTCTTCTAAGTCTTCACTCAGATCATGGTACTGATCTTCGTCCATCCCAACTTGAACGAAACAATCTTCTTTAATGTCGTCCCAGCCTTGAATGTTCTGCGACGTTTAAGGCTGCTCACCATATTGTCAGCAATTTTTAGCGTAGCAAAAACCAAATTTTCCATATGGTTCTTATTGCGGGCTAAAAAGTCTTCTTCATGGTGATTCAATATCACTTGGCAAATATCTCGCGGTAACTTCCAGCCAGAGGCGATGAAATAACCGACAATGGCATGATTGCAATTATGTAGCTCATTCTCATGCTCTGCTTGAGTTTTAGAATGGTCCTCATTCGCCAATAATAAGGTTTCTAAATAGGTATCGGTATAACGCATGCTCATTGCCGCAATACCACAATCATGGAATAACCCTGCGGTATATAAATTTTCCGGGGGGGATTTTGTTATCAATATTTTGCCCTATAAATACCATGGTCTCCGCCACTAAGGTCGCATTATCCCATAAGCGCTCGAAGCGGATCGCCGCCTCACCTTTAAAGCTTTGCTTAATTAGAATTCCAGCAATCAGGGTCGAGACTGAGCCCATTCCCAGTAGCATCACCGCTTGGCCGATATCACTAATTGCCCGATTCATGCCATATAAGGGAGAGTTAATGGTTTTCAATATGGCCGATGACAGCCCAATATCCGTGGCAATGAGCGTCGCTAGATCCGCAATCTCTCCATCGGGATCCGCACAGATTTTCTGTACCTTAATCAGAATGTCTGGCATAGAAGGAATGCTAAAACCTTCAGACACATGATCGATGACGCCTTGGGTAATGCTAATCATGGGTATCGCTAACTTATTAAATGAATATCTAATAAGGCTAGCTCAAGCAAAGGGATAGAGTGCAGAATTTCGCAGATAGAATTATAATGATTAGCCATTTAACTAGTACTTATGACCTAGGTCATTAATTCTTTTCACTCCAGGGTTAGAGCTATCACAAACCGCCAGTTTACTGCAGCAGAATCCAACCTGTTAGATCAAATACTTCTATCTCGCCGTGATGTGCGTGGTAACCGCTTTCTTCCTGACCCACTGTTGCAAGAAGAACTCGATCAGATCTTTGCCGCCGCGTTAGCCGCCCCTTCGGTTGGTTTTTCTCAACCTTGGGAATTCATCACAGTCACCAGCCCAGAAAAACGCCAGCAAATAGCCCACAGCTTCTTTGCAGAGAATGAGAAAGCGAAGCAGTTGTTTCAGCAAGGAAAGTTTGAAGCGGGTAAGCTAGAACAATATGAGCAGCTAAAACTAGAAGGCATCATCGAAACCCCGCTCAATATCGCAGTATTTTATAACCCGCAAAAAGGACCAGTATTAGGCCAAACCAGCATGCCTGAAATGGGTAAGTACAGCGTCGTCTGTGCGGTGCAGAATATGTGGCTAAAAGCCCGCTCGCTGAATATCGGAATTGGCTGGGTGAGCATTCTCGACCCTGAGAAAGTGAAGTCTCTTTTAAACGCTCCCCAAGATAGAGAGCTGGTTGCTTATCTTTGTGTTGGCAAGGTCGACAAATTCTACGATCAACCAGAACTAGAAATGCTGCGGTGGCAAGAGCGCAAGAAAGCAGAACAAGTGATTCTAAGTGAGTCTTTTTAAATAGCCATCACCCGTCTAGCAGAGCGATCAGAGAGTGCTATTCTTATAGTACCTGTTTACCTTCGAGTTCTTGATGCGACACTGGATTCTCTTATCGCTTTTATTGCTGATTGTTTCAGCTCCCAGTTATGCTGGCAATACAGCTCAGAATCATCTGAATCAGCTCGGTGAATACCCGTTAAATTTAACAACCCAATATCTAACCGCGGATATTGACGAGACATTAGAGACTGTTCAACACAGTGATCAATGGCAGTACTTCGATCAAGGCAATTCTAATTTCGCATATAGTCAAAAAAACTATTGGTTTAAAACGTCAGTACTCTTGGGTGAAGCAGTGGAAAAAACCCGCTGGTACTTCAAGCTCGTCTACCCTGCAATTGATTACCTAACACTTTACCTGTGTGAGAATGAACACATCACTCGTATTGATGAACAATGCAAAATCCTCCGTACGGGCGATTTATTAACCTTTGATCAAAGAGACAAAAACAACCCCAATTTTATCCTTGAATTACCCCTCAAAGTCGGCGAGAACTATTTATTCATCCATATGGTAACAGGTGGTTCCTATCAACTACCCGCCAGCCTCATTGATGAACACAACCTTGACGATTACCTCGCGCTGAACGCCCTTTTAAGAGGGGGGTTATATGGCATGCTTGCGGTCATGATATTTTATAACCTCTTTATCTATGTCACTGCCAGAACAAAGAGTTATTTAATTTATAGTATTTATGTCACCAGCTACTTAGTATTTTTGCTGTCGTATGAAGGCTCAGGATTTCAATACCTCTGGCCTAACTGGCCCGAGCTTAATCGCCACTTACTTCCGATCACATTAAGCTTAAGCCCTGCCATCGCGCTTACTTTTGTTATCTCATTTCTGGGTTTATCCCCCAGTAAGGGTTATAGCTATTATTGGCTAACCTTATTACGACTTCTAATTCTTGGGACAATGATACTTAGCCTATGGTTACCCTACGCGACCATAATAAAATACATCAATGTACTCACTATTATCATGCCAATCTCAGCACTTTCGGTCGGTATAATTTATAGCTTCAAAGGGCAGAAGTCTGCACGTTTATTCACCCTAGCTTGGGGAATCTTCTTAATCGGTATTCTAATGGCGGGACTCCGTAATTTTTCATTATTACCGAGTAACTTTCTCACATTATACGGCTACCAAATTGGCTCATTTTTTGAAGTCGTGCTGCTATCTCTAGCCCTTGGTTATCGCATACAAGAATTACAAGAAGATAAAATTTTAAACAAACATGAACTGCTGAAAGTACAAAATCAATCGATCAATAACTTACAACTTTATGAGGGGCTTTATCAGACCTCCATATCAGGTCAATTTAAATTAGATCAGAATTTTACGATTATTAAATCCAACCCATCGTTCAGAAAAATAATCGCTCGCGAATCAGAAGTCGAGTTAATTAATAGCCATATACCATTATTTGATGTTTTAAAAGAAGGCGCAATTAAAGATAGATTTTTAATAGAAGTTAACAATGAAAGTATTATCACGGCATTTGTCTTGCCCTTGATCACAAAAGATCAAAATGGCCTTTATATCTCTCTGACCATGAATAAGGTTACCGAAGATGGCATCACTGAATGGCATGGCTCATTATTAGATATTAGCGATAAAATAGAGCGCCAGAAACGAGAAAAGTATGACCAAGAGCAACGTATGTATTCCCTAAAGCAAATGGTTATGGGGGTATCCCATGAAATGAATACACCCATAGGGAATATTAGATTATCAGAATCTTATTTAAATGCTCTGGTCGAAGAAAGCGTCAATCAACTTGCTAATAATACCCTTAATAAACAAAACCTAATCGATAATTTAAGCCAGCAAGCGGAAGCTCTAGCGAGTATCAATACCTCATCTTCACGCCTATCGGAACTGACAAAATCCTTTAAAGGTGTCGCTGTGCAGAAAAGTGATTACCAAGTAATTCCCTTCGATAGTCATGAGCTACTAGCACAATGGGCAGATGAACATGAATTTAAACACCATATACAATACGTCCCGCAAGCTAGTCTATTAATTGAGTCTTATCCCGCTGCTTTATTAGAAGTACTCAATCAATTATGTGAGAACAGCATCGAACATAATTCTGCTCTGGCCATAAAAAACACATTAGAAATTGATGTCCGCTTCCAACGCCGAGAGAAACACGCTTTATTGATTTATCGAGATAACGGTAGTGGCTTAGATGCTGCTGATTGCCAAGATTTGTTTCTCCCATTTTTTACTAAGTCTAGAGGGCAGAAAAAGAAGCTGGGTCTAGGTATGTATTTTGTTTATAACCTAGTCGGTGAAGTTTTGAATGGTAATATCTCAGTGAAAAGTATTGACGATGGAATTCAAGGCTTAGAAATCACAATCACGATTCCTTTAAATGTCACAGTGACTGAGCCATAGAACACCCCCTTCACTTTAACCAATGAGCACGACCAAAACCCGCAACATAGCGCCTCTTTGTTATCTTTAAACGATAGAAATCAAAGTCTAATAACTGAAAATATTCACGCGCTTCTGGGAATTGTTGAAAGTATTTCTCCCCATCTTGCTGTATCGACGGATCGTCAGCATGCACTTTTTCCATTTCACCCAACAGGGTCAAGCGCGCCGTTTGCTGCATATCATCGCCAATATCGGCCGAGACTAATAACGACACCTTATTCTGCTGAGCTATATGTTTACTGTGCTCGGCAATACGGCTGAGCAATAAGATAGGCAACGCATTATTCTCACGGCTTTCACCTACAATAAAGCGCACCATAGAACCAAACGGAAAGCCCGCCGCTTTATCTTCACTATCGCAATCGGCGAAGGTTGATAACATGCCATGAGATTGGGAGTTTAATAAGGTTAAAACTTCTTGCTCTAGTTCATCTTTTTTCATTTTCTACCCCAATAACAAGTTCTCAATTTGCTGCTTACACCAAACCATCGCCGGATCTTGCTGAGCCTTATGGTGCCAATATAAATGCACTTCTAGCGGCTCCGTTTTAAACGGCAAATCTACAATACAGGTGGTATTACTCGCATTATTTTCATCGCATAAGGCTTTCGCATAAGTCGTTGGCAAGGTTAACAACCAATCGGTTTTTTCAACCACTTTAGCCGCGGCATAATAGTGCTGGCAGCGCATGGCAATTTCACGACTTTCACCCAAGCGAGATAAGGCTATGTCTTCTACTCCCGGGCCATCCGGGCGGCTAGACACCTGAATATGCTTAGCCTGTAAATAAGTCGATAAATCAAAATCAGCCGCCGAGTTTTGCGCTAACGGATGATCTTTCGTCATCATCACCGACAACTCTTCACTGCCTAATAATTCGTGATTAACCTGTTTAGAAACTGGAATCAGCACATCCGCGGCAAAATCAATGGTGCCACGCACTAAAGCACTTTCAATATCTCTCCGTGCCATACGGACACTGCGAATACTCACGTTGGGGGCAACCCTTTGCAGATGGGCAGCAATTTCCGGTAAGGCTCTCGCTTCCAATACATCGCGCATCGCTATGATAAAGGTGCGTTCAGCACTGGCAGGGTCAAAGAACAGGCCATCACTTAAGGTCGACTCTAGATTTCCCAATCCTTCGCGCACGCGCTCAATGATCGCTTTCGCTAAAGGCGTCGGCACCATCTTTTTGCCTGAACGCTGAAATAGCGGATCATCAAAACGTTCACGCAAGCGAGATAATGCGTGGCTTACCGCTGGCTGTGATAGGTTCAATGCTTCACTTGCCCGAGTTAAATTACCTTCACGGTAGATCACATCAAAAACGACAAACAAGTTCAAATCAACGCGCGATATATCTACATTGGCCATGACCAAATACCCTGAATTCTTCTTTAGATCATAAATAATAAGAATATAATCTCATTAAAACTATTCAGTTCATAGATAGTCAGCGACATTTTAGTATAGTGGTATTAATTCTATTGATGGAAAACAGACAATGAGCAAAGTATTAATCACAGGGGCTGCCAGTGGCCTAGGTCGCGCACTAGCCCTACGATTCGCCCGTGAAGGTGATGACATTTGCATTGCTGATATCAACATGGAAGGCGCTGCGGAAACCTTAGAGCTGGTCAATAGCGCAGGTGGCACAGGCTGGGTATATAAACTCGATGTTACCCAACCGGAGCAATGGCAGAGCCTTTTAGAAGAAGTTCAACAACGCTGGCAGCGCATCGACGTTGTGATTAATAATGCTGGGGTCGCGACGGGTGACCGCATTGAGCAAGGGGATTGGTCCACTTGGGAATGGGTGATCGACATTAACTTGAAGAGCGTTGCCCTAGGCAGCCGTACTTTTGTCCCGATGATGAAAGCCCAAGGCAGTGGTCACTTCATTAATACCGCATCGTTAGCGGGATTAATGGCTGCACCTTTAATGGCTTCTTATAATGTCACCAAAGCCGCTGTAGTCGCCCTGAGCGATACCATGCATCACGAGCTAAAACCCTATGGCATCGGCACAACCGTATTATGCCCTGGTTTCTTCCGCACGAATCTCGATAAAGGCATGCGTACCAGCGATCCACAATTATTAAAAATGGTGGACAAGGTCTTTGAGTCGTCTGAATTAACCGCCGACGATGTCGCCGATATTTGCTATCGCGATATGAAGAAGAATAAGCTCATCTGTAATCCACATAAAGTCGGCCGCCGTGCTTATTTTGTGAAGCGTTACCTACCTTGGTTATATACGCGCCTAGTGACCAGTACGGCAACAAAGATGAAAAAATACGACCCTCAGCAGGCGAAATAAACATGTCCCAAGAGAAATCGAGCGAACAATTTATTGATCAAGCAAAGGCCTTACGCAGCAGTGATGCCTTTGATATTCAAGCCGTGCATGACTGGCTGATTCAACAAGGCATCGAACTGGGTGATGAACTTCCTGAAGTAAAACAGTTCGCCGGTGGCGCTTCCAATCTCACTTATCACTTAAAATATCCCGCTGCGATTAAAGGCGGCGATCTGATTTTACGCCGCCCACCCGCAGGCCATAAAGCAGCATCCGCTCATGATATGAAACGTGAATTTAACGTCATGCAAGGGCTAAAACCGGTCTATCCTTTTGTCCCCGACATGATCGCTTTTTGTGATGATCAATCGATTATCGACTGTGATTTTTATGTGATGGAAAGATTACACGGCATTATCCCGCGTAATAATTTTCCTCGTGGTATGAAACTCAGCTCAGAAGAAAATCGTAACTTCAGTATCAGTGTTTTAGATAAGTTAATCGATCTCCACAAGGTTGATTATCAAGCCGCGGGCTTAAGCGACTTAGGCAAGGGCTATGGTTATGTAAAACGCCAAGTCGATGGCTGGAGTGGCCGCTATACCAAGTCTAAAACGTGGAACGTTCCCAGCTTCAAAAAAACCATGGATTGGCTTAGCCGCAATCAACCCGACGATGTAACCACCTGTATTATTCATAACGATTACCGCATGGATAACGTAGTTCTGGACCCGCAAGATCCACAGAATATTATCGGCGTATTAGATTGGGAAATGGCGACCCTAGGGGATCCATTAATGGACCTAGGTAATAGTCTCGCCTACTGGGTGCAAGCCGACGACGATTGGTTTTTACGTCAAATTCGCCGCCAGCCTACCCATCTAGAAGGTATGTTAAAACGCGACGAAGTGGTGGATTATTACTGCGATAAGATGGGCTTTGATAAATCCAACTGGGACTTTTATGAAGTTTTCGGGCTATTCCGCTTGGCCGTAATTGTGCAGCAAATTTATTACCGCTATCACCATAAGCAAACGGACAACCCAACGTTTAAAAACTTTTGGCTCATCGTCCACTACATCAACTGGCGCTGTAAAAAAATCATAAAACAGAGCCACATCAAATAATGGCGAGCATCTATCTCATCCGTCACGGCCAAGCTGGATTTAATAAACTCGACTACGATCAGTTATCCGATCTTGGCCACCAGCAAGGTGAACTCATAGGGCATTCATTAAATGGCCGCGCTGTTGAAGCGAATCTTGTTGTGCATGGTGCCATGCGCCGCCACCGCGAGACCATGCAAGGGGCGCAAAAAGGTTGGCACGCGTATGGCCCTGTGGTTGAACACGCGGGCTTTAATGAATTTGATAGTGACGATGTAATTGCCGCCGCGCATCCAGAGTTTTCAATCAAAGGTTTATCAAAAACCGGCATCGGCCAAAAGATCACCCTAGGGGCGTATTTAGCCAAACAGAAAGAACCTAAAAAAGCCTTCCAAGTATTATTCGCCAGTGCCATCGAACGCTGGAGCAGTGGTCAGCATGACGAAGATTATATTGAATCTTGGAATCAATTTACGGCTCGCTGTCGCCAAGGATTGTTCGATGCAATAGAACAAGCGAAGGGCAAAGATATCGTGGTATTTACTTCTGGAGGACCGATCACGGCGATTGCCCAATACTGCTTAGGGCTAGATAACGAGCATGCGTTTAAGCTGAACTGGTCGTTGGTCAACGGAGGCATTACTCAGTTGCTTTACAACCAGCAAGGCAAGGTGAGCCTCGCCAGTTGCAATGAACAAGAGCACTTAATACGCGCAGGAAAAAAATCGTTAACCTATCGCTAGACTAGCGCCAACCTATCGTTAAAGTATAAGTGCTTTTTTCTTTATTGTGCAGCGGCAACAGGCTCTGCAGCTTCAGCAGGAGTCGATGTTTCCTCAGTCGGGGCTTCAACAGTTTCTACTGGAGCCGCTTCTTCTGTAGTTTCAGGCGTTGCTGAAACCTCAGTCTCATCGGTACTAATCGACGCTGCAGCCAACTCACAAGACCAACCCCAACCTTGCTGCTTTTCTACAAAAGCGGCGGCTTTTTCTTCACAAAATCCCGCTAAGTTATTGGCACTCCAAGGGGTCGTCGTGCCTTCCTCTTTACTGTAACGCACTTCACAAGGCACGTTATCTTCACTGGTATAAACCACTTCGATGACTCGTGTTTGGTTACCGTGCGAACAAACTGTTTTTTGGTTTTCAATTGCTTGTACAGAAGTTGCTGAAACCGCAGCGAATAAACCGGCCAATAAATACTGTTTCATTTTTATGTCCTTATTTTTATGAAGGTGTGTGAGCCAAAGGCTGAGTTACTAAATCGCAACTCAGCACTAGGGTCAATATGATTTATTAAACGATGCAGGATTTTGAGAACTGTTTAGGATTATTCATCCATCGAGACCAACGCCTGCGCTCTTAATCGTTCTTCTGGCGCAAAGTGTTGACTATACAATTTCTCTAACCCTAATTGATATTCTTCGTCGGCTAAACCGGCTTGCGACAAAGCACTCTTTTTTTGTTTGAATACAGCAATACGATCACGCCAAATTGCTCTTTGCTCATCCAGCTGCTGCAATCGTGTCGCGGCATCGGCCCCTACTTGCTCGGCCCTTAATTGAAATTTCTGATGGTCATTTAGGTCTTCCGTATTATCGATCAGCAATAACTGCTTTTGCTTTTCATTGCGAGTTAAACTTTGCACCGTTTCAATCGGCAACTGGGCATTCAAATTAATCAAACGTTGTTGTTTTTGCTCAGGGGTTAAATCACTGGCCAATAGCTCGGCTTTCGCTAAGGTATGACCATCCAACTGACGATCAAACGCAAAGATAATTCCCGCCACCTTAGCCCCGAAGATAGAATCCTGTAATCCCACCAGCGCTAATTGACGTTGCTGTAAAAGCTGCAGCTGTTGTAGCTTTTGCAATCCCGCTGTGCTCTGCGGGTATTGTCGATCAAATTCAACCAGCTCTTTTTTATAGGCTAAATAATTCAACCAAATTGCATTCGCTTGTTCAAACGCCTCACCTTGCAATTGCTCAGCAAGGTTGGCCGTCACTCTAATGGCAATCTGTTGATGGTTTTCTTCGCCGGCAGCCGAAAGATAATAGTCGAATAAATCTTTTAAACTGGCGGTAACAATCAAGTCCCCATTATGAGCACGTAATTGCACCCCATGGGATGTGCCGGCTAACGAAGCGGGTAAGGAATTATCCGCTATTGAAAAACTAGCTGAAGGATCTTGTGAGGTATTCGTTGAGTTTACAGAAAGGGTCTTAACCGATTCTGATTTAGCAAGATTATTGGTCGAGGGATCAGACTCGATAAGAGCCCATGCTGTTACCAGCACGGCTCCTACCAAGGTCACTACTTTAAAAGATTTCATCAGTAACGTTTATAAACCCGCTTGCTTCAAACGATTCGCATGAGTGCGGTATAACGCTAACGGATCGGTATCAAACCAAGTATGCAAACCCAATACATGGTTGATTAAATCACCGTGGTTCATGTTGTAATCATCACGAATCACCTGACCAAAGTGGCTAGAACAACTACCCGTAATACCATCACTGCTTTCACCGTTAAATAACAAACCCGCAGTACCAAACAAATAATCCAACGGATCTAATGCGTTAGTAAACGTACTGCCGCCACCCCAAGAATATAAACTAATGTCGTGACCGTTGAGGGAAACAGACGCCGGACCTTCGCCACAATCTGAGCTAGGCAGACCTGCTGGGTAAGTTGCATTAAAACTGGCGGCACCTGCGGTAGTAAATTCATAGGTGAGTGCACGGGTATCGCCTTTATTCACGCCATCGCCCGACAATTTATCAATCAGCGAACCTGCGGCATCCGTAACCAACTCAAATGCACCGCCTAAGACAGAACCTTCAGGGAAGATATTATTGACGACATCAGCAATCGGAGCACCTTGGTGTGGAGAACCCATAGTCGTCACCGATGCGACTAAATCAGGGCGTACGTTCATCACATAGCGTGATGTTAAACCGCCTTGGCTGTGGGCAACTAAGTTAAACTTCTCAATGCTAGGATCCACTGCACGAATATTATCGAGCTCAGCGATTAGCTGCTCACCACGAGCAATGGAATCATTCAATGCATTGATATGGGCGGTATACACCGTCGCCCCTTCGGCTTCTAACTTCTCGGTAATTTTATACCAGTATTTCACACCGGCGATTGAATCAAACGCCAATATGCCTTGTACCAGCATAATCGGGTGCTCGGTTTCGGTATAACCCGACGGTGCCGGTTTTGCCGAAGACATAGCTTGGGTTGATAAAGACGTTAAAGACGAACACGCAAAAATGGCGCTCGCCGCGAGTATTGAGACTGGCTTGTTCATGGTTTGACCTGCATTATTATTTTTATTAAGCACAGGAATCATAGTTAAAGATTTTGTAAGCATATACGTCAGAATGTGCCATAAAGGCACTTTGGTACATTTGTACACTAACTAAATGCTTGGTCACTCATTCCATATAACCTTCAGCAATATGTAAGTCCTTTAACTTCACATAATTAGTGGCTGTATAAGGAAAAAAGCGTAATTCTTTCTCAGTTAATGGTCGGGCTTTTTTCGCAGGACTACCCACATACATAAAACCCGACTCTAATGTTTTACCCGGTGGTACTAATGCCCCTGCGGCGACGATCACTTTATCTTCGATGACCACACCGTCCATCACCATAGCTTTCATACCAATCAAAACCTGATTACCAATCGTGCAGCCATGCAGCATCGCCTGATGGCCAATGGTGACATCATCACCAATAATCAGCGGATAACCGCCAGGGTTAAAATCACTGGCATGAGTAATATGCAGCACCGAACCGTCTTGCACACTGGTGCGCTCGCCAATACGGACATGATGCATATCACCGCGAATGACGGTTAATGGCCAAACCGAGCTATTCGCACCCATTTCAACATCGCCGATTACCACCGCACTACGATCAACAAAGACCTTATCCCCAAGCTTGGGGGTCATCCCCCGATATGCACGGATTGATTGTTTCACCTTGGCCAACTCCTATTATTCATTTCACCACTCAAGATAAATTCAACGCACTTGAATTGTGAGCATTCGTCATCATCTATAATCAATATCATAATTTATTCAGCGCCCGATTCACAATCAAGAGCCTATCCATGTCTAATCCCTTATTACAGCCCGTTAGCGCCAATGCCTTACCCATGTTCTCGCAAATTAAAGCCGAGCATGCACAACCTGCCATGGAACAGCTACTCGCCAGCAACCGTGAACGTATCAATACTCTGCTAGCGGCAATTAACTCGGGCGAAACTCCCGTCAGCTGGGATGCACTCGTTACCCCAATGGAAGCGTGGGATGATGAACTAAGCCAAGCCTGGTCACCGGTCAGTCACATGAACTCCGTGGTGAATAGCGACGAACTGCGTGATGCTTATAACGCCTGCTTGCCGCTATTAAGCGCATATTCCACTGAAATGGGCCAGAATCAGGACCTATACAAGGCCTATAAAAAACTGGCCGATAGTGATGAGTTTGCAAGCTTATCCACAGAACAGAAAACCGCCATCGAACATGCACTGCGTGACTTCCGCTTAGCGGGTATCGCTTTAGAAGGTGATAAGAAATCACGCTATGGTGAAATCAAACAGCGCCTTTCCGAACTCACCAGTAAGTTTGGTGAAAACGTGATGGATGCTACCCAAGCATGGTCAAAAACCATTACCGATAAAGCGGAGTTAGCGGGTCTACCCGATTCAGCCTTGGCACTGGCTCAACAGCAGGCTCAAGCCAAAGACTCTCAATTTAAAGACAAAGAGGGCTACCTATTCACCTTAGATTTCCCTTCTTATTTCCCAGTACTCACCTACTGTGAAAATCGTGAATTACGCCATGAAATGTACAAGGCCTACCTGACCCGCGCATCCGATCGCTACTCGGAATCCGGCGGCGATAACAAGTTTGATAACGCCGAAGTGATGAATGAGATTTTGGCCTTACGCCATGAGCTCGCCAACTTATTAGATTTTAATAATTACGCAGAATACTCAGTCGCCAGCAAAATGGCAGAAGAGCCACAACAAGTCATCGACTTCTTAGAAGACTTAGCGAACAAAGCGGTACCGCAAGCGAAACAAGAATTCAGCGAACTTAGTGCCTACGCCAAAGAAACCTTTGGTTTTGATAACCTAGAACCTTGGGACGTGAGTTACTGCGCCGAGCAACTACGTCAGCATCGCTACAGCATTTCACAAGAATTAATTCGTCCTTACCTGCCGATCGATACCGTATTAAAAGGCATGTTCGAAACCGTACAGCGTTTATACGGCATCGACATTGAAGAACAAGCTGAGTTTGATTCTTACCACGATGATGTACGCTTCTTCCATATTCAGAAAGATGGCGAAGTCATTGCCAAGTTCTACTTCGACCTTTATGCCCGTGATAAAAAACGTGGCGGCGCATGGATGGATGAATGCCGAGTACGTCGTGAAACCACACAAGGTTTGCAGCTACCCGTCGCTTACCTAGTTTGTAACTTCAGCCCAGCGGTAGGTGATAAACCCGCACTGCTAACGTCCGATGAACTGACCACACTCTTCCACGAATTTGGTCATGGCTTACACCACATGCTGACCCAGATTAAAACCGCCGCAGTGAGTGGTATTAACGGCGTCGCTTGGGATGCGGTAGAGCTACCGAGCCAGTTTATGGAAAACTGGTGCTGGGAAAAAGAAGCCCTTGCCTTTATTTCAGGTCACTATGAAACCGGCGAGCCACTTCCGGATGAGTTATTAGAAAAAATGCTCGCCGCGAAGAACTTCCAAAGCGCCATGATGATGGTGCGCCAGCTAGAGTTCTCACTATTCGATTTCCGCATGCATAAAGAATATCAGCCAGACTTAGCCGCACCTGATCAAACCAATTATATTCAAGGCATTCTGGATAACGTACGCAGCCAAGTGGCCGTGGTACCGATTGTCGATTACAACCGCTTCCAAAATAGCTTTAGTCATATCTTCGCTGGCGGTTACGCAGCAGGTTATTACAGCTACAAGTGGGCGGAAGTATTAAGCGCCGATGCGTTTTCTTTGTTCGAAGAAGAAGGCATCTTCAATACAGAAACAGGCCAAAGCTTCCTTAGCGAAATACTGCAAAAAGGTGGCAGTGAAGAGCCCGCCGTATTATTCGAACGCTTCCGTGGCCGTGCGCCAACAACTGATGCCTTGTTAAAACACTGCGGCATCAATACCAAACAGGAAGCATAAGCCATGGGACAGAAGATGATTCAAAAACGTTTTATCGCCGGTGTGGTTTGCCCTAAATGCGGCGAGATGGATAAAATCCGTATGTACCGCGACGAAAACGATGATGAGATTCGTGACTGCGTCGCCTGTGGTTTCACCGAAACCTATGCTCAACACAAAGAAGCGACAGCGACGACCACAGAGCCACTATATGAAGAGATCACCACGCGCGTAACACCCGTGGGCAAAGCATTGTATGACGAAGAAGAGCAACCGCTAAAAATTATGGACCCAGGCATAAGCAGAAAAGATCATTAATGCTTACTATTAAAAGCGCTTGTTAATACCAAGCGCTTTTTTTATGACTAAACAAAACTCCATGCAGTAATCAAAAACCAAATCAGCAAGACCCCTGTCACAGCCCAGCGAAGCACTGAGATACCCTCGACACCTTCAAGTCCTTCAAAATTCTTAGCCAGATAATCTGGTTTCTTTAACTTCAACTTTAACGGCGTAACCGCTAAATACGATTCCAAGCCACGGGTAAACCAAAGCCAATACAAGATAAATAACCGCATTCCCGCCATCACTAACCAAGCACTGAGTAAATAAGGGTCAGATAAATCATCCGCAAAAATATAGAAAGGGCTCTCATAGCCCGCCAATAGCTGAATGATGCCCAATAAAGCCGAAGGGATGCCAATCATTAATATCAGTGTGATAGATACCTTATTCGCATCCAACTGCAGTAGCGGGTTATCAGCAATCAACGGCCGCGCACGCCGCTGCACAACCCAAGCATTCAAAATACCCAGAAAGATTACCCCAAACCAGAAGTGCTTTAATAAAATTGCACTGAAAATTGGCATCAGCAATGTCCTATGAGTCGTTATTATTGTTTTAAGAAGCAAGAACAAACTACCGCGCTAGACAAAACTTATCTGTAAGCTTTCACGTTTTTTACATACAAATATTGCCTGCAACTTCTACGTTAGCACCGGATAAGGTTAGGTTGTCGCTCATGCTATTAATGATACGGCTACGCGTAGGTTATTGAAGTAGGAAATTGACTAGGCGCTAACACAACAAATTCGTCTTCTTCTAGGTTACTGGCCGATTAGGTATAGCTGGGCTCTTCGGTTGTTGAGATTTCTTTGGTGGGAGGTCATACAAAGAAAAACGGCCCATCGATTGATGAGCCGTAATCTAGTTTGTTCTTGGTAGTTACACTGATTTATCTACAGCCTCAATCAATCAGGAAAAAGTCTAAAATCAAGTACTATGACCCCTTGATCCTTGATCCGTCTAATTTAATTCCTAATTTTACACATAGTCGATCTACCATATTATTTACATCGTTTACGATCATAAAATATCTTCTTAGACGGATCATATTTTATGCGGGTCTCCCACTGATATTTTTCTGTTAAAGTGTCTAGGTAAAATGTAATGTGATCATTAGCAAGTAAATCCATTCCATAAAAACTTCTTATATTAATATCAGTGAATGGTAATGGTACTGTACCGATTAAATTTCCTAAAAAATCATACTGAAATACATTACGACTATCGGTAACTTCTTTATAAGAAGATAATATATAAATAATATTGTTCTTTGTAACCTCCAAGTCATCAATAGGATAATTAAATACTTTCCTTATTTCATTCTGCTTATGATTCCAGGTAACAATTTTCTTATCTTCTGATATGGTAATATGATTATTATTCATTAACATTTAACTCTCTCAGTTCACCAACCCTTTCAAGATAATTACCTCTATCCTGAGGACGGACATTTTTGCTTATCTCAATTTGTTCAATATCGTCACTACCTGGGTATAAAGTGAAATTACCATCTCGATCATATTGCGGTCCAATAGGACCCCTATTTGATGGCATCTCTGCTTTAACCCTAAAAATACTTTCATATTGCAAATCACCCAGATCTTTAAATTCAGTAGTAATAGCTAATTTGTCTCTAACCTGTTTATCATCTAATTTAACATTCGCATCAATCCCATATCCTCCGAACATCAAGTACTCTGACCCCTTGATCTTGATCGCGCTCACTGCGGACGGGACAATGAGCCACTTTATATAAAATTATGTTAGAAAGTTATTGCAGGACTAAAAATCAACAGGGCAAACTCGATCACCATTTCTATATTCTTTTGCTAATTTCACCGCATTGGAAAAGAACTCTAAGGTAAAAGCTGGAGGTCGTTTAGAGGTACCATCCTCTTTCTTCTTACGTTCTGTTTCAAGTAATTCAACTTCGCCTTTAAACACACAGGCAATATAAAATTTCATCCTATACGCTTGCCCAACACCTTCGTTACCTAAAGCATAAATCCTTGCTAATTCAGCGATATAAACTTCTGGTTTGTTATTTTTATAGAACCAACGTTTAATTACTTCTAGGTTTTCTTCCAAATGTTCTTCAAATATTTCCCCACCTTCAGGCTTGAGGCGACGTTCAGAACCCATTGATATTAGCCAATTTGGGTGTTTATCACCGAGAAGTTTTAATACCATCTCCACATACCAAAAAGGTGATATGTATACTCCTGGTTCAAGATATTGGATTGGTGGGGTTTTAAGTAATCTTGGAACAATATTTAAATATCCATCTCCATTTCCTTCAACTGTAAACTTCCAATCACCACCACCAATATTTACGCCTTCATATTGACTTTTATAAAACGCTAAAAATTCTTTTTTTCTCATAACTCTAACTCTCAACTAACCCGGGTCGCCTGACCTCGATTACAGGAATACCTTCAGGATACAATTCGCCAACTTTACTACCAGATTCTAAACCAAGCTTCTCTGCTAATTCACCCGTTACTGTCGCATCAGGCGGGATTCTATAAGTGTTATTACCATTCGAGTCTGTTCCAGTATGCTCAAAACCTTCTCGCTGACGATTAGTAAAACCAGCATTGCCCGTTTTAACTTCAAACATTGTTGCAGAACCAGAACTATCTACAGAGCAAACATCCGGTTTACAATAATTACCACTACCATCTGCATGATAAACACGACCATCGGCAACAACTACATTCCCCTGGCTCTCTAAATCTTGAGCAAGCTGATCAACCTCTTTTTGATGATGTTCTCTCTGCTCGTTAATTGTACTATCACTTGGATTAGGATTTGTAGCAGGTTGTTGAACATCATTTTCTACTGAATAGAACCCGCCATTTTTACCATCTTCACCAGTACGTTGATAAATGGTATTACCATTAGCATCTTGACCAACTGGGACTGCATTTCCCCCACTAGGCCCTGTTATCGTACCATCAGGGTTCTGACTATAATTATCCGGTAAATCTCGCTGGCTGCCAATTTCAATATTGGTATCAACATTATTTGTATTTGGCCCATCATTACTTCCATTTTTTCCCCCGACAGCACCAAGCGCCATTCCCATAAGGAATTGTGCTCCAGCCTCTGTTGTAGCAAGTTCACTTTGTAATAAAGCATACCCGTGCTCTTGGCCTTCAGGCGCACTATTAACAAACTCTTCACTCGTAACAGCTTCCAGTGTTGTACTGTCAGTCCCATGAATAGAAGCTGCTAACTGAGTCCCTGCGCCATTTGCAGCTGCATTAATCATCTCACCAGTCGTTCTTTCACTCACTTCACTAACAATCACTTGAGGACCACGGCCTGTTGCAATCATCGTGGTATAGGTTAATACCTTCATAACCGTTTCAGGATCTACACCTAACTGTTCGGCAACTGCATTCAAACTTTGCTGTGCATCAGCCGCAGTATGCATTAAATCTAATGCAGTACTTTGATAGCCACCTGTAACTTCAACATTTTCTCCACCAACCTCAATTGAACCAGTTGTCACTTCGGTTTCTGATCCCAGATTAATATCACCGTTCTGTATTAATTGAAGATCTGATAAGAGCGCCATAGCCTCAGGATTAGATAGCACCTCAATTGCTTCTTCAGAACCAAAATCACCTGTTCTTATGCCAGCCTCAATAATCGTATCAAGCGCACCCTGAGGATCTTCAAACACATCATTTGCAATATCAGCTTGATCATCACTTAAACCATTAAGTGCTACTGACAGTTGTACCTCTGCTTCTTGATAGATTGGAGTATTTTTAATGGCTTCAATTCCATCCAATACCATTTGTTCAGTTTCTTCAAAATCTTCCGCAATATCTTTCAGTCCATCACCCGAGAGCAATCGATGATCAACCGTCACCGTCGCATCAAGCCCACCGGTTTGCTGATCTTTGGTGATTACTTGCGAGTTGTTTAGATCACTATTTATTCCATCAACAACTTCGGCATCATGCTCACTACCATCTTTCTTAGTGATGTTGCCACCACCTAGCGTGGCTAAAGTATCTTGCTCGGTTTTATGACCATTACTGGTTAGGCCAACAGTTGTTGATCCACTGCTTCCACT
>Ga0209184_1000691_pt1 | contig 31103 bp, 19 predicted proteins | sample EN8Hudsemesocosm_2_FD_184627 | JGI IMG/M metagenome (GOLD analysis project Ga0209184, IMG submission 184627) | Methane-oxidizing microbial communities from mesocosms in the Hudson Canyon - EN8C Hudson Canyon (SPAdes) (version 2) | ecosystem: Environmental > Aquatic > Marine > Cold seeps | place... | reverse complement strand
GTTTATTTACACTTGGTATGCGGTTATTAAAACGTCTACTGAGAGAAGGTAAAGCACTTCCTCAGTTCTGCCTCACCTTATCGGGTAAGGCTTTGCTGTAAGGTGGTGAAAAGTGTACGGTAGTGAAGATCAAGAGAAAAATGGTCTTCTCTACAAGCTATATTTTCTTTCGAACGCTACTTTCCCCATTAATAAAATTTTTAATATCAATAAAAAGCTCATGTACATCTGTGTATGGGTTTAAAAAACAGGGAGATTCTTTTCCTAGTTCTGCCGAATCTAATGCCTGCTGCATTACTTTTTCAGCATTTATAAACGCATTCGGCACTTCATCTTTCAGAGCATCAAATAAATATGCATATCCTTTGTCATAATTTGTTATCCCTTTTTCTCGAAGTAACTCTTTTAATTTACTATGCTTTAATAAGTCACTACAACTTGCATAACTTGCCGTACTAAAAGAAAGATGAAGAAGAAACCACACTTCAAAGCAAACATTAGAAAATGCTATTTCAATGCCATTATCTTTTGCTCTTTTCCTAGCATCTAGGTGTAAGCTATGTGGGTATTTTGAAGTGGCTTCACGATCAAAAACAACCCAAAATATATCACGCTTATTGCCTTGCTTTTTATGTGCTATGGCTACATCAACAAGCTGAACAGGAGTGTTTTTAGCTGTATCTTCAACCACAACTAAATTTCTCTTATCAGAATGATAGTAGTTGATATATGCCTTTATGTAATAAGGCTCAGTCTTCTCTCCTTCGCAGAAAATATGGAAAACGGGCGCAAGCTTTATCTTATTTTTAGGCTTTTGCTTGGGCATAGTTAGAATGCATCTTTAATAGAGGCTGAAATTTCACTATAGTCAATGGAAGGTATAGCCCCTAACCGTCCTTCACCATACCATTTTGCAAAAGGACTGCTATCCTTTAAAGATAATTCGTAAGCTTCTAAACAATTGAACTCAGTGCCTTTTTCTGAGCTTTTGCTCACTAAATAAATTTGATCCTTTCTCATTGTTGCTGAGGACATAAGGCTCAAATCATGAGTAGTAAAAATTAATTGTGCATTTTTTTTATTAACTAGAGGGTCATTAAATAGTTTTATTATTAGTTCAGCAACATGAGGGTGAAAACTATTTTCTATTTCATCAAAAAATAAAATAGAGCCATTTCGAATAACATGAATGATAAATGGTAATAATTTGAATAATCGTTGAGTTCCCCGTGATTCAAGATTTTTTTCAAAACGAACTAGCTTTCCATTATCGGCTTCATGGTAAAAGAATTCTTTTTTTGAAAACTCTTCTAATAATTTTTCCCTTATTTGTTTAGGTACGTTGTTTGAAAATGGAATATCATCCATATTTTCTTTTGTTTCAATTTCAAACTTATTAATACCTAAATCTATTTTTTTTAGGAACATATTTATTATTGAAACTGTACTTGAATCTTTATTCCAATCGAATACACCAATGGACTCATCAGTGAGTATTGTTTCCGTATTCATTCTGAAATAATTAAAAATTTTCCTCACTACTTCAGGTGAATCAGGTGTATTCCCAGCTTTTGCCAAATAAGTGTTATTAGCAAAAAATGCTATTTGTTTTTTCCCCCCTTTATAGTGTTCACCAAACTTAACGCCTTTCCAATCAGTGGAGGATGTCCGAGTAAATAAGTTGGCAGTGCGTGCACCAGGGTAAAAATCTAGTTTTTCAAAAATAATTTCTTTTCTATTATATTCAATACGATAAAGATATTTTACCTTTTCAATATAAAACTCTATTTCAAAACAGGTTGGAGTATCAGCAGTAAAATTAGATAAAAGATATGGCTCATAACAGGAGATTGGATCACCATCCTTTAAATCTCCACTTTCAGTAATTAATTTTTTTAATATTTTAAAAGCAAGAATTAGGTTAGTTTTACCCGCAGCATTAGACCCATAAAGAGCACAAGTCTTTAATATTCCGAATTCATCCTCAATATAAGAAATATTGCCCGCATGATGTTTAGGTTTGTTTTCTGCATACAGGCTCAATAACTGTTCGGACTTTATAGACCTAAAATTTTCAATTGTAAAATCGACTATCATTTTAAAAACATTGTTTTAAACACGAGAAACATTAAATATAGACTAAAAAAGAACTATTATATCTTTTTACGCTTTTTTTTCATAGCAAAATAATGTCTACTGCCCATGCGAGGAAAAATATCACGAAAAATTAATACGTGACAACTTTGAGATCCTTATAACTTGTCAATCAACTATATGGCGATAGAGCCGCCAATAGTTATTTCATGGTTATCTTGTTGCTTTTGACTATAACCGCTGTGGGTCGAATGCTGTCTTTTAATGTAAGTAAGTTCAATCGTGATTAATTTTTAAAAAGCCAGATAAATACTTATCTGACTTTTAAGTTTTTATTATAACCCCAAAATTAACAACACGCTTTCAGAGGGGCTTGGGCACCTTGTCGCATTTTTATAGTTGATAGCCTCGCCCTTGTATTTTCTTATTCTTAAGCTCCAGCTTAGGAACGCGAAAACTGAATATCATAATAAAGCCTTAATCTCAGGTACACAGCTTCCACAATTAGTCCCCGCTTTTAAACACTGGCCAACTTCTTGATGAGTTTTTAAACCTTTTTCTTGGACTGCATACAAAATGGTTTTCTCACCGACATTAAAACAAGAACAAACAATCTGACCGACATCGGGTGTACCAAGAGGAGGGACTCCAGTTAATAAGGCGCTGCGTTCGTCTTTATCTAAAGCGTCTTTAATAAACAAGCTCGTCAACCAGCTACGCTCAGGTAAATAACTATCAGGAGCCATAAAAACAATACTCTCTAATTGATTATCAATAAGCCTTGAGGCACGATAAATGCCTTTACTGAGATCTTGATACTCCTGCCACTGAGGCGTCCCTACTTCAGCCGTACACAATTTATTTTTAACCCAAGCAGTGAAATCTTCGGGCAAATCATTACCTGCTAATTCATAACGATAAAATTGTTCCCCTTTAACTTTTACAAGATATTCAGGTTGTCTAAAGGTCAATTCTCGCCTTGAAAGTACAAATCCCTGCCAAGCAGGTTGGTAGCTTTTGATATTAACGGGAGTATGTTTGCTTTCTGGTTGTTTGGAAATGGGGTCAACAGCTGGATTGACTAAAGCACCAACACGCCCTGAACTGGCATATTGTTCTGTCCAATGAATAGGGACAAAAAGACTTCTTTGTTGTTGACTATCTGTAACCTCAACACGCGCAATTATCGTGCCCCAAGCACTGCTTATTTGTGCCAATGTATTGTTTTCTAATCGATATTTTTTAGCATCAACCGGGTGTATTTCAACAAAAGGTTCCGCTTTATGCTGATTTAGCTTAACGGCTAAAGCCGTACGCGTCATCGTGTGCCATTGGTCACGAATACGTCCCGTATTTAAGCTCAATGGGTAAGAATCACTTAGTGGGTTAGCAGGTGCACGCGGGGTAATGCTAATAAATTGTGCTTTCGCAGAGGGAGTAAAAAAAACACCGTCTGCAAATAAACGCATTGTTCCTTGTGGGTTTTCGGCATTAACTGGCCATTGTATGGGCTGTAGCTGGTCATAATTCAACTGATTAATATCAGCAAAAGCTGAAATATCAAAGTCGCGCAATCCATGTTCGGCATCATTTTCAAAGCCTGATAAGGCAGCATGCTCACGAAAAATATCGGCACTGCTACTATAATGAAAAGCATGCTCAAAGCCCATACGCCGAGCAACTTGGGTTAGTATCCACCAATCAGGCTTGGCATCACCTGCAGGCTCAAATAATGGTCGCTGGCGAGAAATACGCCGTTCCGAATTGGTTACTGTCCCATCTTTCTCGCTCCACCCTAAAGCGGGTAACTTAACATGCGCTAAATCGAGTGTATCAGTATGCGCTACGCAGTCAGAAACCACCACAAATTCACATTGTTGTAATGCCTGTTTTACCTTATTCGCATTAGGCATACTCACCACTGGGTTAGTTGCCATTACCCAGACGGCTTTAATCTTGCCATCATAAATAGCATCAAATAAGTCAACCGCAGTATAACCTGCCTCTGTGGCGATATTATCACTTTCCCAAAAAGTAGCTACGCGTTCGATAGCCTGTTTATCGGACAATTCCATATGCGCGGCTAATTGATTAGCTAAACCACCGACTTCACGCCCCCCCATCGCATTAGGTTGCCCAGTGATTGAAAAAGGCCCCATACCTGGTTGTCCAAGGCTTCCGGTCGCTAAGTGACAATTGATAATACTATTCACTTTATCTGAACCCGATGTTGATTGATTCACACCTTGACTGTACAAGCTCATGACTTTTTTATGCTTGGCGAACCATTGATAAAATGTCTCTATATCTGCGATAGCTAAATTGCAATATTGAGCAATATCAGATAATTCAGTATGATTGGCAGCCGCTTTTAACGCACTCTCAAAACCTTCGGTATAGCTTTTTATATAGTTTTCATCAATAGCATTATGCTGCTGTAAATAATGTAATAAGCCATTAAATAAAGTAGTGTCAGTTCCTATCGCAATGGGTAGATGTAAATCAGCAATATCACAGCTAGCCGTGCGGCGCGGATCAATAACCACAACTTTTAAATTTGGATTAGCTTCTTTAGCCGCGCGAATACGCTGAAAGCTAACCGGATGACACCATGCGGTATTAGAACCAATCAGCACAATCATATCGGCTAATTCATAGTCCTCATAACAACCCGGAACGGTATCCGAGCCAAAAGCACGCTTATAGCCCGCAACCGAGGAAGACATACATAAACGACTATTAGTATCAATATTGGCTGTGCCTATAAAACCTTTTATCAGTTTATTGGCGACATAATAATCTTCAGTCAAGAGCTGCCCAGAAACATAAAAAGCGACTGAGTCTGGCCCATGTTCTTTAATGGTGCGGCTAAACGTATCGGCAACGAGGTCTAAGGTTTCTGACCAATTACTTGTTTGACCATATACCTGGGGTTCTAATAAACGACTACTAAGTTCAATAGTTTCTCCAAGAGCCGAACCTTTGGAGCACAATTTACCAAAATTGGATGGGTGATTCTTATCCCCCTTTATACTTGCCTGATGGCTCTTTAAGTTTACTTCTGCATGAACACCACAGCCAACACCACAGTAAGGACACGTTGTTAGAATAGATTGATCAGTCATGATAGTTCCTCATCAGTATTGGCATAGTGCTCTCCAAAAATTAGAATATCTCTTATATCAGAAATATCTTGTGCGCTTTCCAATAATTGTTGATACCAACCACCATCCGCAGTTTCACCGTACAAAACAGCCCCTATTAGACGATTATTTTTTAAAACTAGTTTCTTGTAAATACCCAAGGCAAGATCGCTAAATTGAATAATTTCACACTCATCATCGCCTAAATAATTACCTACAGAAAACAAATTAATGCCCGTAACTTTTAATTTAGTTGCCGTAGGTAAGGTCGTATATTCCGCCATACCATGACCACTTAGGTGATTAGCGCAGACTTTAGCTTGTTCAAATAATGGAGCGACTAAACCAAAAGTATCACCGCGATGCTGAACGCATTCACCGACAGCATAAACACAAGGGTCGTAGCTTTGTAAGGTATCATCAACAATAATACCTCGCTCACAATACAAGCCAGCCTCTTGCGCTAAGGCCATATTAGGGCGTACACCAATCGCCATAACAAACAAATCACAGTCTAATTCACTGCCATCTTCAAACTGCACGGATTTAACATGACCTGAGCCGTTATCAATTAAAGCTTGCGTCTTTGCCGGCATTTTAAATTTAAGCCCGCGCTGCTCTAGTTCTTTTTGTAGCAAGGTCGCAGCTTGGTAATCCATTTGCCGGTTAAGTAATATTTTATTACTGTGTACCACGGTCACATCCATTCCTCTAAGCGCAAGACCATTAGCGGCTTCTAAGCCTAATAACCCGCCACCGAGTACCACCGCCTTTTTATAGGAGCGGGCATAATCCAGCATTTTATTAACATCAAGGATTTGCCGAAAACTAATCACGCCCTCTAAATCATGTCCCAGAATAGGTAAAATAACAGGGTTAGAGCCAGTAGCGATTAATAAGCGATCATATTTAGCAATAGTTCCATCTTCGCTATAAACCGTGTTAGTTCCACGCTCAATTCTGATAACATTTTTACCCTCGCCAGCATGCAGAGTAATGTGATTATCTGCATACCATTCCCGTTTATTAATGACTATATCTTCAATGTTTTTTTCACCACATAAAACCGAAGACAGCATAATACGATTGTAATTACCATAAGGCTCAGCGCCAAAGACAGTAATGTCATACTTTTCTGGTGCCGCAGACAATAGCTCCTCAATGGTTCTCATGCCAGCCATACCATTACCAATAACAACTAAACGTGGTTTCATTATGTTTGTATTTCCTATATCTATGATATAAAAAAATTTATATCAAAATTGGTGTAAGTTTCTTAAATTACACCTGAATTTGTGTGTCAGTATTCCATGCAGAATAATAATGCAGTGGTTCACATAATTGATTAATCGCGGCACTTTTCCAGTTACCTAATAATAATCCATGTAAACGTAGATTTTGTTGTTGTTTTAATTTTTCCACCTTATTAAATAAGGAAGTTTGCACAGGAAAGCGACCATCTGAAATTAATAAAATATCCGCGCCTTGCCAACCTTCAGTTTTTTGCTTTTCTAAGGCCATTAATAAGGGATGCGCTACATCAGTGCCGCCATTAAAAGACTGTTGCAAAAATTTTAATAATTTAGTTAATCCACCTTGCGTTAAATCCAGCTCATGTTCAAGCACTTGATCTAAGCCGCCGAAAGCATAAACAAAACAAGGTCTCTGTTCATTAAAAGCAATACGTAAGCCTTCTAAGACTAAGGCTTTAGCTATCGTCTCGGGCATCCCTTGCATGGAAGCAGAAGTATCCAAGCAAATGATAATGGGGCCATAGGCCTTACTGCTTTGGTCCTCTGTAGGCGGCCCATTAATATCCAGCTCTTGATCAACCAGCATGGGGTCAGGCATTAAGCCGCAATGACAATAAGTTAGTAATTTTCTTTCTGCGCGTTTTGCATACCAGAGCATTTTAAATTTAGGGTGTCCCAGCATCGCTAGTTCGCTAGGCAATAAACGGCTCAGTTCATCGCTTAACACAATACCACCTGTCTCCATAGCGGCTCTATCTGTCCAGGTCTCTTGTTCGACCGTCACTTGCCTGATAATAGGGCTAAAAACCTGTTCACTAAGAGAACTTATCGCATCTTCGCCAGCAACATCACGTAAACGCCCTAAAGTCGCCATCAACTGCTGTAATTCGGGGAGTTCTTGCAACAGCTTTCGGTAACGAATAATATCGCGCCAGCCTTGCGCAGATAATATCCCCTGACTTAAATCCCAACCTTTTCCTAATAAACCTGCAAACTCAGTATAGACAGAAGAAAGCTCGTGCCAGCTATCGGCTAGTTCCTGCCAGTTTTTATCCAATTGTTCAGTAATCATGATACTTGCTTGAGTATCACTTATATCATCTTCTGTTGTGGGCTCTGCGCTATGAATAGAAGTAGGACTTTGTTGATCAGAAAAAGATGAGGCTAATTCTTGTTGGCTATGATTGGAGGCTGTTTGCTCTGTAAAGTTTGTCTCTTGTGTAGGGCTCTGGTTTACTTGAGCTGATGAGCTTTGACTATTTTGTTGTTGATTAGATTGGCTTTGCGCTTCAGAAGAAGGCTCGGGTGGTTCATTATTATTTGTTGGCGGCACATGATCTGCTAAGCCGTCTTCATCTTTAAAGGAAGAGTCTTTATTGTTGATTTTTTGCCGTTGCGCTAACTTATCCACAAAGCCCCCTGGCTTTAACGCAAAGTAATCTTCGGCACTGCTAATACCTTCCAAAACATCCTTTAACACACTATCTGTTAAGGTTTCTTGTTCACGACAAAATGGAGCAATATCTAATGTTTCTAAACGCATTAAAATAGTACGTTTGATAAAAGCCTCGGGCCAACCCAGATCACTTTCTTCAGGTAAAATCCCGCTCAACAAACATTGTCGCCAGTGTAATACTGCTTTGACTCTTGGCATAAGCTCGCCATGAGTATGGGTAACGAGATCCGCATAAAGCGTTTCAGGAATATCATCAAGAAGCGCAAATTTAGCCTCGATTTCCTGAAAAAACATTATAGTCTGGGCAATTGTTGATAGCTGTTCATAACCGTTTGTAAACGAGAAAATAGCTTTTCAGTCTGTTCTATCGCTTTATTTAAGCTCGATGAGGCTAGCTTAGAGAAATCATCTAATAGCCATAAATGTTGTCCGATAACTTGCTCAAGCGTCGCGTGTTGCTGATGTAAGTTTTGCTGTAATTCCACTATATCTTTGGCCAAGTTACTAGTTTCTTTTATACGGCTTTCAATAAAAGCAATGCTATGTTTTTTGGCTTCCATACAAGGCTCGTTAGTATATTCCTCTCTATAACAATTTTCTGGGTCTGCAATATACTGGTTAAAATGTACCCACCGGCCATTAATATGCGTTTGTTGATAGCGATCATCAAAGAACAGCTGTTTTAATTCATCCTGTTTATAACCTAAACTGTTATTGCTTCGGTCTTCTTGATCTGGGGGCGCTAAGTAGAGTGAACTCCCTTCGCGTGTACGCATAACCTGGGTTACTTTATCCGCACTAACTTCGCCTTGCCGATTAACAAAAAGTAACTGATTATTGCTATCGACTTGTTGAATTTTACTGTCTTGATCTTGCTGTAAAACATGCTCCCAAGTCAGAGCCAGTTTATCCAGCGTCTTCAAGTTAATAGCACCACTCATACCAACTTGTGTGTGATACCAGTTAATAATCAACTGGCGTTGTTCGGGAGTTTGCCACAAACAATGCTGTAATAAATAACAATCCCAAATAGAAACAGCGGACTGAGCATTGGTGAAAGCCGCTACTTTTAATAATTTTATCACTTTACGCCAGCGACGGTCAGACACATAAATCTTCTGCTGTTGCATAAAATCACGCAAGTCAGCCAAAAACGCCAGCACCTCATCAGGAAGTTTTATTTTATCCGCCTGCGTTTGAATATGCTCTAGTTCTTGTTCAGTAAATAACAGATGATCATTGAGTGTTACGGGCTCGTCTTGTAATTGTAATAGACGAGAGAAATGTTGTGCCGAAACAGGCTCGACGTGATAACGGCATAGAAATCGATCATATAACGCGGCTAAACCTTCATCATCAGGTAACTCGTTACTAGCAGCAATAACAGAAACCAGAGGTACTTTGACACGGGCATCCCCATTATCAAATTCACGCTCATTAAGGATTGTTAATAAGGCATTAAGAATAGCGCTATTCGCTTTAAAAATTTCATCGATAAAAGCAATACTAGCAGCAGGGAGATAACGATCCGTTAAGCGTAAATAACTATCATTCTCCAGAGCTTTAATGGATAACGGCCCAAATAATTCTTCAGGTACTGAGAATTTAGTTAGCAATCGCTCAAAATATTCACCCTCTTTGAAGGCTAAATGGAGCTTTCTGGCAAGCACGCTTTTAGCCGTACCTGGCTGACCAATCAACAATAAATGCTCACCCGATAAAGCTGATAACAAAGCTAAACGAATAGGCTCTTCTCTTTCGATTAAACCTGTATTAAGTTGCTCAAGAATGGTTTGGATACGTTGTTTCATAAATTCTATCTAGGGTAAGCTTTGTTCCCATTTTCACGGAGACTGTCACTGCCATTAAGTTAAATATTAAATTATTTATAATAAACAATGAGTTATATCGTAGGTTGGATGAGCTTATCTAGCGTAGCGCAGATAACGTAATCCGACATTTTTGGGTCCCCCCCTAAGTCGGATTACGTTTTTTAATGCTGCGCAATAAAAAACCTCATCCAAACTACATGTAATATATTGATTATAAAGTAAAAAACCTTAGCTTAATGGCGGTGATAAAGGCCGTGGGAACTAGAGAGTTATGTGATTTATTTCTTACCAAAAATCCACTTAACATGCTCAAGCATATCGCTCAGCGAATTTTCTTTAATGGTTTGTATTAGCTCATCGACTTTAAAGGCATGATGACGTTCATAAACCACACCAACTTGTGGAGACTCGGCTAAACCAGTTTCACGTGCATGATCCACAAAACCATCATTTTTCCAGAAAAAAGCACCCGGCATGGTGGTTGGAATCACCAGTACGAAAAATAATGAACGGCCAAAAGCAGACATAATCATCATACTGATCGCTAATACACCCGCAGCGACCAAACCTAACAGTCCGGATAAACCCGTTACCATAATGAAACTAGCAAGCACGATGCTAAAAGCTAATAAAGCATTACGTAATAAATAAGATTTTCCATATTGAGTCGTCTGGCGATAATAGGATGCAGCCCCTTCATTTTCGATCGCTTTCATATCACGAGCATGTACGATATGCCCAATAGCTTCAAGCGCAAGACCTGTAGTGATTAGCATTGCCAATGATGGAATCAATTCCACTAAGGCTGATAAAGGTAATAAAACTAGACTCACGGCAGCAATAATTAATGCCCCTAAACTCAGCATAGATCCAACAAAAGCAGTTCCTGTTTGTAAATGATTCCAAAAAGGACGTGCTGGAATACGGTAAAGCTTATACATAAAGTATAAGCCGATCGGACCACTGATAACTGCTAAATAAGCAAAGATATCAGCGAAAAATCCCATAAAGGCATTATCAAAAAAGGCAAAAAAGACATAACCAAGCAGCCCCGTGTAAAACATTGAAACTCCTGCTATTTCACGACTAACAGGTGATAACCTCAAGTTATTAAAACCACGGTAAAAACGGTGAGGTTTACCTAAGTGCATATTCAATTTGTAGAGGCCGATAGTACTTAAGACAAAAATAGTGGCAACTAGGCTCATATGTAATGAGTATTCTTGTAACAAGCCAAAACCTGCTAAGCCAAATACAGGGCCTAATATCAGCATTAAAAAAGCGCCGACAGTTGCCTGAGTAAATAAGGTAAAAATAACATGGGCACTTTCATGGCTGGTTAACAGTTGACGAAAATTCCAGTGCTTTTCCTGCCCCATTTTTTCATCAACAACAGGCTTATATTTACCTTCAGTATCATCCTTATGGTACTTAATAGGCATTGAATCTGGACGTGTCATTTCACGATGATTCTGCTTTTTTTGCTGAAAACGAATGTTAGGATTGGTAATGTCGGTGGTAGGAAAGCCAGGGATTTCTGTAATGGCTTGATCACGTTTTTCTGGAATATTTTCAATCACACCAAAATCTAAGGCATTACCTAAACAGGCACTGACACAAGAGGGCTTTAAACCCACTTCTAAACGGTCTACGCACATATTACATTTGCTGACTTCACCTTTAACAGGGTCTAGTTGTGGTGCGTTATACGGGCAAACCCATGTGCAATACCCACAACCAAAACAAATATCAGGATCTTGTAAAACCGCGCCGTATTCGGTGAACTTAGTATAGGCACGTGTCGGGCAACCTTTTAAACAAACGGGGTCATCACAGTGGTTACAGGCCATAGAGATATTCAGGCGCTGGTAATCAGGATATGTCCCCCCTTCGACATAACCGACCGAACGGAAGGCGATATGTGCTGGATTATCATTTTTTTCACTACAGGCGGCTTCACAGGCATGACAGCCTATACAGTTATCCGCATTAAGAAAAAAACCATGCTGTTTATTGCGGTTAGGGTTGTCGCCTATGCCGTCATCGCCATTAATATTAAGGCTTTTATCTCTGCGTTCATCACCTTCCTCGGTTAATTCAATATCTTTTCCGTAACGGTTTTTCTCTTTGGTTTCTTTATCCCAAAGGTAGGCATATTCTGGTTCGTCACTTCTTACTTTTATCATAGTTTGTCTCGTTCTCACGCTATACGCGGGAAGGCATGTTTAGGCGTTGGGTTTCGGTGCGTAGCATTGTTTCTATATGAGTTTCCACACAGAGTATCACTGCTATTAAGTTAAGATATAAAGCTATAATAAACAACATGTTATATTGTAGGTTGGGTTAGATTATCTAGCGAAGCGTAGATAACGTAACCCAACATATGCGCTAAACGAAGCTTGTTGGGTTACGTTTTTATTGCTTCGCAAAAAAAATCTAACCCAACCTACATTCTAATGTATTGATTATGAAATAATAAATTCCTAATTTGATGTCAGTAACACAGAGCATGGTAACTGGAAAGAGAGCCACAGATAAAACTAAAAGCTGCGTGATTCTTTGTTAATCCTAGCTGCTTCTTCCTGATTGATATGTTCAATACGTACAGCAGACTGTTTAAAAGCGGGTTGCCGCGAATGTGGATCTAATAGCCCTAGTGTTAAACGATTAACACAATCAAAAAAGTGGAACGGGATAAACACCATATTATTGGGTACTCGATGCGTTAACATCACCATAACCACTGCATCACTGCGCCGTGAAACAACGCGAACATAAGTTTGATGTAAAATGCCCATCTCAGCCGCTGCATCAGGGTTCATTTCCATAAACGGGGTAGGGCTGTACTTATTGTTATTTCCTATTTTTCCTGTTCTCGTGCGCGTATGAAAATGTTCGACTAAACGGCCTGAATTTAACCAGAAAGGGTATTGTTCGTCTGGGACTTCGTTATTATCAATAAACGGTAGAGGGATTAACTTAGCCATGCCATCTGCATAACGAAATGTACCTGATTCTGTATATAAACGTTTGCCACCTTGGGGGGGCTCTTCACCATTTTTTGCTTGTTCTTCGGTGTAAGGCCATTGAATACCACGATTTTTTTCAATTAAATCATGTGTCATACCTGATATATCGACTAAGCGGCCTTTAGATAAGTGACGCATTTCGTCGAAGACTTCAGCCGGCTTATAAGGGAATTTCATTTTTTCTGATTGCTCAAATTGCTTGGCAATTTCATTAAAAATATGCAGATCAGTTTTGGTGTTTTCGTAAGGTTCTTTAACCTTACGAACAATATTGACTCGCCTTTCTGTATTGGTAAAACAGCCTTCTTTTTCCGCCCAGATAGCAGCAGGTAAGAAAATATGTGCATACTCTGTGGTTTCTACATCTAAATACGAATCCTGAACGACTAGGCATTCCAATTTTTCCAGCGTTTTACGAATACGCGCCGTATTAGGCATAGAAGTCATCGGGTTCGTACCTACCAACCACAAGCCTTTAATTGCTCCTGTTTCAATGGCAGGAAAAATATCCGTTTGCGCCATACCGCGTTGTTTAGGGAAAAACTCGGGATCAACATTCCAAAATTTACCGATTTCTTCACGGTCATCTTTATTTTCAAGCGCACGATAAGCAGGTAAACCCGAACAGGAAGACCATTCTCGTGTTCCCATAGCATTACACTGACCGGTAATAGATAAGCTAGTGCCGCCTTTTTTACCAATATTTCCAGTGAGCAGGCTTAAGTTGTTTAAACCAACAACGCCATCAGAACCATGAGTACTTTGATTGATACCCATGGTCCAGATATTCATCGCCGCACCCGCTTTGGCATAAAGTCGTGCGACATGACGAATGGTATCCTCATCAATACCACAAATTTTTGATGCGCTAGCAGGGTCGTATTTTTGGACTTCTTTTTCTAGTTGCTCGAAGCCATTAGTGTTGGCCTCTATATATTCTCGATCTTCTAAGCCTTCAGCCAAAATGACATGCATTAAGGCATTTTGTAAAACTACATCAGTGCCTGGGGTAATCGCTAAATGCATATCGGCATTTTGCGCTAGCATGGTCACTCGCGGGTCTACAACAATCAATGGAAAAGGGCGTTTTTCTTGCGCTTCCTTCATACGCCAGTAAATAATCGGATGTTGTTCAGGCAGGTTTGATCCCCAAGCAATTAAACATTCCGTATGTTCAAAATCTTCATAACACCCTGGTGGGCCATCAGAGCCAAAGGAGCGCTTATAACCCGATACGGCAGATGCCATACATAAGGTCGTATTACCATCATAATTATTCGTACCAATAACACCACGCGCTAACTTACCTAAAGTATAAAAACCTTCGGTAAGAATCTGTCCTGTTGAAACAATAGCAAAAGCATCACGTCCATAAGTGGACTGGATACGTTTAATTTCAGAGGCCATTTTAGCGGTTGCACCATCCCAATCAGAATTCTGCCAAGGTTCATGAAAATCACTTCGGATAAGTGGTGTTTTACCTCGTCCAGCAGATTCAAATAACTCATGTTCAAAAATACCTTTTAAACACAATTTACCTTGATTCACATCTGCACCACCGACACCGCGAGAAGAAACTGGAATGCCTTCTTTATTGGTACCAATCTCAATAGAGCACCCTGTAGAACAGTAGCCACAAGTTGAGTAAGTCCATTTTTCAACTTTTTTATCGGCAATAGTAATGGGATTTTTTTTGTTACGACCAAATAGCATAATATTTCAAAGATTTTTTATATTAAGTTAACCTAAATAAAAATTAGATTTTAGGAATAAACATCGTTCCCTCGGCAGCCATTACTGCTTCGCCACCAACACGTAAATTCAATGTGTCTTCCCCTTTGTGGTCCATTTCTAGGTTTAAAATACTACGACGCATTTTGTCATCACCTCGTTGTACTGCAAACGTATAAGTCCCCTTTTGCATATGATCGAAAGAACATAAATAAGCGGCTAAAGCAGGTATTGCAGAACCTACTGGTGGATCTTCATGAGCACCAATATTTGGCCCAACTAAACGCGCAGCAAAATCTGAATCTTGATATGGCGTTTTGGGTGAGACAAGTAAAATTTCTTGGGCGGCTGTTTGTGGTGCACTGGATTGGCTCCATGCAGAAAAATTAAAGACGGCATCGCGTACAGCCTCATAATAATAAACAGGGACAACTAAATAAGGGACGTCACAGGAAACAAGACGTGTAGCGTATTTTTTGGTATCAATATGAGCTTGATTTATACCCAAGAATCCTGCAAGTTCATTGTCAGTAGGGACGTAGTAATCCACAACAGGTGAAACGGTTCGTGCAAACTGAATAAAGCTAGCCTTACCCTCAGAGTGACTAATGCTAGCTTGTATTTTTCCGGTGTTTTGTTCAAAAATAACCGTTGTGTGTGCCTCGTCGACAGGAAGCTTGTTGCCGCAGGCTGCTAAAACATATCCAGCCGCAATAATTGTTTGCCCCGCAAAATCTATTTCACCTCGTGGAGTGAATATTTTCATGATGTAGTGATTCTCTACACCTTTTTTTTGCGCCAAAAAAACGGTTTCTGATAAATTTAATTCACGAGCGACCAATCCCATTTGCTCGAGGCTTAATTCTTCAGCACTAGGAAAAACTGCAATTTGTGCGCCGCTAAAAATCTGATTGGTAAAAACGTCGGCTATATAATAAGTGTAATTCATTCTGTTATTCCCCTAGGCTGACTGCTACGCGATTATTTTCTATACGTACCGCATAGACTGGTATGCTGATGCTTTCATCTTCAAAACATTGTCCAGTCAGTAAGCTGAAATGCTGTTTATAGAGAGGTGAAGCGATCATCGGTTCGCCTTTAATGTCACCTAATAAGCCGCGTGATAACACGTGAACTTTGCCAAAAGGGTCGTAATTATTCACTGCAAACACGGCATTGTCTTTTGGCATATAAAAAATAGCCACTTGCTTATCTTCAACTAAAGCGCACACTCCTGAATCAGGTTGTAAATCATCTAGTGGGCAAATATCAATCCAATTACTCATTATGCTTCCTCCGTTACTGCCATGTGCTGACGCTCTTCTTCATTTGCTGGTCGGATTTGGCCGCGCTCTTCGACAAAAAGAATATTCTCATCCGTTTTATCGCTGTTAATAAAATGACGGAAACGCTTTAACTTACTTTCGTCTTCAATTGTTGTTTTCCACTCACATTGATAGGTATCTACGACATGTTGCATTTGTTCTTCTAAATCATTACAAACGCCCAACTTGTCATCAATCACAACTGATTTCAGATAATCTAACCCACCCTCCATATTTTCCATCCATACCGAAGTACGCTGTAAACGATCAGCAGTACGCGAATAAAAGGTTAATACGCGATCAATATATTTAATTAATGTTTCTTTATCTAAATCAGTGGCAAATAAATCACCATGACGCGGTTTCATTCCGCCATTACCACAGACATAAAGATTCCAACCACCTTCGGTAGCAATAATACCTATATCTTTACTCTGTGCTTCAGCGCATTCTCGCGTACAGCCAGATACCGCAAATTTAATTTTATGTGGTGAACGTAGACCTTTATAACGATTTTCCAGTTCAACCGCCAAGCCAACACTGTCATCAACCCCAAAACGACACCAAGTACTACCAACACAAGACTTAACGGTTCTTAAAGATTTCCCATAAGCATGACCTGATTCAAAACCTGCATCAATCAACTCCTTCCAGATAGGCGGCAACTGATCGACCCGAGCACCAAATAAATCAACTCGTTGTCCACCCGTTACTTTGGTATACAACTTATATTTCTTCGCTATTTGGCCGATAGCGATTAAACCATCAGGTGTCACTTCTCCGCCAGTCATACGCGGTACAACTGAATAAGTACCATCCTTTTGCATATTCGCTAAAAAGGTATCATTGGTATCTTGCTGGCTAAGATGTTCAGCCTCCAAAATATAATCATTCCAGTATGAAGCCAATATAGAGCCAACGGCTTGGCGACAAACTTCACAACCTCGGCCTTTACCGTACTTTTCTAATAACTCATTAAATGATTTAATTTTATTAACCATAATCAGGTTATATAAATCCTGACGCGTGTAAGCGAAATGCTCACAGATATCAGTATTCACTTCAAAACCTGATTTTTCTAATTCACAATCGAGCACAGACTTTAATAATGCAGCACAACCTCCGCAACCTGTGGCCGCTTTAGTGCTGTCTTTTAATGCGCCCATCGTATGACAGCCACTTTCGACGGCTGAACAAATTTGACCTTTAGTGACATCAAAGCATGAACAAATTTGAGCAGACTCAGGTAAAGCATCAGGCCCTAAGCCAACAGATTCATCTGAGCGTGCCGGTAAAATTAAGCTGTCTGGGTTTTCAGGTAAATCGATACTATTAAGATAGTATTGCGATAAAGTGCCATAACCAGACGCATCGCCCACGAGCACTGCACCCAGTAGTTTTTTCTTATCTGCACTAACCACTAGGCTCTTATAAATTTCATCCGCACCATTTTGGTACTGATAAACGATGGCATTTTCTGTTTTCGCATGAGCATCACCAATACTGGCAACATCAACACCATTCAGCTTTAACTTGGTACTCATATCAGCACCTTCAAAACTAGCTTCCCGTCCCGCTAAATCAGCGACAACAGTACGCCCCATGTTATAGCCTGGAGCAACCAAGCCAAAAGTCTCTCCATTCCAGACAGCGCACTCGCCAATTGCATAAATATCGGGGGCAGAGGTTTTACATTGGTTATCAATGACAATCCCGCCACGTGAACCTACTTCAATACCACTAGTGCGTGCGATTTCATCACGAGGGCGGATACCGGCAGAAAATAAAATAATATCTGTTTCTAAGTCTGTTCCGTCAGCAAACAACATTTTATGTTTGCATTCTGTACCGTCAACAATTTTTTGCGTGTTTTTACTAGGCAATACTGAAATATCCAACGCTTCAATTTTAGCGGCCAGCATTTGTGCGCCACCGGCATCAAGCTGTGCAGACATTAAGCGTGGTGAAAACTGAATAACGTTGGTTTTAAGGTTTAAATCTTTGAGTGCTTTCGCCGCTTCCAATCCTAATAAGCCACCGCCGACTACTGCACCTACTTTGGCATTTTTAGCCGCCGCTGTCAGCGCTTCTAGATCTTCAATTGTTCGATATACAAAACAGTTTTCACGGTCATGCCCTTGAACCGGGGGAATAAAAGCATAAGAGCCTGTCGCTAACACTAGCTTGTCATAGCTAATAGCAATGCCTTTTTCGGATGTTACAAACTTATTGGCTGTATCAATAGAAACAGCTTTGTCATTCAGGTGAATTTTAATATTGTTTTTTTCAAAAAAACCTTCCGTGACCATTGATAAGTCTTCGGCTGTTTTACCCGAGAAAAATTCTGTTAGATGTACTCTATCATAAGCAGGACGTTGCTCTTCACAGAAAGTAACAATTTCATAATTATCACCTATATCACTGGCAACAAGGCTTTCTAGGAAATTATGTCCTACCATGCCGTTACCAATAACGATTAATGTTTGTTTATTGCTCATGCCTTACCTCTTGTGGTGCCTTAAGTCTCATTGTCATTATATTAGCATAGATTATGCCATATCTTATGTTGTTGATTTACTATGTCTATTTTAGGCTTAAAATGAGTTCAGCACCATTGTAGTGCGTATTTTATGCTTAACTGGTGCATTCTAAGGGTTTCACATTAAACGCCTCACCAAACTGGTGCTTTAGTTATAATATTAATCAATATAATAAAAATACACCTTTAATATCATGTGCTTATATTTTTGGCATATATAGTGCTTTTATTAAAATATTATTAATATTTAATTGGGCGGACGTATGAGTACACAATCGTTAAACTTTTTTTCTTTTTCCGGAAAGATGAAAATTCTGCATACCACATGGGTTGCATTTTTTATCTCCTTTGTTGTTTGGTTTAGTCATGCACCGTTGATGCTAATTATTGCTGATACTTTTGGTATGAGCAGGTCTGAAATTAAGACGATCTTAATTTTGAATGTTGCATTAACAATTCCAGCTAGAATTATCATCGGTATATTAGTTGATAAATTCGGCCCTAAACGTACTTACTCTATATTATTGGCATTAGGTAGTTTGCCTACGTTTATGTTTGCTTTTGCAGATAGCTTTGAGCAACTTGCCTTAGCGCGATTTTTATCGGGCTTTGTTGGGGCAGGTTTTGTGATTGGTATTCGTATGGTTGGCGAATGGTTTCCAGCCAAGCAAGTGGGTATTGCTGAAGGGATTTATGGTGGCTGGGGGAACTTTGGTTCTGCGGCGGCGGCAATGAGCTTACCTGCTTTAGCACTGGCTTTTGGCGGCCCTGAAGGCTGGCGTTATGCGATTGCATCAACCGGTGTTGTCGCATTAATTTATTCGGTGATTTACTTCTTTAGTGTCACAGATACACCAAAAGGCTCAACCTATTTCAAACCGAAAAAAGCGGGTGCAATGGAAGTCACCAGTATTTGGGATTTATTCTTTTATATCCTAATGACGATTCCTTTATATGCAACACTAACACTATTGACGTGGAAGTTATCGCCTGCTGGCGTGAGCTTATTATCAAATTTTTCAGCGTTATTAATTTACATGGGAATCTGGGTTTTATTCTTCTATAACGTGTATAAAATCGTGCATGTGAATGAAGAGCATTTAATGCAGCCGATTGATGAAATCCATAAATATAAATTCAAGCAAGTAGCGATTTTAGATTTAGCTTATTTAATTACGTTTGGCTCTGAATTGGCCGTTGTTTCGATGTTGCCGATGTTTTTCTATGATACTTTCCATGATTCACAAGGTATCACTATGATTCAAGCAGGTCTTTCAGCCTCAGGCTTTGCTTTTATGAATTTAATTGCTCGCCCAGCAGGGGGTTGGATTAGTGATAAATTTGGTCGTAAATTATCTTTATCTATTTTTATTGTTGGCTTATCGATTGGCTATTATTGCTTATCACTGATCACTTCTGATTGGCCAATCGCTGGTGTTATTGTCTTAACTATGGCTTGCTCATTTTTTGTACAATCAGGTGAAGGCGCAGTGTTTGCTATGGTTCCTTTAATTAAACGTCGTATGACTGGACAAATTGCGGGTATGGTTGGTGCCTATGGTAATGTCGGTGCAGTATTATTCTTAACCGTGTTATCGTTTGTTGCTCCTTCGGTATTTTTTACTGTAATTGCTGGTGGTGCTTTAATTGTCTTGGTGGCCGTGCAATTTATTGAGGAACCTAAAGGGCATATGGTTGAAGTTCAAGAAGATGGTTCAGTCGAAATGATTGAATTGGATTAAATCCAAAAAATAACCTGGCTATGTATAAGCTTCAGCTAATTCGCAGTTATTTCGAATAGGTGCAATGTTGTTGATTTAAGCCCTCTCCAAAGGGAGAGGGTTGGGTGAGGGGGAAATTAAAAATGCTTCAACTTTAATGAAAGCAAAAGAACTTAATATTTAAAATCTCCCCACTCAATGCTTAACTTAAGAATAAACTCCTTCTCAAGAGGGAGAAGGTTGGTGAGGGGATTATAAATGCATGATTTCATTCTCCTCCCCAACCCTCCAGCAAGGGAGGGCTAAGAGCAATAATTAGCTACATTGGTGGATTTAAAATTAGTGGAAGCTTATAAGTAATCAGGACAAATTATGACGACACCAACACTCAAAATATCCATCGGTTCCAGCAGTGAAAAAGGAATTAAGGAGAGAAATGAAGACTTTCTAGGTGCTTTAATACCTGAAGGAGCGCAATTAACCCATAAAGGAATTGCTATAGCAATTGCGGATGGCATGAGTGGTAGTGATGCAGGGCATGAAGCGAGTCATTGTTGTGTCGCTAGCTTTTTAAGTGATTATTACAGTACGCCTGATTCTTGGTCAGTTAAACAAGCAGGACAAAAAATCTTATCAGCGACTAACTCTTGGCTTTATAGTCAAGGGCAGCAACGCTATCAATCGACCAAAGGTATGGTTAGCACCTTAAGCATTTTGGTGCTGAAATCAACAACCGCACATTTATTTCATATTGGTGATTCACGTATTTATCGTTTGCGCCAGGGTAATTTGGAGCAAATGACACGAGATCACCGCGTGTGGATTTCAGATGAGAAAAATTACCTCAATCGTGCTATGGGTATTGAGCCGCGTTTAGAAGTTGACTATAAGGCTTTTCCCTTAGAAAAAGACGATCTCTTTTTTATGAGCACTGATGGCGTGCATGATTTTATAAGTGAAAAAGCGCTTAAAGAATTATTGAAGTCAAATGATGATTTAACGCAGTTGGCACAGACTATTGTGCAACAAGCAAGTAACAATAAGAGCGATGATAATTTAAGCTGTCAGGTATTTCGCGTTGAAGACATACCTTTAGCTAAAGAAGATGAAGTATTGCGTCAACATGCTAATTTACCTTTTCCACCTCCTTTAGAAGTCGGCCAAATGCTTGACGGCTATAAAATCGAAGCTGAATTACATGCGAGTACACGCACCCAAATTTATCGTGCTTTTGATACCGTAAATCAGACTCAGGTTATTTTAAAAACCCCGTCTGTTTTGTATGAAGATGACACACATTATATTGAACATTTTTTACATGAAGAGTGGGCAGGAAAACGCATTAAACATAATAATGTCCTGCAAGTTTTAGATACCGATAGAGTTAAATCCTGTATTTATTATGTCACTGAATTTATCGAGGGTGATACTTTAAGAGAGTGGATAGATAATCACCCTAAGCCTTATATACGCGAAGTACGAGTGATTATTGAGCAAGTTGCCAAAGGCTTGCGTGCATTTCATCGCATGGAAATGTTACACCAGGACTTAAAGCCTGAAAATATCATGATTGATAGTAAAGGCATAGTAAAAATCATTGATTTTGGTTCGGTGAAAATAGCAGGGATTACGGAAATCTCCCCATTAGAGCGCCGTGATGATGAAAATGTTTTGGGCACGCTTAACTATACGGCTCCTGAATATCACCTTGGGCAGCGTGGCACGATCAAATCAGATTTATTTTCCTTAGCTGTGATTACCTATGAAATGATTAATAGAGCTTTGCCTTTTGGTGGTGATATGCCAGAAAAACCGAATAAACTGAACTTGGCTAAGTTGTCCTACGTCCCCAGCTTTCATAAAAATACCATGGTGCCAGCCTGGATTGATGGAGCCTTAAAAAAAGCCACATCAATTTCTCCGCAAGGCCGTTATGAAGAGTTATCAGAGTTTTTATATGACTTGAGCAACCCTAACGCTAATTTTTTAAACGAGGTGGACAATATACCGCTGATGGAACGTAATCCATTGGTGTTTTGGAAAGGCGTGAGCGGGCTGTTGTTATTATTAAATATGGTGCTTTTGTATTTGCTCCTCCCAAACTAAGGAATGAGAAGTAAATATTATGTGAATCTCGCATTTTGTAGGAGTGGCTTTAGCCACGATGTCGCGACCTTAGAGGTTAATCACTATTGCGAGTGATTTATATTTTTGATCGGTAGAGGCACTAGCTATAGAAGAGTAAGGCCATGGCTCAAGATAAGGGGAATCCCAAGTAACTAATACAAACTTTCAAGTAGAGGCGTTAGTTACTTGGTTTTTTAGCTGTTAGCAGTATTTCAAATTCTTCAATTGGCACAGGCTTACTAAATAAATATCCTTGAAAAAATAAACAATCACTACTTTCTAAAAGCTCACGTTGCAACTCAGTCTCTACACCCTCCGCAATTACACTCATACCCATTTTCTTGGTCATAGCAATAATCGTTTGGATAATGACTGCATCGTCAGGGTTGCTTGAAATATCGTGCACAAAACTTTTATCGATCTTGACTTGATCGATAGGTAGTTTTTTTAAGTTAGATAAAGATGAATAGCCGGTACCAAAATCATCCATAGAAAAATGCACCCCAACTTTGCGCAGCGTATTCATTTTGGCAATCGACCCAGCAATGTCATCAAGGAATAAAGATTCCGTCAGTTCCAGTTTAAGGTTTTCAGGATTAATGCCGCTGTGCTCTATGGTATCGAGCACTTGCTCGACAAAATCAACTTGCTGGAATTGGTAGGCACTGATATTGACCGCTAATTTTAAATCTTGCGTAGCGGAATGCAGAGACCAGCTTTTTAATTGAGCACAAGCGGTTTTTAAGACCCAGTTGCCGATAGGGATAATCAAACCTGTTATGAATAAAGTATTCAGGAAAGACTAAGCCGCGCGTAGGGTGTTGCCAACGAATGAGTGCTTCTGCACCGGTAACTTGATCCTGGAATATTTGCGCCTGATAATAGAGAGTGAATTCCTTATTTTCTAGTGCTTGACGTAATCCATTTTCCAGTTGCGCGCGAGCAGTAATATCCGATTGCATCTTCGGATTATAGATACTGAGCTTATTGCGTCCGGTTTGCTTGGATTGGTACATAGCAATATCGGCTTGCTTTAATAGCTCATCTATGGAGTGTTCATGACCGGTGAATACGGTGGCCCCAATACTTGGTGTATTAAAGTATTTATGCGTATTTAGTTGGTACTCTTGATTTAATGCATTAAGTATTTTATGAGCAATGCTTGAGGTTTGAGCGCCTGCTTCTTGCCAATCCTCACTTAAATCTTCCAGCATAACAACAAATTCATCACCACCAAATCGAGCGGCACTGTCGCCTTCGCGGATACAAGACTCCAAGCGTAGTGCCACTTGCTGCAGGAGTAAATCGCCCATGTCATGACCGAGAGCATCGTTAAGTGCTTTGAACTTATCTAAATCGATAAATAGTAAGGCGACTTTACGGTCGCTGCGATGACTCGACGCGATAGCAAATTTTAGCCTATCTATCAGTAGCGCACGATTAGGAATTTCGGTTAGCGCATCGTAATGAGCCGCGTACTTTAAAGCGTCTTGATTTTGCTTGAGTGATATTTGGTTAGCTACACGTAATAAGGTAATAACGGGGCTGATCGGTTTAGTAATATAATCTACTGCACCCAGTTGTAAGGCATAAGACTCAGATTCATGAGTCGTTTCGCCAGTGATAAAAATGACGGGGATATGGCTAGTGAGCAGTGATTCTTGTAAATTATGACAGATCTCGTAGCCATCCATATCAGGGATATTAATATCGAGTAGAATAAGATCAGGCTGCGGATGTTTTTGTGCGATTTCTAAGGCTCGCAGGCCATTCCCGGCGACTTTGACGTGGTAATTTGAGCTGCTCAGTAAGGCAACGAGTAACTCTTGAGTAAGGCGCGAGTCATCGACGACCAAAATGGTAGCTTGAGACTGTTCTAATGGTTTAATGATCTTAGCCTTTTCATTCATCAATGCTTAGCTTATTAAGTGATTCTAGTGCGTTAGCGTAGTCAGTTCCATGAATATATTGCAATAAGGCATTATATTCTGCTAGCTGGGTTTCAGGTAGCAGTATTTTCAGCTGATTAAGTAATTCATCATTAATAAAGTGGTCATTATCCAATAGTATGGCTAATTCAGTTATGACTTGGGTTCGTTCAGCTTTACCGGTCTTAATTTCTATTGGGATTACACTAGCGGTTAGAATGGCTAATGTAGTCATGGTTTTATCAAAGACTGTTTGCCAATGAGTTAACGCTTGGCTTGAGTCTTGTCCTGTTAATAGCTGATCTTCTAAGATAAGTGTCGCTTGATAGAGCTCTTGCGCGCCAAGATTGCCGGCTGACCCTTTAAGTGAATGCAACCATGCTTGTGCCGCCTCTAGCCGATGCGTATTGATTTGACTAATAAAGGCAGTAACTTCAGGTGCAAATTGAGTGTGGAACTTCCTCAGCATAGCTATTAATTTTTGTTGATCACCATTTAATAAGCTCATCACTTGAGTGAGTTCAAAACCAGGTAATTGATTGGCTAATTCATGCCAACCTTTAGCGGGGAGATTACCTGACGTCGGCTTAATCCAGTGAGCAAGCGTATGAAAAAACTGTTCCCAATTGATAGGTTTGGTAATAAATTCATTCATACCACAAGCAAAACACTGTTCACGATCTTCTGGAGAACTGTTCGCCGTCATTGCGATAATAGGCAACTCACTAAGCCTAGGGTTTTCACGGATAATACGTGTTGCGCTAAAGCCATCCATAACAGGCATTTGGCAGTCCATTAGCACTAAGTTGTATTCTTTATTATCCAGCATGGCAATGGCTTCAGCGCCATTACTGGCAAGATCTACTTGCATGCCTTGCTCCTGCAAAATCTCCAGCATGAGCTCCTGATTAATGACATTATCTTCAACTATTAAAACTGATACAGAAGAGAAGTTTACCGGCGCTTGAGTTGCTCTGTTAGTAGGTGCAGGAGCTTCCTGATGATTGGCCGTCAGCTGCTCAAAGCTAAGCGTAAAATAAAAACGACTCCCCGAGCCTAGCTGGCTTTCAATGCCAATTGTACCCTTCATCATTTCTACCAATTCTTTACTAATGGATAAGCCTAGACCAGTTCCACCATAGTCGCGTGTGGTCGAATTATCAGCTTGGTTAAAGGCAACGAATAACTGTCGCTGTTGCTCATCGCTTAAGCCTATACCTGTATCAGCAATATTAAAGCGTATTTCGATTGCGTTAGCATCAGCATGGGCCTTACGAACTTTTTCTACATGCACTATGACCGAGCCAGTTTCGGTGAATTTAATCGCATTGCTGACCAAATTAAGTAGCACTTGCTTTAGGTGTAAGGAGTCACCAATTAATAGTTGTGGCACATCTGGATCAATTTTAAAGTCAAAGGTTAATGTTTTATTGCCGACTAATGATTCAGCGATATCAGCTAAGGATTGTATGAGCTCCCCAAGATTGAAGGGAGCATATTCTAAGGTTACTTTTCCCGCTTCAATTTTAGAAAAATCTAAAATATCGTTCAGTATATCTAATAACCACTTGGCTGAAGTGTTGATTTTACCTAGGTAATTACGCTGCTGCTTGGTGACTTGCGTTTGCAATGTTAAATAAGTCATACCGATAATCGCATTCATAGGAGTGCGAATCTCATGACTCATATTAGCTAAAAACTCACTTTTTACTTGAGCTGCTGCGAGCGTTTCTTGATGTGCATCTACTAGCTCTTTAGTTCGGTGATTTACTTGTAGTTCAAGGTTGTGTTGAATTTGTCTAAGCTGGCGAATGCGCCAAAAATAGAGTGCTAATAATAACACTGCTAGTGAACTTCCTATCAGGATGCGGAACCAAAGTGTTTGCCAGTAGGGCGGGGTAATCGTAATGGGCAGGCTAATGCCTTTTTCATTCCAAATCCCCGTGTTATTGCTGGCTTTAACGCGAAATAAATACTCGCCAGGATCCAAATTCGTGTAAGTGGCAATTCGATTTTTACTATCTGTTTCTACCCAATCCTTATTGAAACCTTCCAATTTATAGGCATAGCGATTGAGTTCTGGGTCGGCATAATGTAACGCAGAAAAATGCAATGAAAACATCATATCTTGCCAAGCTAAAGTTAATTTTTCTGGCTGGGTGATAGAGCCTTCGAGTTTGATAATTTCCGGATCTTCATCACTGCGCAGTGAACGATTCAATATGCGAATATCGGTTATGGCGACTGTTGGTGGTATTTGATTATCATGTACTAGTTGAGGATAAATAATCATTAAAGCAGAATCATTTCTAAAATACAGAGCACCATCAACACCAATTAAAAAGTTTTCTTGAACTTTATTATATGAACGCGCTCTAAAAGTAGGAAAGCTTTTTATTTGCTGTGTAGAAATATCGAACTGTACAACTTTTGACGTCGCAGAAAACCACAAAAGACCCTGCATATCAAAGCGTATTGCCTTGATATCATTAGAAGGTAACTCAGTAAAGTGATAATTATGAAACTCAAGACTGTCATCAGTCTTTATCTGGATTTGGCTAAGGCCGGCATTTGTAGCTAACCAGACCGATCCATCAGGGCTTGTCTGTATATCTACAATAAAATTACTAGGTAAACCCGTAAGGTTAGTTGCTTCATGGTGGTAATGCTTAATCTGTCCAGTTTTTGGGTTGAGCACATCCAAGCCGCCGCCTAAATAACCGCCACTTAGCCAAATATTTCCTTTTATATCCAGCATCATGGTATTAACTGAGCTATTGCTGAGGTTATTGATATTATTCGGTTTATGCTGAAATTTACGTAAGATACCGATGGATGGGTCATATTCTATCAACCCACCTCCCGTACCTAGCCATAATCTACCATTTACATCAGGTACAATTTTATTAATAAAATTATTGGCTGCATCGCCTAGCGGTATGAGTACTGCATGTTCTTGTTCGAGGTCAAAGCGAACTAAACCACTGCGGGTTCCAAGCCACACTACGTGTTTGTTTGGCTGATAGATACTATAAATTCTATTATCTAAAATCCCTATGTTCCTAAGATATTGCCAGGAAAATGATTTTATAATTTCTCGTGATTTAGGATTAATTAGGAATAATTTAGATGGGGAGCTTAACCATAAATGATCTTCCTTGTTCATCACCATTGTTAATAATTCACTTCTGGTCGGTTCATCGTTGCCACTTAAGGAATTAATAGAGAGTTGTTCAAAGCCAGTGAGAGAAAAATCAGCACGACTAAGGCCATTGTTAGTAACCAGCCAAAATGACTCAGAACGATCTATGAGTAGGGTATAGATATGATTGGCAGATATACTGGTTTTCGCTGCGCCGTGATGTTGGTAAATATCAAATTGCTGCTGTGCATCATTCCAGCGTAATAGACCAACACTTGTTGCCGCCCAAATGATACCTGCGCTATCCTCGGTAAATTCATGCACCCTGAAGTTTTCGATAATATCTATGACCGGAAGCGGCTGTTCTTGTTCCCATGGTTGGCCAATTTGTTGGCGAAAAACTCCCGCTTCCGTGCCTAACCATAAGCGATTTTTACTATCGATAAATAAGGCGCGCACATTTTTAGTCAGTGCTGAATTATTCGCCGTATTAATATGATAATGTTCAAATTTGGAACTGCCCGCCGGGAGATAATCAACGCCCTCAGGCCAAGTGGCAAGCCATAGTCCGCCTTGAGAGTCTGGTGTGTGTCGATATTATCCCTAGCTAAGCTGCTGATGTCTGCTGGATCATGTCGATAAATACGGAATTCTTTAGTGTTTAAGTCAAAGTGTTGTAGCCCTTGCCTTGTTGCTAACCACAAGCCTTCCTGACCATCGGCAGCGACCTTACGAATTTGTCGGCTAAGTTGTGTTTTATCTTGGTCTTGTAAAGGAAAGTAAGTTTTAAAGCTTAGTGATTTTGGCTCAAACAAAGCCAAACCATTGAATGTGGCAATCCATAAACGGTGTTGTTTGTCTTCTACGGTGCCAGTCACCGTATCATGAGGCAAGCTACTAGCTTCGTTGGGATGATGTTGAAAATGATGGTACTCATAACCGTCATACCGATATAAGCCGGAATCTGTACCCAACCAGATAAAGCCTTGGTGGTCTTGGAACATCACTCTCGGTTCGCTAAAATCGGCATGTTCTAAAGTAACAAAATTTAATGGCGGAGCAACGCTATAAACCAAGGAGCTAAATGTTATTAAGCTGAGTAGCAGCAGTCTGAATATTATTTTTCTTATGCTAGAAATTAGCAAAAAAGAATTAAGAAAAGTAGACATTATTTATTAAAAATCCGTCGATAACATAACGCTAAAACTAATCGGTGCACCGACATAGTAAGAAGGTGAGCGGCCACCATCGCCTTGTGCGCGTGTGGTAAAACCACTACCACTGCCAGCATTTAAGTTCAAATAATCTTGATTGAGTAAGTTATAAATATTCAAACGCACCGCAGGTTTTTTAAACCAGCCTATCGTTGGAAACTGATAGCCGGCATCTAAGTTAACTAAAGTATAGCCTTTGATTAGTTCATCATTCACTAAAGTGCTGTAACGATCACCTGTATATTTGGTTGAGATATTAGCTGACCAAGGGCCATTACGATATTGCAATGCTAGCCCAGCTAACCAATAAGGCGTATCTGGAAAGGCTTTACCCGCTGTTTGTTCAAAAGTATCGGCTCCAGTCTGTAAGTTTTGCTTCATGCGACTATCGGTAAAGCTAAACGAGCCGTAAAGACTCCAGTTCGGTAAAAAACGCCAAGCCGATTCTAGTTCCACACCCTTAGTGATTGAATTGCCAACGTTATAATTCGTATAAACATCATTTTCAATGTCATAAGCAGCGGCAATTCGATTACGGTAATCAACCAGAAACAAAGTACCCGCGAAGGAAATATTATTGCTATTAAATCGATAACCTAATTCCCAGTTCATAGATGTTTCTTCATCAACATTGACCGGTTTTAAGCTGCCATCAGCTTGAGCTAAGCCATAATAAACAGAGTCCGGCGGCGCTTTGAAGTTTTCCGAGTGACTAAAAAAGACTTTTGGCGCGCCAAAGCGTGCCAAATGATAGATTTTGGGACTCCTGTCGCAAAAATCGATTCGCCACGCGGCGAATCAATAGTGCCCCGGTACGCCCTGCGTCCACCACGACTATGCCCAAAACCCAGCATAGTCACGGCTCCCACAAATGGCTTTACGGCTCTTCGGTAAAAATTTTAGCCTCCCTCGCGCGCTGCTAGCGCACGTCGGATTGGCAAATTTCCCTTCGCCTACCGCGGACTATCAGCCCATCCGGGGCTGACAGCGGATGTTGCTTGGTAAATTGATAACTAATTCCAGCATTGGGCAGTAATTTACCGTACGTTTTTTTAATATTGTATGCTGTTGGGCCACCTTCACTAGCTAAATTATAGAAATCACGTTTGATTTCGGTATAACGTAAACCCAGTGAAAGTTTCAGCTTATTCTCTAAAAAACTAAGGTCATCTTGGGTAAAAAACGATTGCGAATAGCTCTCGGTTAAGAAATCACGTCCTTGATAAGGAGTGCCATCTTGACGCAGTAAAAATTCTGAGGATTTCTCTAGCCAAGGGTCTGCGCTATTGCCGTTATCATCAAATGTGACGGCAGGCTGAAAGCGGCGGTGGTGTGAATATTCAAACCAATAACCGGCCATAATATTGTTATTGGCTATTTGCCAACGCAAACGAGCGGTTACTCCGGGGCGCTCTGTTTCAGTCAGGCCACTGCTATAAATCATAATCGTATCTAAGCTGTCGCCATCTTGATTAATATCGTTAATGCCTCCGCCTAATGCTGTGGGGTCGTTACTTTCGGTGAGTGTTCTAAGCTGATTGCCGCCTGTGCCGTAGCCATAGCTATAATAAGGATCGACCTCTAGCTGTAGATTGGATAGTAATTGAAATCGGCCTTGTAAAGTGCCTAGATAATTACGGTAAGGGTTGAGTCTCAGGTTGTAATAGCTATCAGCTGGTGGTGTTTCCACTTGCGCTGTGCCATTAACTCCGGCTAAATGTTGTGGTGGAACGGTGCCAAAATCAGTGCGCCCACCTAATGTATCTACTTGATCTAAGGTTAAGGTACGCAAGTGATTATTAAATAGTCGGTTGTATAACACGCTACCAGTAATACTATTATTCGGACTTAAGTTTAGCACCGCTTTAAAATCTAAATGCTCGCGATTAGCTTCGCCATCGCCTTTCCATTTATTGGCTTTCGCTTTGGATACGGAGATAAACGCTTTAAAGACTTTATCGCCTAAATAACCCGTATCGGCGCGCAGAAAGGTCTTGAAGGCATTATAACTACCATAGCTTTGGTTGACTCGAAAGCGTGGCTGATCAGCTGGGGCGGTCGTAGTCATGCTAATTGAACCGCCGACAGCACCGACCATAGGTGTATCAATCTCGCTGCCACTAATGCCGCTACCAGTCGACTATTAACTGATTGAATATAAAGAAAAAACAGATAATTAAAGTTAAGCTCCCTCTCTTTTTGGATATAATTGAATTTCCTACAAAGCAGTTATTCCAGCTGCAAAAGAAAAAAAGCTTAACTTATGAAAAAGTCTAACCGATTAACTCTACGCTTACAAATTCGATCTTTCAAAAATACCTTTTTTCAATTCAATGACCTCCCCTTTAAAGGGTTATTGTCTGATGACTTAATTGGGGCAATTAATCAATCTGGGGATGTTCGCAGCACCGTTTTTACTCCCTTGGTAACACTGAGAGCTTTCGCTGTCAGCCCCGGATGGGCTGATAGTCCGCGGTAGGCGAAGGGAAATTTGCCAATCCGACGTGCGCTAGCAGCGCGCGAGGGAGGCTAAAATTTTTACCGAAGAGCCGTAAAGCCATTTGTGGGA
>Ga0209184_1000689_pt1 | contig 31133 bp, 24 predicted proteins | sample EN8Hudsemesocosm_2_FD_184627 | JGI IMG/M metagenome (GOLD analysis project Ga0209184, IMG submission 184627) | Methane-oxidizing microbial communities from mesocosms in the Hudson Canyon - EN8C Hudson Canyon (SPAdes) (version 2) | ecosystem: Environmental > Aquatic > Marine > Cold seeps | place... | reverse complement strand
TTTCCATGGGTTCCAGCTGGCGTGTAGAAGAAGCCGACGACAAGTTGTTAACCGGCGTCAATATGAATGACGGCAACGCTAACTACAATAAGGGCGATGCCTTTTCCCAGATTTTTAAAGGCAGCCATGATTTACAGGTAACCTACAAAAATTTTGGTGCCTTTGTGCGCGGTAAATACTGGTACGACAGCGCGCTGGAAAACAATAATGTAAACAGTGGCCACGGTCCTACTTCTACTATTGGTCACCCAACCGTTCCTCAGCTAGCTCTTCAGATTCAAGCGGCCGGTGATAGCGAGTTGGATGATTCAGAATTCAATGAATATGCAAAATTCTCGGGCGCCACTGTATTAGATGCCTTTATCTATGGTGAATTTGAACTGGGCGATATGCCTTTAGATGTACGCTTGGGTAAGCAAGTGGTTTCTTGGGGTGAAAGTACTTTTATTTTTGGTGGCATTAACGCCATTAACCCGGTAGACGTAAGCGCATTTCGCCGTCCAGGGGCCGAAATTAAAGAAGGGTTAATTCCGGTGAACATGGCCTATGCCAGCGTTGGGGTGACGGACGATTTAAGTGTGGAAGCCTTTTACCAGTTAGAATACCAGGAGAGTGTAATTCCTGGTTGCGGTACTTATTTTTCAACCAACGATTATGCCTCTGAAGGTTGTAGCCTAGTAAACCTAAGCGACCAGGCAAGCCTGCAGCGTAATGATGATGGTATTCGCAACCCTAGTAACGATGGCCAATTTGGTTTAGCGGTACGTTTCCTGTTAGAGGATACCGAGCTGGGCTTTTATGCCATGAACATTCATAGTCGTCTGCCCATTGCCAGTGGTATTACCGGCAGCACAGGTCCTGGAGCAGCAGGGGGCGCCACCTACTTTGTTGAATACCCAGAAGACATTCAGTTAACAGGTGTGAGTTTTGCGACCAATGTGGGTTCCATGGCATTGTCCGGTGAAGTGAGTCATAAGAAAAATTTACCCATTCAAATAAATGCCAACGATTTAATTGGCGGCACACTGGCCTTTGGTAATGCCGCAGGTGGTGCTCCCGCTGATTTAAATACCGACATTCAAGCCGCGCTTGCCACGGGTGGACCCGGTGGCACCAACGCTACCATAGATGGCTCCCGTTCATTTGATGTGACACAAGCGCAAGTGACTGCCATTAAATTTTTGGACCAGGTGGCCGGTGCCAGCCGAGTAACCTTGATTGGTGAAGCGGGTTATAGCTTTATTCATGACTTTGATGAAAGTGACACAGCCATTAAGTTTGGCCAGTCTGGCGTGTATGAAGGCACAGACGATGGTTTTGTAACGGAATCATCTTACGGTTACCGTGCCCGTGTTGTGGCGAAATACTCGGACGTTTTAGCTGGGGTAAACCTTACGCCGGTTTTGGCTTGGAAACATGATATTGAAGGTTACGCGCCCAACCCAGGTGGTGCATTCAGTCAGGGCGAAAAGTCTCTTGGCCTAACGCTGAAAGCAGATTACTTATCCACCTATAACGCCGCCATTTCTTATACCCAGTACATGGATGGTGACGCGACTAAAGTGAGCGACCGTGATTTCGCCTCCATTAGTGTTGGTGTGCAGTTCTAATTTTTTAAAGTCATTGCAAACTTAAAACATTATCTAATAATAAAAACGTGCAGGCTATCGGCCTGCACAGCAAGGAAAAAATATGAAATTACAAACCTTTGCTACCTCAGCGTTATTGCTGGCCATGGTAAGTGGCGGGGCCTTTGCCAAGGTATCCACTCAGGAAGCGGCCAAGTTAGGTGGCTCACTAACTGCCATTGGGGCAGAATCAAACGCCAATAAAAGTGGCACCATTCCAAGTTATAAAGGCGGCCTAAAAGCCGATGAAAACGCCAACCCATTAGCGAATATTTTTGCCAATGAAAAGCCATTGTTTACCATTACCTCAGCCAATCTTGCACAATACAAAGACAAGCTTACCGATGGCCAGATAGCGCTTTTTGAAAAGTATCCAGACAGCTATAAAATGCCTGTGTATAAAACTCACAGAACCGCGGCTTACCCACAGGATGTTTATAACAAGGCCAAAAGCAATGCCACCACCGCAGAGTTAGTAGATGGCGGCAACGGCATGATTAACTTTAACGAAACCATTCCCTTTGCCATTCCAAAAAGTGGTATTGAGGTGATTTGGAATCACGTGAGCCGTTATCGTGGTGGATCTATTGAGCGTAATGCCGCGCAAATTCCGGTACAGCGTAACGGCGAGTATATGGCCATTAAAGTGCGTAGCCAGTTAACCGCGCCGCAATATCTTAAAGACGGTTACAGTGCACAAGCCGATGACAATGTGTTGTTTTACTACACACAAGCCATCAAATCCCCAGCCCGTTTAACCGGTAACGTATTGCTGGTGCACGAAACCATCGACCAGGTAAACCAGCCCCGTATGGCTTGGACTTATAATGCCGGTCAACGCCGTGTACGCCGTGCCCCGCAAGTGGCTTATGACGCACCAGGAGCAGCAACGGAAGGGCTGCGTACTTCAGATCAGTTAGACATGTTCAACGGTGCCCCCGATCGTTACAACTGGAAGCTAATGGGTAAAAAAGAAATTTATATTCCATACAACGCTTACAAGTTGGCCGACCCTGAAGTGAAGTACAAAGACATCGTCGGTACTGGCCACATTAACCAAGACCACACCCGTTACGAGTTGCACAGGGTTTGGAAAGTGGAAGCCACGCTAAAAGAAGGTGCTCGCCACGTATACGGCAAGCGTACTTTCTACGTGGATGAAGACAGCTGGCAGATTGCCATTGCCGACCACTATGATAACCGTGGCCAACTGTGGCGCGCATCAGAAGGGCATGCTTTGCAGTTTGTGAATGCCAATACCCCCTGGTATGTGTCTACCACCAACTACGACTTATTTTCGGGCCGATACATTGTTGAATTAAATAACGAAGAACGTGACCCGTTTAAATTTGGTGTGAAAGTAAAACGTAAAAACTTTACCGCCGCGGCTATTCGCCGTCAGGGTAAACGCTAAACCATTTCGAATGCTGCTTTAGGGTGAATGGCTAACGTCATTCACCCTTTTTTATGTTCAGGATGAACGGTCAGGGTAATTGCTCCTGCATTGCCCTAACAAATGCATCCATGTATTAGCAGGCAAAAAATCTGTTTAATCTTAAGCCCATGCCGTGGCTATTCTCAATTTCTAATCTTTCCTCTGTGGGTTTGCATTTAATACTTCTCAGTGACCATAAGACTTCAAACCCTTATACTGGTGCCAAGTTTATTGTTAGATTCATGGTATGAATGGCTCCTGTAACAAAGTAAGTCGCGGACGACCGGCCGGACAGCGTAACGAAGCAGCCCGTGAGGCATTGCTAACTAGCGCCCTAAAAATTTTTTCCCAGCAGGGTTTTGAAGCGGCCAGTGTGCGTAAAATTGCCGCAGACAGTGCCCTTGATGCGGCGCTAATTCGGCATTATTTCGGCTCAAAACAGGGCTTATGGGAAGAGGTGATTCTGCGTGCATCCCTGCAACTTAAAGAACAAAGTGCCATGGTGCTGCAAGAGCTGGCTCAGCATCAGGGGGATACCCGGCAGATGTTAGTCATTGGGCTGAATAACTATATTGACTTTAGCGCCAGCCAACCTGAGCTGGGCATGTTCATTTCCAATGAAGCCACCGTGGCCGGCCCCCGTATTGACTTCATTGTGGAGCACCTGGTGCGCCCGGCCCTAGACCTGTTTAACCCGCTAATAAAGGCAGGTATGGAGCAAGGCCATGTGGCCAAGGCTGACCCAAAGGTATTTTATTTCATGTTGGTTCATGCCATTGCCATGCCCTTGGCATTTCCTGGTTTAATTAATCAGTTTCCCGGAGCGCAAGTGGGCTCCAAGGAATTTGTTGAGCAAATAAGAGCCGCGGCCCTGGCTATGTTTCTATTGCCTGAAAAGTAAAGCGTGTTTGGCTTATTAGCAGTAACCATAAGGCCATGTTGCAGGCAGGGGCCAGCCAAATTGAAGGCCTAACTGCGTTTAGTTGGGCCTGAATATTACCTGCCAACACAGGCACTTTTTTCAAGTTGCTAGCTTTAAAGCGCAACCCATTCTGATTTTTACCTCTCCTTTTTTTTAGTTGTTTAGCTCGGCAATGGCCTTGGGCCGCAGTGATTTTTGCCCCTTAAGGCTATATCCCAGCCCCGCTAAATGGGCCCGTTGGTTTTAATTATACCGTTATCTATATCGATTCTGCTTGATTTAAGCCGCGGGTAATAGCGGCTATTAAGTGACCCTAAGCATTTCTCCTTGCCTTGATCCCTTGTTTTACGCGGCCTCAAGGCCACCTTTGTATTTATAGGCAAATCCTTCACTTGGCCTAAGATATTTCCCTTGATTATTCTACGGGTGATGAATTAATATTAATTCTACACTCGAAGAATAAAAGGTGAAGGGTATGCAGTTAAGTCTCTCCAAAAAAATAATCGTGGCACTGGGGTTAATCATTGTTTTGGCCGCTCTGTTACTAAGTGGGCGCAGCCGCGAAGATACATTTCAGGATTTCACCACCGATGGCTATGTGGCCCTGGAAACCGGTGTGGAAAGACTCAGTGATGGCACCTTTATGGTGACCTCCCTGGTGAACTTCCCTAACGCCACGGCTGATATGTACAAGTGGTGGTTTACCGATTACTTGCAAACCAGCGAGCAGTATCAAAAGTGGGAGCCCACGGCCCATAAATGGATGGACTGGGATCATAAAAAACCCGGAGAAATTGTCGGGGCCCATCACTTGGTGCATGAGCTCATTGGCGGCCAGATGGTAAAGCTGCGCATTCAATTTGTTGAGCCCACCCATATTCTGGGGTTTGACCCCAGCAATAAAGACACTCAGGCCATTTGTGCGGTGGTGGGTGAACTTGAAAGCAGTTTGAACATAGCGCGCATGTGTCATGTGGCCCGCAATAAACCCTGGGGCGTGGAGCTGCGTTCACGCTTTTGGATGGGGGTGGTGGAAGACCGCGAAGCCGGTTTTGTTAAGGCGGCAGCCATTAATATTCTGGCCAACAACCCAATTACCAGGCGCATTGGGGTAGGTGAAGCGGAGGCCCTGGCATTGCAAAAACACTGCATTGAAGAGATGAGCACACTTAGTTCTTTCCTTCCAAAAATTTATGCCCAAGGTCAGCTTGCATTGGACAGTAGCAGTGCCCAAAACGAATAAGACCGTGACCGATTCATAAATTTTTGAATAACGGTTTTTCAGGTCTGCCATCCCGGCGCTAACAAAATTGGCCACCTATAATCAATAGGGAAGAGTAGGAAGTCGGGAGGGTAAAAGCTATCAGCCAGTGTGACGGCTAATGATGAATAAATAAATGGGGCCGCTGTGCTCCTAATGCTAATACTGAGGTATTTCCATGTTGTTAAAACGAAACCATAAAGTTTTAGGCTTTGTTGTTGGTATTCCCTTGCTGGCCAGCCTGCTTGTCTTTGCAAATTTTGATGCTGTGCTTAACTTTGCCCTAAAGGGGGAGATGAAAAAGGCCTTTGTGGCACAAGCGGTTAATGATGATCACTTTGAAGTGATGTTTTGTGGCACCGGCACGCCCAGGTTTAATAAAGATAGAGCTCAGCCCTGTTTGATGATCAGCGCCGGCAAGCAAAATCTATTATTTGATGCGGGCCAGGGTGCCCTGTGGTCCATGGAAAAAATGCAGGCCCCTTGGCAAAAGCTGAATGCGGTATTTATTAGCCATTTACATTCGGACCATATATCAGGATTGGGTGAGGTGATTCAAAACGGTTGGGTGGCCGGTCGAGACAGTGCGGTGGATGTGATTGGGCCGGTGGGCATTAAAAATGTAATTGATGGTTTTAAACAGGTGTACAAAGAAGACATAGATGAACGCTTAGTAACATTTGATAATCATGAAAAAAAGAACAAAGAACATATCTGGGGAAATATTCAAGAAGTTGCCGTGGATGATGCGCTTGCCCATGTGGTTTATGACAATGATGGCCTAACCGTTAAAGCCTTTAGCGTCGACCACCCTAACTGGGGGCACGCCTACGGTTACAGGATTGAATACCGTGGCAAGACGGTGGTTTTCTCTGGGGATACCCGTGCCACCCATGCCATTGTCACCCATAGCCAGGGGGTCGACCTGCTTATTCACGAAGCCTATAACAAAAACCTAATGGACAAGGTCGCCACCCTGGTTGATGAATTAAACCTGCCCATAGATTCAAAAACCGTGAACAATATTGCCGCCGTTCACACCGAAACCATTGCCCTGTCAAAACTGGCACAACAGGCTCAAGTAAAAAGCCTGGTGCTCACCCATATGATTCCGCCCATACCCGCCATGGGAGTGGCCGAGTCTTATTTCATGAAAGGCATGTCTGATTTTTATAAAGGGGATTTGTCCATGGCCCGGGATGGCACAAGAATAATGCTCGATGTTAAGGAGTGATCACAATGTAAACATAAGTGCTAAAAAACGCATATAAAAATAATAAACTTAATATCGGTGACTTAACGTGAAAAATCATAAAAAAAAGTTTTTTGAGAAGAAACCCATGGCCATATTTGTGCCGGCCATGGGAGTACATCTGGCTGTCATTGTTCCGCTGATGTTTGCGGTTAAAGCTCAATCCTTGGAATTTTATTCCGCAGAATTGGAAGGGTCTTTTAATTCAGATATTTCAGTGGGCTCAAGTTGGCGGGTAGAGAACATAGACGACACCCTGGAAGTTGATAACAATGCCGATGATAGTGGCCGAAACTACCAAAACGGCGATGCTTTTTCCCAGATAATAAAAGGCAGCCATAGCTTGTCTTTAAACTATAAAAATATGGGGGCCTTTGTACGGGGCAAATATTGGTATGACTCGGCACTTAAACACAACAGTGTTGAACATGGTGCCGCCAATACCGCTACCCTGGGGGGAGGCCGTGGTAACACAGTAACCCATGGCGGTGGCCAGTTGGATGACTCCGGCTTTAATGAATTGGCAAAGTTTTCAGGGGCTGTGTTACTGGATGCCTTTGTTTATGGGGCCTTTGAAATAAACGACATGCCATTAGATGTACGCCTTGGTAAACAGGTGCTGAGTTGGGGAGAAAGTACCTTCATACGCGGTGGCATAAACTCCGTTAATGGCATTGATGTTAACGCCTTTACCCGTGCCGGGGCTGAATTAAAAGAGGGCCTGTTACCCACCAATATGTTGTTTGCTAACTTGGGGCTAAGCGATAACCTAAGTATGGAAGCCTTCTACCTTTTGGATTATCAGGAAACCGTGATGCCCGGTTGTGGCACTTATTTTTCTCCCACCGATACCATCGCCCAAGGGTGCGATTTGAGCACGGTGAAGTTTTATGATTCTCATGTGGCCAGAAATGAAGATGGCATCCGACGCCCAGGCTCAGGTGGCCAATTTGGTTTTGCCATGCGTTTTTTACTTGAAGAGTTTAACGCCACAGAAGTGAGCCTGTATTGGAAAACCCAGCATGCCACCACCCCCAGTCAATCTGGCACCAAAACTAATTTTAGTAACGCCTACCTAAATGGAGCGGGGCAGGGTGCAGTGGCCCAGGCACTGGCAGTTCAACCAGGGTTAACACCACAACAGCAGGGTTTTATTTATATTCAGGCGTACGGGCAAACCGCATTAAGTGACTCCACATTTTATACCGAATACGTTGAGAACCAGGAATTAATAGGCTTCAGTTTTGCCTCAACCTTGGGGGAGGTGGCCTTTTCGGGTGAAGTATCTCATCGTCTTGATGTGCCACTGCAAATAAATTCTGCGCAGTTTATTACGGTGTCTACCGATGCTGATGTGGTGGCTATTAGCCAGGGGTTTGGCTCGAGTATTTTAAGTGATGACATTGACCAGGTTGCCAACGGTGGCGAGATGCTGGGTTACCGACTATTTGATACCTCCCAGGCACAGTTCACAGCGGTTCAGTTAATGGATGGGGCCCTGGGCTCTGACCGGTTAACTTTGGTGGGTGAACTAGCCTATACCCGAGTGCATAACCTTGATGAAGGCAGTAACGAAATTAAGTTTGGTGGCACAGGTAACGGCGATGCAGGCAGCTTTGATACCCCTGAATCTTCAGGTATTAATGTGCAAATGTTTGCCGATTACTCCAATGCCTTTGCCGGGGTGAGTCTTCAACCCAAAGTGACCTACCAGCAGGGCATCGAAGGCAATGCACCCAATGCCACCACAGGCTTTAAAGAAGGTGAGCAGTCCCTTGCCATGAGCCTGGATGCTAACTACCTATCCACCTATAAAGCGTCACTGTCTTATACGCAATTTTGGGGGGGAGAATTTAGCCGCAAAGGGGACCGTGATTTCATGGCCGCCAGTGTCGGTGTGCAGTTTTAAGGTGTTTGAAACACCACTGGGTTAAGGTTGGGCGAAGCCCATGCATAAAAATGCTGCCTCATTGCGATTGATGATGCGGCAGTGCAGCCTTAAGCCATGTGTTGCCAGAGTACATGCTAACTATTGTTAATGTTGCATAGGGTGAAGGACTCACGTGGTTTACCCATGTTTGTTATGGGCATTTCTATAACGAATATTCAGGTTGGATTCACTTGTTATTTCTGAGCAATCTATGGGGCCGGTTGGAGGAGGGAAGGTTAACGACTAAAATTAAGTAATCGAGGTGTGAACCTAGGGCGGAGTCACAGCCACCATCATGAAAACCATATTGATCCTGGATGACGAAAGTAACGTGCGTCAAAGTTTCTTTGACTATTTTGAGGACCAGCAATGGCACCCCATCATGGCGCAAAGTGGTGAAGAAGCCCTGCAAATGGTGGATGAGCAAAGGCCAGATGCAGCCATCGTGGATGTGCGTTTGCCCGGTATGAATGGCAATGACTTTATTCGCGCAGCCCTCAAACTACACGACTCTATGGTATTTGTTATTTGCAGCGGTTCCCCAGAGTACCTAGTACCCGAAGACCTGAAAATCCTGCCTAACGTAAGCAGTAAACTGGTTAAAAAACCGGTTCCCCAGTTGTCTATTCTGGAAGATCAAATCGTTAGCTTATTGTCGCTCACGGCTCCCCCAGAAAATCAGCACTAAACAAGCGTTTGATTTCATAGTTGTTTGGTAAATTTAGCCGCCATTGTCTACAATTTAATGACCTGTCTTGGGAATATTTCCAATGAAAGTCCCTATTCTTAAAACTTTATGGCTTTCCAGTTTGATAGCCTTAATGGTACCTATTATTGCCTGGTCCGACATTCAATTAAAAGAATACTGGATGGTAGAGGAGTACTTTTCTGAATTCCCACAGCAAAAGAAATTGAGTGATGCTTTTAATAGAAAAGTGCAAGCCGACACGCCATCACCACTGGCAACTCACAAACCGGTAAAAATCTCCATCATCTACCCGGGCCAACAGGTATCGGATTATTGGCGACGCAGCGTGGCCTCTTTTACAGCCCGGCTTAAGCAAATGGACATCCCCTATGAACTGGATTCCTTGCATACCAAACCCGGTGTTGAAATCGCTTTGCAAATAAAACAAATTCGTAAGAGTCTTGGTGCCCAAACCGATTACCTGGTATTTACCCTGGATGCCCTTAGACACAAAAACCTCATAGAACGTATTATTGCGCAGGGGCGCACTAAGGTAATATTGCAAAATATAACCACGCCCCTGAAAGCGTTTGGTCAACAGCAACCATTTTTGTATGTGGGTTTTGATCACAGCATTGGCGCTAACATGCTAGCCCAAAGATATATGGCGGTGGCTACTAAGACTAGTGAGTATGCCATTTTGTTTGGCACTAAGGGTTACGTGAGTAAGGTGCGTGGTGGTGTGTTTCAAGATACGATTGCCAGTAATACAGACATGAAATTAGTGGCCTCTTATTATGTGGATTTTAATCGCGATAAAGCCGCCACCGCCACCCGTGAAATATTAAAAAACCACCCCAATATCAATTTTATCTATGCTTGTTCCACCGATATTGCCCTAGGGGTTAGTGATGTATTGGCCGAGGCGGGCTTAACCGGAAAAGTATTGGTGAATGGTTGGGGTGGGGGCAGCTCTGAACTTGCCGCCATTCAAGATGGGCGACTGAGTTTTACAGTGATGCGCATGAATGATGACAACGGTGTGGCCATGGCCCACGCCATTGCACTGGACATACAGGGCAAAGCCGGTGATGTGCCCACCCTGTATTCTGGCGACTTTCATTTGGTGGATCAAAATATGTCAGCCAAGGATATTGAAGCGCTAAAACGGCGGGCGTTTCGACTTTCACAATGAACATTCCCAGCATTAGGTTACATGTCTTTATCTTATTGATATTTATACCTGTGCTGCTGGGCGTGGGGTTTATTAGCCTAGTACCTGGTTTTATTGAATCCAATAAAATTGTCAGCAAGCAACAGCAAGCATTTTTTCAGCAGCAACAGGCAGTGGCTAACCTAACCTTAGAATTTGAGTTAGGGCAACTGGCTAATATCGTAAGCCTAGTAGCGGCAGAATCGTCCCTTATAGAGGCACTGGCCAAGGGGGATGAAACCCTGTTGCAGGCATTACTATTTAGCGCATTTGACGCCAATGTGTCTGGCAATGCCGATCAATTGTTATTGCATAATGCCAGCTTAAGAAGCTACGTTCATGCTGGCTACGAACTCATCGATCTAACCCCCACCTATGAACACATTACCCAATTGTTACCCATCACAGGCTATAAAATTATTAAGGTCGTGCAGGATAGCGGCAAACCCTTAGTGCTTGCACTTTACAGTGTGGCGGTGACCCATGGTGAGGTGGGTAAGGTGTTGGGGTATGTGACGGGTGTGTATTTTTTTAATGACCGTATTAGCCTTAATGCCTTGTTTAAAGATAATACCGGGGCCAACGACATTGAGGTGTTATTTGATGGGGAGATAGTTTCTTCTTCCGGGGCGGTAACGCCCGCCCCTGTTTTAGGTGAGCAAATCACAGGCACTTCTGTGACATTTTCCTTGGCCCCCTTTGATCTTAAAAGCAACCTGCAGCTTAGGCTCATGTCAAATACCTCAGCGCTCATGGCATTAAGAGACTCTATCAAAGATAGCCTGTTATACAGTTCTATCTTGCTAATTCTGGCTGCGGTTATTATTGCTTATTTTTTCAGTTACCAAACCCGAATATTTATTGAACGGCTAATTGATTACGTGCAAGACGTGACCTCACAAAACCCAGGCCTGAAGTTTGGCACCAGTGTCATCCAGGAGGTTAATAAGGTGGTCCATAGCTTGGGGCAAGTGGTGATGAATTTAGTGCAAGAAAAAGCAAAATCCGATGACAGTAAAAACCAGGTGTTGGCACTAAATAATGACCTTAAAGACTTAATATTACGCCTGCGTGAAGAGATGATGCAGCGACAGCAGGCGCAGGCTGAGCAGAAATTAAGTGAACAAAAATTTCGTTCACTAGTAAGTAATATTCCCAGTGTGTGTTATCGCTGTGGCTGTGATGAACATTGGACCATGGAATTCATCAGTGATGAAATTGATAACTTAAGTGGTTTCCCACCCATGGATTTCATAAATAATAATCAGCGCACTATAGCGTCTATTATTCACCCACAAGACTTAGCCATGGTGCAATCTCGGGTGAAAGAACAACTGGCCAATAAAAGCCCTTATGTAATTGAGTATCGAATTATTTGTTGTGATGGTGAGGTTCGATGGGTATTCGAGCGAGGGCAGGGGGTATTTGACGAGTCTAAGCCCATATATATGGATGGGGTTATAGTCGACATTACCGATAAAGTTCGCATGGAAGAGATGATGGTGCAGAGTGAAAAAATGTTGTCTGTGGGCGGTCTGGCCGCAGGCATGGCCCATGAAATAAATAACCCTTTAGCAGGTATGATGCAAACCGCCAACGTATTACACAGCCGTCTTACCGAAAAAGAAATGCCTGCGAATGTAAAGGCGGCACAGGCCGCCGGTATTAGTATGGATGCACTGTACATATACATGGAACAGCGCGGCATGTTACGCATGATTACCGCCATTAATGAATCGGGGCGGCGCATTGAAGATATAGTGGAAAACATGTTGAGCTTTGCCCGCAAGAGTGACGCCAGCTATTCATCTAACGATCTCGCCCAGCTCATGGATAAAACCCTGGAGTTAGCGGCCACCGATTATGACCTGAAAAAACAACACGATTTTAAGACTATTAAAATCGTAAAAAATTATGCCGACAACTTGCCTTGTGTGCCATGTGATGGGGCATCGTTGCAACAGGTCTTTTTAAATATTTTGCGTAATGGTGCGCAAGCCATGCAAGATGCCAAAGTAGAGGGGGCGCAGTTTAATTTACAATCTTGGATGGAACCCAGTAAAAACTGTGTGTGCTTGGGGATTTCGGACAATGGTCCGGGCATGGATGAAGCAACTCGAAAACGTATTTTTGAGCCATTTTTTACCACTAAACCCGTGGGAGTGGGCACGGGTTTAGGGTTAAGTGTGTCGTATTTTATTATTAGCGAAAATCATGGTGGGGAATTGTTGGTGGAATCATCCCCGGGTAAAGGGTGTCGGTTTATAATTTGTTTACCTCTATCCGGCAAAGAGAATCAACCGGAGAGTCAAGATGTCTGATGCTCAGTGTGAACTCACCGTGGTGGTGATAGACGATGAAGACATCGTTCGGGTTAGCCTGTGTGATCAATTGGAGGACATGGGGTATAGAGTGGTGCCAGCCGAAAACGGGGTGGTTGGCCTTGAAAAAATACAGCAATGCCAGCCTGACCTCATTCTCACCGACATGCGCATGCCCGAGATGGGCGGACTGGAGGTTATTGAGAACAGTCAGAAACTGGTCCCCGATACGCCTATCATTGTCATATCGGGGGCAGGGCGTTTGGCTGATGCAGTGGAAGCATTGCGGCTTGGGGCCTATGACTACCTGGTAAAACCCATCAAGGATTTTGCCGTATTGGGACATGTGGTAAATAAGGCCCTTGAGCATCGGCGTTTAGTGGAGGATAACCGTCGTCATCAGGACCATTTAGAGCAATTAGTACAAGCGCGAACTCAAGAGTTATTTACCGCCAACCGTGAATTAAGCGAACACCGCCAACAACTGGAAGAAACCGTTAAGGCGCGCACACAGGCATTGCAGATCTCATTAAATGAGCTGACGGAAACTCAGGGCCATTTAATTGAGGCTGAAAAAATGGCTTCTCTGGGGAGTTTGGTGGCCGGTGTGGCTCACGAATTGAATACCCCCATTGGCGTTTGTATTACCGCAGCCACATTTCTGCAATCTGGTACCGATAAACTTCTAGGTACATTTAATGATAAAAAACTATCCAAAGAGCAGTTGGTTCAATTCTTTGATACCAGTTCTCAATCCATGGAAATGATCAATACCAGTTTGCATCGCGCCTCGGAACTTATTAAAAGTTTTAAGCTGGTGGCGGTGGATGTGACCATTGAAGAAAAACGAGCTTTTAATGTTTTTGAATACCTGTCTACCATAAAGGACACATTGCATCCTGAGGTGATGGCCACTCAACACAAAATCCATATTGAAGGCGACAGCGAATTAGTGATCAAACACTATCCAGGGATTTTGTCTCAAATCATGAGTCATTTAATGATGAACGCCTTACAACATGCGTTTGTTAATCGGCTAAAGGGAAGCATTAATATTCAGGTATTAACTGAAGGTGAACATGTTCATCTAATTTTTAGCGATAATGGCAGTGGCATGGCCCAGGATGTGGTTGAGAAGATATTTAACCCCTTTTTTAACGATCATCGTAGCGTAGGGGGCAGCGGTCTGGGGCTGTTTATTGTTTATAATCTGGTGACTCATAGTCTTAATGGAAAAATAAACTGCACCAGTGAACCCGGCGCGGGCTGCCAGTTTGACATTACTTTTCCTGCTTCGGCTGGCTAGTGGCGGTATTGACCTGTTTGTTTATAAAGCCTTTAGGCAAAGGCTTTCACAAAATCCACATTAATACGAATTCTGCATATTTCCTCGACAATTGTCGTTTATGGTTGGCGTATAGTCGCAAGTGTTGCTTGTGATCAAATGTTGACCGCCATGATGGCAGGGGAAATCCTTATATGGGCAAGCCAAACAGAGCTATATTAAGCGCGTTACTGTACACAGGGGTAATATTGCTAGGGGCCTGTGGTAGTGACGACGCAAGTGAAGAAAGCAATACCAACAAAACCACTGGTAGCGGTGAGACTATCGTGATTAGTGGGGCCGTGCAAAAAGGGCCGTTTATTGTGGGCTCCACGGTCACCATCAATCTCCTATCGAGCACAGGTGACAATACCGATTCCACCATTGTTACCAGCACCACAGATGATTTAGGCAGCTTTAACTTTTCTACCCAAAGCCAGGGACTGGTGCAAATTTCATCCAATGGTTATTACCGAAACGAAATTACCGGGGAATTGTCGGCAGGCACCCTAACCCTGCGGTCCATCTATAATGTATCCCAGGAGAATGAACAGCTGGCCTACACTAATATGTTAACCCATATTACCAGTAACCGTATTTTGCAGCTTATGCAAAGTGAAGGTTTGAATTATGGTGAAGCTCAGACGCAGGCAGAAGCGGAGTTTTTAAATTCCTTTTCCAGTGTGGTGCCCAACGAAGCAGAAGACACCTTTACGTCACTTTCCATCTTTAATAATGACAGCAGCAACGGCAGTGCTTATTTACTGACGATGTCTTCCATCATGTATCAATATGCCATCGTGCAAGCCCATAAAAATTTAACCAATCCGGATGCAGAGCTATCTTTGCTTTTGAATCAATTGGAGACGGACTTTTCAGACAACGGCGTGGTCGATAATTTAGCCATGTTGGCCGCCTTAAAAGCCACCATTTCCCAGCTAGATCCTCAACAAATTAGCGATAATATTCAAAGCTGGATTAACAATAATGTTGAATATACTCAGGTGGACATGAACCTGTTTTTGGATAGCGACCTGGATGGTATTTTTAATAGTGTCGATAGCGACGATGACAACGATTCAGTGCCGGATGCGCAGGACCTTTTTCCGCTTGATGCCAGTGAATCGCTGGATACTGATGGTGATAATATTGGTGATCACACAGACACAGACGATGATAATGATAACTGGTCAGATGTGGATGAAGTCACTTGCGGCAGCGACAGTTTATTAAGTGCCTCTGTTCCTGCTGATAACGACGGTGATAATATTTGTGATCTTGTAGATAACGATGATGACAACGACAGTTGGTCCGATGTGAATGAAATCGCTTGCGGCACTGACAGCCTGTTAAGCCACTCAGCTCCTAATGATAACGACGGCGACCAAATATGCGACGTGCTGGATAGCGATGACGATAACGACGGCATCAGCGATGCAGATGATTGCAAACCTAACACCTTAAATGAAACCAAGGGCATTTTGTCTCTGGCTTGCCAGCCCATCGCCGGAATCGATTATGTTTCTAACAGTTTTAGCGGCACCACCAACGCGCTGGGGGAGTTCGATTTTAGCGCCGGTGAGCAAATAACGTTCACCATTGGCGGTTTTGAATTTGGCGCTCTCATTGTAAAAAATGAAATTAAATTAAGCGATTTTGAAACTGAAGCCTTGCCTAGCAGTTACCGTGATTTTGAACGCTATCGTCAGCAAACGGTATTACTGAGTAAAAGAATTAAAGGCATCCATAGTGAAGGCGTTGCCTATGCTAATCCCCAGGCCCTAGATCGCTTAAATAATCGTTTGTTTTTGTTGTATTCATTGGATGTTGATAACAACGCTGCCAACGGCATTGACTTAACGGGCAATAAGACCACAGGACTGGCTATGGCCCTGAGTCATTCAAACCTTCCTATTAACCTAAATACCTTTGAGTATGTGGCGCGTCTTCAGTCTCGCAGCGTGTTACTTGAATTGAATAACGGTGTGAGCGGTTTTTCATCCTTGGCTCAATATTTATCGTCGCTGGATATTCATATCTCTTATCCTGAGGCCATGTGTGAAGGCTGGTCCAATGGAGATGCCAGCCCTAGCAGTTGGTCGGTGAATTACAAAAATGCCCAGCAGCAAACTATTATGGTGGATAATTTTAGCAGCTGCCCGGCCATTCCTGATGTAAATGATGCCGCCAGTTATGCCAGCAACTATTCCACCGATGGCAAACTGAGATACCTGTATTTATATGATGAACAAAACCGCTTAACCCATGAATACCGCGACACGGCAGGGGCTGATGTGTATAGCCGCCTGTATCAACATGACTTTACTATGGAAGGTGATAATAGCCTTGAAGCCGTATCATATTACTACGATCACTCGGGTACTAAATTGCTGCATGACATCACGACTTATACCTATTTACCGTCTGGTTTGTTGGATCGTAAATTCGTAGATGACGAAGATGACGATCTATATGTGTATGTTTACAACCTGGATAATACTTTGGATACAGAATTCCAATCCAGTGATTTGGCGGGCGGGTGTTGGACCGGCGATATAAACATTGTTCGACAGGTTAATAGTCACCTCTATTACGATAGTGGCTTGCTAAAACAAAAAAGCAACGAGGGGCTGTGCGCGGTGAATACCTATGATTATGGCTACAATACACTAGGGCAAACCCTGGCGTATAAACATAATGTAGATGGTAAAACCGATACCGATCCGGCCACCATCAGTTACGAATATGAACAAACCAGTGAATTTAATGACGCCGGTGACATTACCTATTACACCAGCTTTAGCCGTACTTACGCGGGCGAACTAACCAATAACCAGTATGAATACAGCTACGATTACGACGATGAGCAGCGTTTGCAAAGTTACAGTCAAACATCCAGTAATCACAGAAACAGTCCGTCTACCAGCAGCACCTCGGGCAGTGTCTACAGTTATCAGGGGGATGGTAAACTGGAACAAATTTGCCAGGACATGGCCTGCAAATATAAATCGATTTACGCTTATTTAGACAATGGCCTTATCGATCACATTAGCACCTATTCAAACTCGGCCTTGAGCATGAAAACTTTTTATATCTATGACGAAAACAATTTAATTGAACGTGCCGATGTATTTAACGCTGCCAGTTTAGGGGAAGACTTAGAGCCGCTGGCCCCCTTGTCACCGGATAACCAGGTCACTCTGGAATACTTTCCGTCCGGTGCCATATCCGTCATGGAACAGGATGGTTATAAAAACTATTTCCGTGATCCCAATGGGGATAATTCATCCGACAATGCTGGCTATTACCAGTGGTTTGATTTGGACTTAGGCGAGCATTTGAACCGTACACTGGCACAGCCTAGAGCCTTTGAAGGCGGCGGTGAAACCTAGGGTTTTGTAACGCTGTAGATATTAAACATTCAGAATTCATTAATGAATCAAACTATGCACGAGGCTGCTTGCAGGCGACAATTTTTAGCCGATAGTATCGTTCCAGTTAAAGTTGGTCGCCTGCAAGCGGCCTCGTACAGGAAGCGAATTTCTAAACTTGAGTTTAATAGCGTTAGTTATGAGGTTTTTTTGAGTTTTTTAACTAAACAGCCCTTTCATCTCTTCATCCATTTCAATAATTTCACTCACCTCCATTTCGGGAGGAATGCCCACCCGATCAAACGCCCCTATGGTGCTCCAATCCAGTTGTGCCAGCGGATGTTCAGTATTGGCGTGACTTTGCAGTACCGCCACTGTTACTAGGTCGGCGTAATCAACGGCGTCAGGTTTGCGGTCAAATTTTAAATACTGTGAGGGCACATTTTGCAGAGCCTTGGGGAACTGCCAGGCTTTAACGATGTGGTGGCCAATAATGGGGTGCAGCTTGGCGATGATTTTATCCAGCACAAAGGCATCGTTTAACAAGGCTGAGTTTTCTTCGGCGTAAGCCAATACCGGCAGGGCGCCTATCTTGTGAATAAGTCCGCCCAGCATGGCTTGGTCCGGCAGCAAATTGGTGTAACGCCCAGCCAGCACATGGCACACCGAGGCAATTTCGGAGCTTTGGCTCCAAATCATGCGCATGCGTTTATCCACCACATCGCTGGTGGCTTGAAACATCTGCTCCATGGCCAATCCCATGGCGAGGCTTGAGGTGACGTTAATACCCAAACGGCTAATGGCGGTGGCCAGGTCGGTGACTTCACTGGCGGTACGCATGAGCGGACTATTGGAGACTTTTACAATGCGGGCACTTAGGCCGGCATCCTGGCTGATAAGCTGTGCTAACTGGGGAATGGTGGCTTCTATGTCTTCGGCCAAGTCCCGTACCCTAAGGCACACTTCGGGCAGGCTAGGCAGCACCAGAGAGTCATCTTTAATTTGCTGAATTAAATCGTTGGCAACGGTTTCGATGAGGCTGGCCATGCATACTCCCTGTAAAGGTAAGCATGCACTGACTCATAACTTACGCTTGGTTTTCGGTAATATCGTAAGGTAAGGATAGCAGCTCAATATGGGGGCCACTGGCAGAGTTCACATAAAGTGGGTTTTGCAGGTATTTATCTTCCAGCACCATAAGCGCTTCAATGGCATCGCCGTGTTGAACCCAATTAACCAGTTCTCCCACTGACGCTTCGTGGCCCGGGCTGTAAATGGCATCTCCCACCGATAATGATTCACAATGTGAAATTTCACCTCGATACAGGTGGCGTTTAAGCTTGCCCAAGTATTCCATACGCGCCACAATTTCTTGCCCGGTGTAACAGCCTTTACTGAAACTTACCGCGCCTGTTTGCCCCAGGTTGAGCATCTGCGGGATGAACTTCTCTACATTTTCGCTAGTGAGTTTGGCCAGGCCATGTTCAATAAGATTTAGACGCCAGGCACTTTGCGTAGTGAGTGAGCACTTATTTACCAGCGCCGCTAACGTTTGCTCGGCCAGTGCGGCCTTAATATAAAGCTCAAAGCCCGCCTCGAATGGCAGCTTAGTGATATGGCCAAAATCCACGTCTACTTGGCCAAAGTCCTCACTGGGGCATTGCCCAAACAGGGTTTGTAAAATACTTGGGGCTTGAGGGCCTTTTACTCCTGCCATTACCATATCGGTTGCAGCCATTTCAGACTTAAAAAACACCATATACTTTTTTAAATGTGCCTGGGTGCTCTGGGCTACCGAGTCATGCAGGCTCAATAGGTATTGGTGTTCCCCCGCTTGCAGCAAATTAAAGTTATTAATCATGCGCCCCTTGGCCGTGCAGCAGGCCCCGGGGCGGTACTGGCTAGGGCTGATTTCATTGAGGTGGCAGGTGAATTGACCCTGCATAAATTTAGCACTGTCGGGGCCGTTAACGCTTAACACTTGGCGGTCGGTAATGGGGTACAAGCCAGTTTGCTCAGCCGTTAAGGGGGCTGGAGCATGGTGGGCAATAAGTTCAGACCAAAAATCAGACATGGTTAAGGGGCCTTAATTGTAATTCCGAGTATTTTACTCGGGATTACCCTGTTTGATAAGTCGAGATTTAATTTCAGCCGGTTTTGCGCTGGAATTGTCATTCCCAGTTCTTTACTGGAGTTAAGCAGGGGCAAGTCGTAATTTGAGTGTAGCGGTCCTAAAGGGGGTTTTCCCCAATCAGGCCCTAGCTGGTATACTCCGGCCCAACTCTATTTGCCAGAATTACCCGAGGTATTTGTGTCCACAGATCGCTCCCTTATGACAATTGAAGACTTAGCCACCGAAAAAAAACGTTTAGCCTGGCACAGTCGCCGCGGCATGAAGGAACTGGACGTACTATTAGTGCCTTTCCTGGCTGAGGTGTACGACGATTTAAGCGAAGAAGATAAAACCAAATACCGTAATCTGCTGGATCACCAAGATCCGGATTTATTTACCCTGTTCATGCGCACCAGCCGTTCCGACGACACCGACCTGCAATACATGGTTGATATGATTCTGAAACGTGTACAACCCAGTTAATGCCCGAGTATTTCCTTCTCGGTTGTTAACCGCAGGTCAGTATGGCCTGCATGGGGTGCTGCTGTTGGTGAGCCTAATCAGCATTCCGGCCGTGTTCTATCATTATTTAATTCCGCTGTTTGTCGTGCAAGCCTGGCATTTTCACCGCCTTTACCATGGGCGGTTACTGTATTTGCAAACTCGTCATTGGCGTTTTCACAACGGCATTTGGACCCTGCAGGTGTTACATGGGCCCGTGGCTCACCAAGTTGTCAATGAAGTACAGGTGGAGTTACATCACCTGTGGCCAAGCCTGGCCATATTTAGGTTTAAGCTGGATAAACGTTGGCGCTGGGAAATTATTGTTGGTGATGCCGTGGACGCCGAATCGTTTCGCCAATTGCGAGCGGTGTTAAACTTAAGCAATAAACGCCCTGGGGATAAACATGGAAAATAACGCTTTAAATGGGTGGTGGGAAGAACGCTGGCACAAAAATGAAATAGGGTTTCACCTGCCCCAAGTGCACAGTTGGTTAAAGAGCCAATGGGCAAGTTTATTGGAGCAAGGCAAGGTTAGCCCCCAGGGCCGAGTATTTGTTCCCTTGTGTGGTAAGACCCTGGATATCGGCTATTTTTTAGCGCTGGGACATCAGGTGGTGGCCTGTGAGCTTAGTGAAAAAGCGGTACAAGAGTTATTTGCCCAGTTAGAGCTAGTGCCCAAAGTGTCAGCCTGGGGGCAAGGCCTGTGTTATGAAGCCGGGAACTTATGTGTCTATGTGGGAGACTTCTTTGCCCTAAGTGCCCAGGTATTGGGCCAGGTAGATTATATCTATGACAGAGCCGCGTTAATTGCCCTGCCCGAATCCATACGTGGCGAATATGCCGCTAAACTTACAGATAGCTGTCCCAGGGCCCAGATCTTATTGATAACTCTGGATTACCAACAGGCACAAATGTCGGGCCCCCCGTTTGCGGTGAGTGAACAAGAAGTGCAGGCCCATTACCAGGCAGGCTTTAATACCACCACGTTAAAGCAAAAAGAAATATTGGAATACGAGCCCCGTTTTAAACAGCGTGGCCTTACCAGTTTAATTGAAAGCATTTTTTGGCTAGAACGAATTTAGTAACCATTTATTGGTTAGAACTTAATAAATAATGAGTACACACATGTTGGAAATAGGCCGTTTTAACGAACTAAAAATCGTGCAAGAGTTACCCAGAGGCTTGCAACTGGATGGCGGCGAAGCGGGTGAAATTCTGCTGCCCAAGCAATACGTTAAAGAAGGCATGGAAGTGGGTAGCACCGTTAATGTGTTTATCTACCGTGACAGCGAAGGACGTTTAATTGCCACCACCATTACTCCCCATGCCCAAGTAGGTGACTTTGCCTATTTGAACATAGTAGACGAAAGCCCTGTGGGGGCTTTCCTAGATTGGGGTTTGCCCAAGGATATTCTGGTGCCGTTCTCGGAGCAGAGTAATCGTCTGGAAAAAGGTCGCAAGGTATTAGTGCGTATTTACCTGGATGATGCCGACCGCATCACCGCCTCTACTATGCTGGATACTTTTCTTTACGACACCGACGACACCGAGCGTTTTAAAAGCGGTGATGAGGTAAACCTAGTAGTGGCCGGTAAAACCGATTTGGGCACTAAGATGATTATCGACGGTGTTTACTGGGGGCTCATTTATGAAAGTGACATTTTCCAGGATTTAAGCCGTGGCGATAAAATAAAGGGTTATATTCAACGTGTGCGTCCGGATAAAAAAATCGAAGTGACGCTGCAAAAGCCGGGTTTTGGCCGCATTGAGCCTTTAGGGCAAAAGATACTGGATAAGCTGGCCAATGAAGATGCGGGATTTATTCCCCTGAGTGATAAGAGCTCTCCCGAGATGATTAAGCGGGTATTCTCTTGCAGTAAAAATGCCTTTAAACAGGCCATTGGTGGCTTGTACAAACAACAGCTAATTAACATTGAGCGTGAAGGCATTAGCCTTATTAAAAAGTAAGCAGTTAATGTAGACACAAAAAAGCCCACAATAAAGTGGGCTTTTTTGTGGGCGGCGTTAAATTATAAACACTGCAATTCAAAGGTGGTTTGAAATTGAAAGTTAGACTGCACTAAATGGCGCTCGGCAAAAAATAAATCAAACGAATAACTCTGGTTAGGCTCGATGCCCAATTCAGCGGCAATGTCATCCAGGTAAACGGTTTGTTCTTCAACCGAGTGTACCCCCCCTAGGTCAATGGCCAGCTTACCATTGATGAAGATCCATAAGTCATCATCCCCTTTAAAGCTAAAGCTGCCACCTTCCACATAAAAGAACTTTAAGTGGGTCTCTAGGGTGAAGTGGTAATTATGGTGATTGCCTTCGTTACCAAAACCCTGCTCATCAATGGGAAAAAAGCTGTTACTGCTAAATTCCCAAAAGCCTGGAGTAAGTTCAATCATCTCAAGTTTAGTGCTAATGGCGGTATTGATACCTGGAGTATTTTTATACCACTGCTTAAAATTTTCTTTGTTGCTGGTGGTATGGCTCTCTTGATTTTCAAGCGCATAAACCGGGCGACCATCCATTCCTAAATCTTGTTTAACGATGCCCTTTTCGCTGCCAACGGCCCCTTCAAAATCTGGGTGACTGTCGTGAAAATCGCGAATAATCACCGGGATTTGGCGTACCCCATTGTAAGGGTCCACACACTGACAAATTTCATCGTAGTCACTGGGAGTATTGGCCATCAACAGGCCGGAAGCGGTTAATAATAAACTGGACACTAATACAGATACTGTAGTGATTTTCACGTCTTCCCCCTAGCTGGTAATTGATGACGCTATTTTAACCATGATGACCGGGTGCTTCTGGGACAGGAGTCCACTTTTGAGGTAGGCAATAGGCCAAAGGCCAGTAAAGTGTGAAACTGTGAACCAGTGTGCAGTTGCCAGTGGGCTTCCATTCCCTACCATATCGGGATTAGAAAAATGCAGTTAAACCCGTGCTGAATTCCAGGTTGTGGGTGCGTTTGTTTTCACCCGTTACCTCGGTTTTAAAGCTGTGATCACGAAAATCCATGTTCACCGTGAGCCAGTCTCTTAAGATAATGCGGTAACCGCTGCCAAAGGTGAGAGTGAAGTGGCTGTCATCATCCAGGGTGGTATTACCCGCCCCGGCCACCAAATAGAAGGCCGAGTTAAAGGTTAGGTTTTGGGTCACGAAGGTTTCACCGGGAAACAGGTTGTAGCCCACTAACAGGTTGTAATATTCATAGTTGCGATTGGCGATAATATTAATGTCGCCCCCTAAGGTTTCTGCCGAAGATAAACCGGCTTCGCTGAACCCTAGGTTAGCCTGTAAGAAAAAATCTTCAGTGGCGTGAAATGAAGCCTTGTAACCGGTTACAGTTGCGCTGCCAAAATCCTCAATGGCAAGAATGCCTGTGTAAAAACCCATCTCAAAAAATTCACTGTCAATGTTGGCTTCGTAACCTTCCCGCTGTTGACGGTCGGGCTCCACCACTACAATAGGGGTGATGAGCACATTGCCATCGTCTTTATGGTTGTCATCACCTTGTGCCAGGGCCGTTAACGAGGCCATGGAAATAAGTGAGCCTAAAAGAAACTGCTGAAACCTAATCGCCATTCTGAATTACTCGTAGTGCCATTGTTGTCTGTTATTGCCACCTGGCGAAACTCACCGCGTACCACAAAATTAAACCCTATGTAGTAGTTGATGCCCGCGCCGGTAAATTCGCTGTTGCTGCTATAACTGTTGCTGCCCACTGAAGATTTTTTCTTTTTCTTCCAGTCTTGCCAAGCGATGCCCTTGCTAATAAAAGGGGTGAACGACCAACTCTTGATGGGTTCAATGATAACGGTGGCGCCAATGCTGCTGCCGTCATCCAGCTTTTCAAATATCTGGCCGTATTCCACTTCAATGCCGGCATAACTTAAAAGCCGGTAACCGGCGGTAACGTTGGCGGTGTAAGAAGTACCCAGTTGTCCCACTGAGAAACCAATGCGCCCCTGCTGCGCCAAAAAATCCCCGTGCTGAATGTCGGGCAAAGCCGCCGGCATTCCGGTGGGAGCCAAGGTGCGGGCCAGGCTTTCTTGTTTTACCCAGCCCTGGGTATTGCGGCGGTCACTCACATAAAACCAGTTGGAGCGTCGCCTTAATACTGTGACTGCCTGCCCTTGCTCTATTACATGAAAAATGGGGTAGCCACGGCCAGGGCCGGTGTGCAGTTCCAGATAGGTGTCGATCACCGAAAGTTTAACTGGGCTAACGGCTTTAGTCGTGTCACTGGCCAATAACTGCGACCACCAACTGCTTGGCTGTGCCATCGCTTGTGATGCGCACAGACAGCTTAACGTCAGCCATGTAATGAGAAATAAACGAGACATAGAAACAACATTATTCCAGTTCGAAAACAGTGAACCCCAAACTGCGGAGCATTAATTTGTATCGGTGTTTAGCGATAAATCAGCAGGCGATTATAGGCGCTGCCTAAATATTGTTCCGTGAGCCATTTACTTATTAGATGTGACGTCTGTCACCTTTTTAGTATAAGGCAGAAGCATTAACTGCTTTTGCCTAATAAAAGCACTTTTAAACCCCCCTTATTATGGATGGGAGGACCATAGTTTGAACCACTGCCGATTATTCTGCCGGTAAACACAGCATAATGCCGCCCTAAATTCTCATGAAATTTCTATGACTTAAGTCATAGTCAGGCCAAATATAATCTTTGAAGTTGATCATGTTCTAACCAAAGTTCGATGGTTTTATTATGGTTAGCTTGGATAATACAGCCTAAGAGATAGCGAATTATTGGTAACGAATATGAACAATTTTTTTGGTAATTACCTGTTGCAGGCGGTGTTGTTATTGAGTGTCGTCATTGCGCACAGTAGCCACAGTGCCGATCAATCCATTGATTTTGCGGCCCAGGCGCAACAGGAAAGTGCACAACAAGCCCTTAATACTGTAAAAAAACTGTCCCGTGAAATTCAAAATTTAAAATCCAGTGTGGTGGATTTAAATAAGGATTTACGTCTTATGGAGGAGGAACTGTTGTTTCCCTCCAGTACCCAGGCCAGTGTGTTTGTGTCTTTGGATATCGGACAATTTTTTACCCTCGAAAGCATTAAGTTAAAGCTGGACGGCAAGCAGGTGGCCACCCACTTATACAGTGACAAGCAGCGTCATGCGTTGGCCCGCGGCGGCATCCAGCGTTTGCACATTACTAATCTAAACCAAGGGCTGCACACTGTGTCGGCTTTTTTTACCGGCCTTGGTCCTAATGGCCGCCCTTATAAACGTGGCAGCGAACTGCAATTTACTAAGGGTAAGGGCAGTCAATATTTGGAGTTGGCCATCGTAGATGACCTGGCCAAACAAGAACCCATCTTTACTATTAGGAAATGGTAAACCTGATGCGCTTGCACTTGGTTAAATTACCCGCACTGCTTTTAAGTCTAAGCATGGCTGCCGGCTCCATGGCCAGCCAGGTTAAAGATTTAAAATACGGCACCATTTTGTTTGATTATTATCAACAAAATTACTTTTCCGCGCTGGTGGGTTACGAATATGCCAATACAAAAGGTGAGCTAAAACATAACGCCGAAGATGCGCGTCTGTTAAAAGGCGGTATGACCTTATCTTATGGTCTTCCCAATGAAGCTCAGGCAATTTTTAAAGATTTACTTAACGAGAATGTCCCCCAGGATACCGCCAACAAGGCCTGGTTTTATTTAGCAAAACTGTATTACCACAAAGGGGATACCTATCAGGCCAGCCGTAACCTAGCGCGTATTCAAGGGCATATTCCTAAGGAAATTCACGAGGAATTTAATTACCTGGCCACGCTCATTAACATTCGCAATAAGCACCTTAATGCCGCTCAAGAAGCCATCGGAGTGGCGGCCAAGGGCAGTGTGTATGAACCCTATTTGGTTTTCAATTTGGCCGTGACGCAACTGTCTAATGGCCAGCAAGAGCAGGCTAAGCTTAACCTTGAGCGTGTTATTAAATACGCCAGGCGTCATGCCGCTGAAGAATTTGCGGTGCTAGCCGATCGCGCCAAGCAGGCTCTGGCCCATATTTCAATTGAAGACAATGACCTACTGGCCGCCTGGCAGCAATTGCAAACGGTTCGCACCACAGGCTTGTACAGTAATCGGGCCTTGCTCAGCTACGGCTGGACCGCCATTAAATTAAATCAATACAAACAGGCCATTCCTGCTTTAAAGGCCTTGAATAAACGCTCAATTAGTATTGCCGAAGTACAAGAGGCAAAGGTATTGCTGGCGCACTTGTATGAGCAAAAAGGGGCCACACGCAGTGCCTTGAAACATTACTTGCTGGCCGAAAAAGCATTTGATGGTGGATTAAGCTCCATAAAAAGTGCCCGTAAGGTAATTGCAGGGCAGCGTATTCCTGAAGAGTTTGTGGTGAACCTGGAAGCCATGATGGATGAAACCGACTGGTACGGCAGCGAGCCTAGTTTGGATTACAACAAGTTAACGCCATTTTTAATTGAGCTTATGTCCAGCAACCCGTTTCACAGTGTTATTAAGGAATTACGTGACCTGTATGCTTTGCGGAACAACATGGACTTCTGGGCCCGCCAAGCGAAAGAGCACATGCTTATTATTACCCATCGTCAGCAGGGGTGGAGCAGCAAAGGCTTGCAGCACTTCATTAAGAAAAGTGAAGGCCAGCAAACACAATTAGAGGTGGCCATTAGCGATTTGCGCCTGCATACCATGACACTGGATGTAAAAGAGCAAGAGCGCTTCAGTGCTTTGCTGGAAGCCACTGATAAAGACTTTACCTATTTGAATGACAAGCTTGAAAAAATTAAAGCCATTAAGAAGCCGTATCAGCAGTCGGAAAGAAATGTACTGTGGGCCAAAACCCTGCATCACAGAATTAAAAGCAAATTAATCAAAATAAATAACATGATCAACCAATTAGAAAATGTCATGCGCATTGTGGTGAATGCCGAACTAGATAAACACCAGGAACGCATGACCTACTATTTGGCCCAAGCCCGATTGGGTAAAGCCCGTTTGTATGATCAAACACTAAATTCGATTGAAGATGACGCCATGAGAAAAGCCGGAGCGATGAAATGAAACCCATAAAGAACATGGCAATCTCCCTTTTCATGGGGTTGACTCTAGCTGCTTGCAGTAGCCAAGACACCATAGGAGGCTTGGACAGTGGCTATGATGAAAGTGACACCGAGAGTGGACTGGACTTTAAAAACCTTGATCACCAGCAGGTTCGTGACGAGTATCAGGAGCTCATTGGCCTGGTGGATGATGCCTACTTAAAAGAGCAAATTAAGCGTCGTATTGCCGGTGTGCACATGCAAGAAAGCGATGAAAAAATAACTCGCGCCTCAGCGGCCCCGCAAAAGGGCTATTACCGTGATGCCATCGACAGCTACATCGATATATTAGAGAAATACCCTAATAGCCCGGACAACGCCGAGGTCTTGTATCAGCTGGCTAAGGCCTATGATGTGGAAGGGCAAACCAATAATGCTCGCCAAATGTTAGAGCGCCTGGTGAAGCGTCACCCTTATTATTCAAACTTGTCCGAAGTGTATTTTCGTTTAGGGGATATTTATTTTAATAACGCAAAATACAATCAGGCCGAGCACGCTTACCGTGAAACCAGCAATACCGATGCTGGCAAGTTACTGCTGAACAGCCACTACATGCTGGCCTGGGCATTGTATAAACAGGGGATTTATCACAAGTCCCTTAATCATTTTGCTTATGTATTAAATAAATTGTTAATGGCCGAATTAAGTGGCCGACAATTAAACAACATCGAAAAGCCCCTGGTTCAGGATACCCTGCACAGCATGAGTCTGGCCTTAGTGAACTTGGGCGGCGCCAATGCCATCGAAGATGTTGATCTGCTAGAAGGCAAGCCTTACGTTTGGCGGGTTTATAATGAGTTGGCAGAATTCTATATGGAGAAGGCCCGCTATGATGACACTGCAGTCACCTATCGTGATTTTATCAATGTTTACCCTATGGATGAACGGGCCGCGAACTTTAATCAAAGCTTAATCAAGGCCTATATTAAAGGCGCCTTCCCCAAGTTAGTGTTGTCAGAAAAAGAAAACTACAGCGACCGTTATGGCCCTAACTCTAAATACTATGCCCAGTACCAAAATTTACAGAAAAGCATAAAAGCCAATTTGAAAGGCTATTACGTGGAATTGGCGGCCCATTATCATAGCCAAGGGCAGGCCGCGTTAAAAAAATCCAAGCAAAAGCCGCAACAGGCTCACCTTAGCGAAATAGCTCAAACCTCTTTAAACCAGGCGGCGGACTTTTATGGTCGTTATATTGCCTTGTTTCCCAATGACAAAAGCGTAGCCAAGCTAAGGTACAAAAAAGCCGATGCGCACTTTGAAAACAAACAGTATGTGGCGGCCGCTCAGGACTACCGTGCGGTGGCCTATAATAAAGCCCCTTATGGAACAGATCGTAAGTTAGCTAACAAAGCAGCCTATGCCGGCATCATTGCCCTGAACTTGCATATGGACGTGTTAACGGCGGCAAAAGCCGATAAAAAAGAGCTGGATAAATGGCAGGCCCTTTCATTGGAAGGCATGCTGAAATTTTCCAAAGTTTTCCACAACGATCATCGCTCCATTGCGGTATTAACCAATGCTGCTCAGGCCATGTTTGCTTTAAATCAATATAACCGTGCCATTGTTGTGGCCGGTAACCTAATTAAGAAAACAAACAAACTAAACAAAAACCTTAAACAAACCGCCTACGGTATCCTGGCTCATTCCTACTTTCAAAAGGGCCAGTATCAAAATGCACAGAGCAATTACTTAGCGCAGCGCAAGTTGGTAAATAAGAGCTCAAAGGACTATGTGCAAATCAGCGAGCAAATTGCCGCTTCTATCTTCAAAAAAGCAGAACAGCTTAAAGTTAACAAACAGCCACAGCTTGCCATTAAGGAGTTACTGAGCATAAAAGTATTAGCGGGTCATTCCAAGATTCGAGTATTGGCTCAATACGATGCGGTCTCCATGTTATTGGCCGCTAAAGAATGGAATAAGGCCATTAAAGAGCTTAAGCAGTTGCAGCAGCGTTTTACTAAACATGCGTTAACCCCTGAGTTTCCGCGAAAATTAGCGTTTGCATATGAGCAGAAAAAAGACTGGAAGAAAGCATCCTTGGCTTATTCTGCGCTATCTAAAAATGATGTGAGCCCGCAAGTGCGTCAGGAAGCCATGTTTATTGCGGCTGGCCTATTTGAAAAGATTGGTCGTGACAAAAAGGCCATCGAGTTTTTTCGTGATTATGCTCACAAATATGAAAAGCCCTTCGATAATCGCATGGAAGCCCGCTTTCACTTAGCTAGCCTTTATGAAAAGGGGGGCGATAAAACCCGTCAACTATTCTGGCTGCGCCGGGTCATTGCCGGCAACGATAACGCAGCAGACACCGCTACCGACCGTAGTCGATGGTTAGCGGCCTGGGCCAATGGCAAGTATGGGGACTATTTTGCCTGGGAATTTACCCGTCGCAAATTACGCTTACCCATCGAAAGCAGCATGCTTAAGAAAAATCAGTATTTAGGTGACGCCACGGCTCGTTATGAAATGGCGGCGGCCTATGGGATTCTGGAGCATGTGAGCATGTCCAGCTACAAGATTGCAGAGCTTTATGAACACTTTGCTAAAGAGTTAAATACCGCTCCCGTGCCTAAGGGTTTGGGTAAGCAAGATCTGGCCATGTATCAGCAAATAATGAGCGAGCAGGCTGAGCCCTTTGCCTCCTTGGCCACCACCATTTATCAGAGCAATGTGGATTTAAGCTGGCAGGGCCACTTTAATGACTGGATTGTAAAAAGTTTTGATGCCATGAAACGTTTGTCTCCGGCACGTTTCGACAAGGTTGAAGAAGTAGCGAGGTACGGTGATGAAATTCGTTAAACACACAGTGTTGATGGCCAGTCAAAAATTGGCTGCGGTGTTAAGTATTAGCTTGTTGGCGGCCTGTGCCAATAACCTAACTTTACCAGCAGCGGGAGAAAAAGCCGAGCTTAAAGCCACTGCTCAATACGTGCCGCAGCAAGCCTATGACGAGCAGGGAAAATTGATTGAATATGTGGCCAAAGAGAACCCTTATTTGGCCATTAAAAGCCGCATCGATAAGGGCTCGGTATTGCTGTACATAGAGGCCAAAAAAGCCAAACGCAGCGGCGACTTTAAAACCGCCAAACAAAAGTTAAAAGTGATTACCAAAAATGACGACAGCATCTCTGGCCCTTGGGTTATGTTGGGGGACATTGCCTTTGAAGAAAAAAAGTATTCACAGGCCGAGCAGCATTATCAACAAGCCATTTTAATTAATTCAAAAAATATCAATGCTTACGTGGCATTGGCTCAGGTTCAGCGAGTATTGGGCGCATTTCATGTGGCGCAAAATACTTTGGCCCTTGCCTTGCAATTATGGCCTGACTTTCCCGAGGCTCATTTAAACCTAAGTATTTTGTATGACTTGTATCTTAACCAGTCCAATAAATCCCAGCGTCACCTGGAAGCCTATTTGTTTTTAACCCAATACAAAAACAAAAAGGCCATAGCTTGGTACAGCGAAGTTCAGGCTCGCACCGGCATTACGCAAAGTTTTATCGATGAAAAAGTGTCTAGCCTAAATGCGCTTGAGCAGTTAAATATTCGCCAACAAGCCATCGCCGAACACTATGTGGAGGATCAATAAGTGAAACAACTATTATCAATGTTGATTTTAATCCCCGGTCTGGCCATGGCGGAGGAACCTATTAAATTGGAAAGTCACTTCGTGGGCGACAAAGAACAACCTGCGGTGAGTTATTTCATGTCCTGGCAAGGGCCGGGCAGCAATGAAAAACTGTATCGTAACCAGGAAGACAAATACGAAAAAAGCATAGACACCGTGGATCGGGACGTAATGTTACGTTCCATGCGCATCTATGACGAAATGAATTTGGAAGGCCGTCGATAATAGCCGCCTCCGCAACAGATTAAATATTAAAGGTAGTATCTTATGGAATTCTTTTCCGACATTGCACAGTTTTTTAGGGATGGTGGTTTGTTTCTTTACCCCATCGCGTTTGTATTTGCCATTGGTATAGCCATTGTGGTGGAGCGCTGGCGTTTTTTAAACGGCGAAAAGGTTCGTAATCTT
>Ga0209184_1000688_pt1 | contig 31145 bp, 35 predicted proteins | sample EN8Hudsemesocosm_2_FD_184627 | JGI IMG/M metagenome (GOLD analysis project Ga0209184, IMG submission 184627) | Methane-oxidizing microbial communities from mesocosms in the Hudson Canyon - EN8C Hudson Canyon (SPAdes) (version 2) | ecosystem: Environmental > Aquatic > Marine > Cold seeps | place... | reverse complement strand
ACTGAATTTTTAGAAAAAACCAAAGTTAATGCTTTGTTGGAAGAATTAAAGACTAAAGTGCCTGTTGCTCAGGCGCCAGCTATATAATAAAAAACCGTTTGGGTTTTAGAGATAAACTATGAATACAAAAATACAAATAATTACTGATAAGTTAGTTGACTTTGATGTTTCAGCTGAAGTTGATATGTTGAGTACGGCCAAGAACACTGCGGACGCACTTGACAATGTGATTAATTATCATCCAGCTATTGTTTTTATTGACTATGAGTTGGAAAAAGAGAATACAGGGGTTTTTATTAAAACAGTATTAGCTGAATCGCCAAATAGTAAAATTATTTTATTGGGCCGTGAGTTAAGTGATGATGTGGTTGTAAGTTGTTTGTTTATAGGTGCTTTTGGTTATTTAAATTGGGCGGATAAATCACAATTTTTTAATAAGGTTATTGACGTGGTTGCGAAAGGTGAAGCTTGGTTTAGTCGAAGAATAGTGGGGTTGGCACTTAAAAATATTCATGGCTAACTTAATTATTGTATCTGAAAATAAACATAATATACGTCGCTGGAGTGATGCTTTAGGGGGCTTATATCCTGTTTTCTGTTTTTCAAGTATTGAAGCGCTTTTATCGCATAGAGATGAAAGTGATACATTAGCATTATTAGTTGTTGATGCCATGCTAGTTAAAGAAATGAATCAAGTTGCTGGTTTATGTAGTAAGTTTTGTAAGATTATTGTATTCGGAGAAAATTTATCATCAACTGAAAAAATTCAATTTATTTATGAAGGCGCGTGTGGTTATTCGGATATTTTGATTGATGAGCAGATGATTGTTCGTGCAGTTGCAAGTGTTATTAACAACGAAATTTGGTTAGAACGGCAATTGATTCCTGAAATGCTAAAAGGCTCAATTGTGAAAAGAAAGCAGTATGTGGATGACGATGTGTTGAATAGGGCTGTTTTGAATGCTTTGCCGTGTTTAACTGTGCGAGAAACAGCTGTTGTTGAGTTGGTTTATACCGGTCAAGATAATGAGGCAATTGCTGATAAGTTAGGTATTAGTATACGCACGGTAAAGGCGCATTTAAGTGCAGTTTATCATAAATTTGAAATCCCAAATCGCTTTCAGTTGGTTATTTTATTAAAAAATTTACATGTAAAATATTTATCAACTGAAGATGAGAGTGCTTTTCAGTTTCAGAAAGAGGGGGGGGTATAAGCCCTATTCTTATCGGTATTTCTGTTTTTCTTAAAGTGACGCAGAGCGTCTAAGGCTGAATTCCCACGCGGGAGCATGGGAACTATAAAAAGCCAAAGCTAGAAAAGCGGCTGAAGCAATCGCTGAGCATGAAAAGCGATTTGGTCATATTGATAATGAATTGCTTTTATTAAAGTGGATGATGGGAGTTATGTTGGCGGGTACTGTTCCTTTGGTTTTGAAAGCTTTTTTTATGTAGCTCTTATTTTCTTATCGTTACCATGCTCTGCGTCACTGCCATTAAGTTAAGGAAAAAAAGAATTTATTTTAATTTCTCCGCCCCCAACCCCCTCCATCAAGAGGGGGCTTAAGAGCAAGAAAAAATCACCCTTAAACTGCTTAACTTAATGGCAGTGATGCTCTGCGTGGTAATGCATCTTCAGACGCTCCTGCGTCCTGATTAAAACCACGCAAAAATAACAAACTAAATATCCGCTAAATTGCCTTTATCTTCTAACCAATGCTTTCTATCTTGGGAGCGTTTTTTAGCGAGCAATAAATCCATTTTTTCATTGGTATTATCTTCTGGCTCTATTGTTAGTTGTACTAAGCGGCGTGTATCTGGATTCATGGTAGTAACGCGTAATTGGCTTGGATTCATCTCGCCCAGTCCTTTAAATCGTTGTACGTTGATTTTACCTTTTAGTTTTTCTGATTCTATGCGATCTAAGACACCTTGGCGTTCGTACTCATCGAGTGCATAAAATATTTTTTTGCCGACATCAATGCGGTAAAGTGGTGGCATGGCAACAAATACATGTCCTGCGCGTACTAGGCTAGGAAAGTGCTTATAGAATAGGGCGCAAATAAGTGTGGCAATGTGCAAGCCATCAGAATCTGCATCAGCCAGAATACAGATTTTTCCATAGCGTAAGCCGCTTAAATCTTCCTCACCAGGTTCTATGCCGAGTGCGACAGCAATATCGTGTACTTCTTGTGAAGCCATCACCTGTGCGGAATCAACTTCCCAAGTGTTTAGGATTTTCCCGCGTAACGGCATAATAGCTTGAAATTCACGTTCGCGTGCTTGTTTGGCAGAGCCTCCCGCAGAATCTCCCTCAACTAAAAACAGTTCGCTTTGGGTGATGTCTTGAGAAGCACAATCGGCCAGTTTTCCTGGTAATTGAGGGCCCGCAGAGATTTTTTTACGAATGGTTTTTTTATTGGATTTTAAGCGTTTTTGTGCGCTTAAAATAATTAATTCAGCGATATTTTCACCCGCTGTCGGGTGTTGATTTAACCATAAGCTGAAATTATCTTTGGCCACACCCGAAACAAACGCGACGCACTCGCGGGAACTTAAACGCTCTTTAGTTTGCCCGGAAAATTGAGGGTCTTCTAATTTTACGGATAAGACATAATGGCATAGCTCCCAAACATCCTCAGGTGTTATTTTTACACCGCGAGGCAGTAAGTTACGAATTTCACAGAATTCACGCATGGCTTCGGTTAATCCGGCGCGTAAGCCATTTACATGGGTTCCGCCTTGTGCAGTAGGCACTAGATTGACGTAACTTTCAGTGATGTTTTCAGCGAGTGATTCAGTCGCCCAAACAAGCCCCCATTCAACGCCTTCATGTGTTGAGCTCATTTTTCCCATAAAGGGTTCGCTAGGGAAGTATTCAACATCACCTATACGGTCAATGAGGTATTCTTCTAAACCATTTTGGTAATACCATTCCCATGATTCTTCTGTTTGTTCGCTAAGCAGTTTTATTTTTAAGCCGGGACATAAAACTGCTTTGGCGCGTAACACATGCTTGAGTTTGAGTATGGAGATTTTATTGGAATCAAAATAACTGGCATCAGGCCAGAAATGTACTGATGTGCCTGTGTTTTGCTTGCCAACTGTACCGGTTTCAACGAGATCGGTGAGTTTATTACCATCTGCAAATTGCATTTGATAGATTTTGCCATCACGCTTGATTTCTACGCCTAAATGCTTAGATAACGCATTGACAACAGAAATCCCTACGCCATGTAAACCGCCGGAGAATTGGTAGTTTTTATTTGAGAATTTGCCGCCGGCATGCAGTTGAGTCAGAATGACTTCAACACCGGGCATGTTTTGTTCGGGGTGCATATCGACAGGCATACCACGGCCATCATCAAGCACTTTGATACTGCCATCTTTAAATAGAGCTACTTCTATGTAAGAGGCGTGGCCTGCAACAGCTTCATCAACACTGTTATCAATGACTTCTTGTGCTAAATGGTTGGGGCGGGTGGTGTCGGTGTACATTCCTGGACGTTTGCGAACAGGGTCTAATCCACTTAAAACTTCAATTGCGGCGGCGTTATAGGAATCACTCATTTTCTGATAATTATTCTTTGTATTTTCATATATAATGTTCAAGTTAACACATCCTATCATTATAATTATCTTATCGACATGGCTAGACGAAAAAGCGCGACATTATTTGAAGATTCTCTCAAAGATTTAGAGGGTCTTGTTGAACAACTAGAGCAGGGAGATATTTCATTGGAAGAGTCGTTAAAATCATTTGAAAAGGGTGTGAAATTAACTCGAATTTGCCAGACAGCTTTGCAAGATGCGGAGCAGAAAGTACAAATATTATTAGAAACAAACGGTCAACAAACTTTGGAGTCCTTTACCGATGAGTAACGCTTTAAAAGAATATTTAACGCTTAGCCAAGCGCGTGTAGAAGTTGCATTAGATCAACGCTTACCTGCGAATACAGTTTTACCTAAAATGTTACATGATGCGATGCGTTACAGTACATTAGATGGCGGAAAACGTATGCGTCCAATGTTAACTTACAGTGTAGGTAAGGCTTTAGGTATCGATGCAGAAGTATTAGATGGCGCGGCTTGTGCAGTAGAAATGATTCATGTTTATTCACTCATTCATGATGATTTACCGGCGATGGATGATGATGATTTACGCCGTGGTAAAGCGACATCACACAAACAATATGATGAAGCGACGGCTATTTTGGCTGGCGATGGTTTACAGACCTTAGCATTCCAAATTTTAGCGGGCGATGACAGTATGAAAGCTAGCGCTGAAACGCGTTTAAAAATGATGATGGCACTGACTAAAGCAAGTGGTTCACAAGGCATGGTGGGTGGACAGGCGATTGATTTAGAATCAGTAGGCAAAAAATTAACCTTGCCTGAGCTGGAAAATATGCATATCCATAAAACCGGCGCTTTGATCCGTGTTGCGGTGCAATTGGCGACCTTATCTAAACCGGATTTAGATCCTGCGATTGCGGCTAAATTAGATCATTATGCAAAATGCATTGGTCTTTCTTTCCAAGTGAAAGATGATATTTTAGATGAAGAAAGTGATACCGCTACCTTGGGTAAAACGCAGGGTAAAGATCAAGAAAATGATAAACCTACGTATCCTGCTTTATTAGGCTTAGCGGGTGCTAAAGAGAAAGCGCAAAATTTACATGAACAAGCCTTAGAAAGCCTGGCGGGCTTTGGTGATGAGGCGGATGTTTTACGTGATTTGTCTTTGTATATTATTCAACGTGACCATTAAGTTAAGCTAGGTTTTTCGTAACTTCTCATTATCCACCGGCATGGAATAATACAAAAAATGTCATTCCTGCATGCTTTTAGCAGGAATCTATATTTTCAGCAATGGATCCCCGATAAAAGACCTCGGGGATGACGGGCCTACTATAATGAAAAGTTACAGCTTTTCACACCATAAAAAGTCTCAGCTGGATTAATTTAGTTGAGACTTTTTTATATGTTGCAAATAAGCACTCTCCACTTTGTTGCAGTCAATAATCAATGTAGCCCGTATTACGCAAGCTTCATACGGGCTACTTGCTTTAATACTTAGGAAATACTTGTGATAGAAACGGATAGAGTCATCACTGCCAATGGCCAAGGGGATGAAGAGCGACAAGACCGTGCCATTCGCCCTAAAAGTTTAAAAGATTATACTGGGCAAGAGGCCTTATGTGATCAAATGGAAATTTTCATACAAGCTTCGGTGCAGCGTCAAGAGGCGCTAGATCATGTATTGATTTTTGGTCCGCCTGGCTTAGGGAAAACCACTTTAGCACATATTATTGCAGCAGAAATGAAGGTTAATTTACGCCAAACCTCAGGGCCTATTTTAGATAAGGCAGGCGATTTAGCTGCATTATTAACTAACCTAGAAGCACATGATGTGCTTTTTATCGATGAAATTCATCGCTTAAGTCCAGCTGTTGAAGAGATTCTTTATCCAGCGATGGAAGATTATCAAATCGATATTATGATCGGTGAAGGGCCGGCTGCGCGTTCTATTAAACTAGACTTACCACCGTTTACCTTAGTGGGGGCAACCACTCGCGCAGGATTATTGACTTCACCTTTGCGAGATCGGTTTGGTATTATTCAGCGTTTAGAGTTTTATACGGTTGAGGAGTTGGCATTTATTGTGACGCGTTCGGCTGGCTTATTAAAAATAAAGATTGATGCCGGTGGAGCAACGGAAATTGCACAACGTTCTCGCGGTACACCGCGTATTGCGAACCGCCTTTTAAGACGCGTACGTGATTATGCAGAAGTGAAGGCTGATGGTGTGATTCATCAAGCGATTGCTCAGCAAGCTTTGGCGATGCTAAAGGTCGATCATTGTGGTTTTGACCAGCTTGATAGGCGCTTGTTGCAAACGATTATTAATAATTTTGAGGGGGGGCCTGTAGGCTTAGATACTTTAGCTGCCGCGATTAGTGAAGAACGCGGCACGATTGAAGAGGTACTAGAGCCTTATTTAATTCAACAAGGCTTTATTATGCGTACGCCGCGCGGACGAATGGTGACCAATAAAACCTATCAACATTTTGGTTTAGATGCGCCTAAGCGAGATGATGCAGTGACAGGTGATGTTTATGCAGACTAAATTTGTGTGGCCAGTGCGTGTGTATTATGAAGATACTGATGCGGGCGGGGTGGTTTTTTATGCGAATTATTTAAAATTCTATGAGCGTGCGCGTACAGAAATGTTACGTGATATGGGCTTTGAACAAGATGAATTGATGACGCAAGAATCAGTTATTTTTGTGGTGCGTTCAGTGCAAGTCGATTATTTAAAGCCGGCTAAATTTAATGAATTAATTTCAGTGACAGCCGAGTTAAGTTTGGTTAAAAGCGCGAGTATAGTTTTTGAGCAAACGATCACACGCGGCGATGACCTGTTAAATAAAGCAAGCGTGAAAATTGCTTGTTTAGATGCTAAGACGATGCGCCCCAAATATATTCCAGAGACCTTAAAAAGAGCTTTAAATTATGAATAATGACATGTCGATTTTTTCTTTAATTGCGCAAGCCAGTTTGGTAGTGCAGTTGGTTATGTTGATTTTATTAGCTGCGTCAGTTATGTCATGGACCTTTATATTAGCGAAGCGTAAGGCGCTTAAGCAAGCGGAGCAAAAAGCGCTAGAGTTTGAACAACGTTTTTGGGCGAGTAAAGATTTAAGTGAGCTGTATCAAAGCACGCATAATAAAGGCGCACAAATGGATGCGATAGAATCTATTTTTACCGCGGGTTATAAAGAATTTTCACGTATGCAAAGTATTGCTGAAGTTGCAGCCGTAGCCAAGGTGGAAAATGCAGAAAGAGCCATGCGCATTGTTATGATGCGTGAAGCGTCTAAATTAGAAGAGAGCTTGCCGTTTTTAGCCACAGTTGGCTCAACCAGTCCTTATGTCGGGTTATTTGGTACTGTGTGGGGAATTATGAATTCGTTTCGCGCTTTATCTACGGTAAAACAAGCGACATTAGCACAAGTTGCTCCAGGGATTGCAGAAGCGCTGATTGCCACTGCGATTGGTTTATTTGCCGCTATTCCCGCTGTTATTGCTTATAACCGATTTAACTCGGGGATTGAGAATTTAAGTAATCAGTACGAATTATTTATAGAAGAATTTGTGGTGTTATTGCAGCGTCAGGCACATAGCTAATGTTAAAGCGTAAAATACGAAAAAAACCGATGGCAGAAATTAATGTAGTGCCCTACATTGATGTGACCTTGGTTTTATTGATTATTTTTATGATTACCGCCCCTTTGATTCAATCAGGGGTAGAGGTTGACTTGCCGCAAGCAGAATCTAACCCAGTTGAGGACGATGACAAGCCAGCACCTATTATTATCAGTATTGATAAAGCCGGGCAGTATTTTATTGATTTAGGCTTAGGCGAAGAAGAGTCGGTCGTCAGTCCACAAGAAATCTTATTGTTAACGGCGGCAGTACGTAAAAACACTCCGGATACAGCCGTTTATATACGCGGTGATAAGCAAGTAGAATATGGACAAGTGGTTACTGTGATGGCGGCATTGAAGAATGCAGGAATTGAGAATGTTGGATTAATGACGGAAGATTTTTAGATGGGGAAAATCAAAAAATACAGTCTGTTTTTTCTATTGGCATTAGTAGGGCACCTGAGTATTTTGGGGTTATTTGCGATTAATTACACCATCGCTGATGAGCCAGAAGTTAAACAACAGCCCAAAATGCCAGAAATTATTCAAGCGTCTATTTTAGATGAGACGCGAGTTACGCAAAAAGCTGAGGAATTAAAGCAAGCGCAAACAACTAAAAAACATTTGCAAAAACAGCAGAAAGATAAATTATCCCAGCAGATAGAAAAAGAACAGCAGCGATTAAAAACCGCGCAGAATAAGCGTAAACAAGCAGAATCAAAAGCAAAAAAAGCGCAGCAAGCTGAGCGTCAGCGTTTAGCAGATATTAAAAAAACAGTGGCTTTAGAAAAGAAAAAACAAGCGGCGATTAAGCAACAGCGCATAGCGGAAGAAAAAAAGCGATTGTCTGATGATAAGCGACTTAAAGTACAGCAAGAAAAAGCCGTTGCAATTAAAAAAGAAGCTGAAAAACAGAAAAAAATCACAGCTGAAAAACAACGCGCTGCGGCAGCTGAAAAATTAAGATTACAAAAGGTTGCAGATGATAAAAAACGTGTAGAGAAAGCTAGAATAGCTAAGGCGCGTGCAGTCTTACAAGCGAAGAATGCCAAAATTGCTAAAAAAGCAGTAATGAGCGCCAGTATTTTAATTGATAAAAAAGTAACGCAAGCTTGGAATCGTCCTGTCAATATGGCAACTAATTTAGTGTGTACGATTAAAGTGAATTTGTTGCCGTCTGGGGATGTGATGTCGGCAAAAGTAGCAAAAAGTAGTGGAGATGCTTTATTCGATACCTCTGCGGAACGTGCGGTGTACAAAGCGTCACCTTTACCTGTGCCTAAAGATTCAGTAATTTTTGAGAAGAATTTTAGAAGTTTTAGATTTAATTTTGCACCTAAATAAATAAAAGTAAGTGAATATGAATAGTTCTAAAAGTATAGATATAAAGTTATGCGGGCAGGATTTTTTTAATTTCTGGGTAGGATGGGTAGAGTGTCTTTTGGCGAAACCCATCAAGCTTGCGTGTAATGATGGGTTTCATTACACGCCCGAAAAGCTAGGCGCTTCATTCTACCCATCCTACAAAAAAGTTAAATTAAATGGCAGTGGAATAGGAGGGGTGATGCTTTTTTTAAAAAAGTCAGTTTCTATTTTTACATTGCTAGTGGGTATTTTGTATGCAAATACTTTACGTGCAGAATTAATCATCGATATAACAGAAGGCATACAAAGTACCCATAAAATAGCGATTGTGCCTTTTGCAATGCATAGCGCGGTAAGTGATAAAGAAACGGAGGTGATTAGCCAAATAATTAGCGCAGATTTAGCGAGCAGTGGTGATTTTTCTGTTTTAGCAAAAGATGAGATGCTATCTGCACCGACACAAGCGGAGCAGGTGAAATATCGACACTGGGCGGTGACGGGGCAAGATTATTTGGTGATAGGCTCGATTCTAAAGCAGGATAAGCTGTACAAGATAAAAATGTCATTATTTGATGTGGTGAAAAAGCAGCAGATCAATGACTTGCTTATCAATGTTGAGAGCAGTTCTTTGCGCAAAGCGGGGCATTATTTAAGTGATGCAATTTATAAAACGATTATGGGCATAGACGGCGTTTTTAGTAGCCGAATTGCGTATATCACCACTAGTCAATCAGCAAAGAAAAAAAAGCAATATAGTTTATTCGTGTCTGATTATGATGGTAATAATGCGGTTGCGATTACAAAATCTAGTGAGCCTTTGATGTCACCTGCATGGTCACCGAATGGCTTACATGTTGCTTATGTCTCGTTTGAAAATAAGGTGTCAGAAATTTTTGTACAAACCTTGAGTACGGGAGCTCGCCGCAGTGTTGCAAAGTTTAAAGGGGTTAATGGTTCGCCAGCATGGTCGCCTGACGGTAAAAAATTAGCGATAACTTTGTCTAAATCAGGTAACTCAGATATTTTCATTTTAACGTTGGCAAATGCTTCGGTAAAACAGTTGACGCGTTCTTGGGCGATTGATACTGAAGCTTCGTGGTCTCCTGATGGTGATTCGATTTTATTTACATCGAATAGAGGGAAAGGCGCGCAGTTATATATAATGCCTAGCAATGGCAAAGGGACGGCTGAACGGTTAACCTTTGAGGGTGATTATAATGCTCGCGGTAGTTTTTCTAAAGATGGCAAGCGCGTAGTTATGATTCAGGCTGAAAAGGGGAGTTATCGCGTCGCGGTATTGGATGTAGAAAAGCAACAAACCACTATTTTGAGTGAAGGGAGAGCGGATGAATCGCCAAGCTTTTCTCCTAATGGACAGCTTGTTATTTATGCAAGACGTAAGGCGGGTAAGGAAATTTTATCGCTGGTCAGTGTGGATGGCTTAAAAAAACAAGATATAAAATCTAGCTCAGGGTTTGTAAGAGAGCCGGCTTGGGCTCCAAAAACAAAATAAATATTTGTACAAAGTATTTGAATTAATTTTATTAAGGAAAGTAAATGACTATAAAAAGTAAAAGTTTGATGGCGTTGATGTTGGTATTAGCTTTATCAGCCTGTTCGGATAAAGTGGTTAAACCACAGTCGGGTGCTCAAGGTGCATTGAATTCCGGTACAGAAAATAGTGCTTATGATGGCGGTAATGATTTATCAGTAGAAACGGTAGCGATAGGACAAGGGCAAGGCATGGATCAAGTGACTGAATTAATGCAAAGCGATACCTTTAGTAACCCTAATAGCCCTTTATCTAAACGTGTTATTTACTTTGAATATGATAGTAGTAATGTAAAAGCTGAATTTGTTCCTGTGGTTGAAGCGCATGCGGTTTATTTGGTAAATAACCCTAATCAAACAATCACGTTAGAGGGGCATTCTGATGAGCGTGGCACACGTGAATATAATATTGCATTGGCAGAGCAGCGTGCTAAATCAGTGTTTAATATGCTACAAGTTCTTGGTGTTATGAATCATCAAGTGGGCGTAGTGAGTTATGGTGAAGAAAAGCCGGATGCAATGGGGTCGGATGAAGAGGCTTTTCAATTGAATCGTCGTGTCGAAGTGGTATATAAATAATGAAAAAACTATTTTTAATCAGTGGAGTATGTCTTGCGGGTGTAGTGCAAGCAGAGCCACGACCTTTGCCACCTATTATTGATCACTCCAGCTATGCGCAAGAATCGGCTTATAAAAACCAAGGCTCTGGGAATCAAGCGACTTTAGGTTTGTTGAATCAGATTACGAGTCTGCAATCTGAGGTTCAGCAGTTACGTGGACAGCTTGAGCAACAAAAGCATGAGCTGGATAATTTAAAAAAGCGCCAACAAAGTATTTATGCGGATATTAATGATCGTTTGCAAAAATTAGCGCCAGCGAATACTGCGGGAAGCACCAATATATTAAGTTCAGGTGATTTAGCGGTGCCTATTGCACAAAGACAAGCGAAGAAACCCGTTGCGTCTTTTGTTAAACAGGCAGAGCCAGCGAAAGGAAAAACCAGTGTTACTGAAAAGGTAGCCTTTGATGCGGCTTATGCAAATGTAAGAGATAATCATTATAAGCAAGCCATTACGCAGTTTAAGCAATTTCTGATTGATTATCCTGCTGGTGAATACAGTGATAATGCTCAATTCTGGCTGGCTTCTGTTTATCGAGTGACGCGTGATGTTCCGGCTGCAAAAAAAGGTTTTAAGGCGGTCAGTGTTAATTATCCTAAAAGTGAAAAAGCATCGGTTTCATTGTATAAATTAGCCGATATTTATGTCGATGAAAAGAATAAGGCTGAAGCAAAAAAAATCTATCAACAGTTAATAAAGCAATATGCAGGTTCCACTTCTGCAAAAATGGCTGAGAAAAAATTACGAGAAATGGATCTTTAGTGAACGATAAAGCATTAAGAATTAGTGAGATTTTTTATTCACTGCAAGGGGAGTCAAAAACGGTTGGGTTACCGACTGTTTTTATTCGTTTAACCGGTTGTCCTCTACGCTGTCAGTACTGTGATACCAGTTATGCTTTTTCCGGCGGCAAGATGATGGAGTTAGCGGCTATTATTCAACAAGCAGCTAGCTATAACACACGTTATATTACCGTAACAGGCGGTGAGCCATTGGCGCAACCTGCTTGTTGGGATTTACTAAGCCAGTTGGCTGATAAGGGCTATGAAGTCTCTTTAGAGACGAGTGGTGCCTTAGATGTCTCTAAAGTGGATACGCGAATTAGTAAAGTGATGGATTTAAAAACGCCTGCTTCTGCTGAAGAATCGCGTAATTTATATGCTAATTTGCAATATATGGATGCTGATGACCAGTTGAAGTTTGTGATTTGTAATCGTGAAGATTATGAGTGGTCTAAGAAAAAAATGGAAGAGTATCAGTTACAAGGGAAATGTGAACTGTTATTTTCACCTGCTATGGGGCAACAGAATGCGGCTGAGTTAGCTGGGTGGATTATTGAAGATCAGTTAATGGTGCGATTTCAGTTACAGCTGCATAAAACCTTATGGGGTAATGAGGCGGGTAAGTAAGTGTGTTTATTTTCCATTCGTAAGGTTAAAACCTTCGCCTTTCAGGCGAACAGATTTATCTCTTATCGGTGTCGCAAGTGTTAGAGTTTGGTGAGTCGTATGATTTGTGAGTGTTGAGCTAACAAGGGCAACCACAAGGGATTGCCCGTACAGTTGTAGGGGTGCCCCTCGTGGGTACCCGCAAATTATAGTGATGAATGAGTTAGCTTGTTTGTGAGGAGTGAAGTCGTCAAACTCTCTAACCCACCCGTCTTTAGCGGGTGGTTGTTTAGGCCTTATAACATACGCATTTTTAAGTTTTTCCACTTGGTTAATGCGCTAGAGTTACTTATTTTTTGTTGCTTACCATTGCTCTGGCTTAACCATAAGCCAGAGTCATTGAAAGAAAACAGTGCTAATAAATCATGTCTCTGGTCGGCGGATTTTATTTCTGGGATTAGGTTGTCTAGCACCAAAGGGGTTGCCCCAGGGGAGGAGAAATAAGACAAAATCATATGGGCTTGTTGATGATGCTTTGATTTGACGTAAGTGATACGTAATTTATCCGCATCGATGCCGAGTTCTAATAAAGCGAAATATTTAGCAATTGAGTAATCTTCGCAATCACCCGCGCCCGCAGTTAAAATTTCAGTCGGTGTTGCCCAGTAATCAGGTGTATTCCATAAGTTAATATCATCCGCAAATGTGATGTTTTGATTAAAGAAGTCATTCACGAGTTTTAATTTGAGTGCGTCGGTATCTAGCTGAGCACCCTCCATTAAGGCGAGCCATTGTTCGGTTCTTATTAATACTGCTTCGTCGATGTAATTGTAAGAGCTTTTATTAGTGTCTGCAGCTAAAGCATCAAAGGTACTGATCAGGCTGATTAATAGAAAGAAGAGTTGAATGAAATTATTCTTAGGTAGTGTCATGTATGTAATTTATTGCTGCTTTGTGATGACTTTTCAGTGTATAGCTTGAATGCACTGGAAGCATGAAAACTAGAGTGAGCTTTAGTGCTCACTCTACGGAATCAATCTTAGCTGCAGTGATAACAAGTTGATGAAAATTTTATCGTTTTAATTTTTCTTGTAGAATTTTATTTACTTCGGCAGGGTTCGCTTTTCCTTGCGACGCTTTCATTGTTTGTCCCACAAAAAATCCAAAAACTTTATCTTTACCGCTGAGGTATTGATTCACTTGGCCAGGATTGTCTGCGATGATTTTATCAATAATCGCTTCAATTGCTCCGCTATCGGTGATTTGTTTTAAGCCTTGAGCTTCAATGATTTTATCGGCACTGTCTGCGCTAGACCACATCGCTTCAAACACTTGTTTAGCAATTTTTCCCGAAATGGTGTTGTCAGCGATACGTTGTAAAAGCTGAGCTAAGCGTTCGTAGTTAATCGGTGATTGGCTGATATCTAAGTTTTCTTTGTTGAGTGCGCCAGATAATTCGACGCTAACCCAGTTGCTACAGATTTTAGCTTCACAGCCGGATGATTTAACCAAGGCTTCAAAATAATTAGCTAAAGCAATGGAGCTAGCTAAGTTATTTGCAGCATCAGATTCTAGCTTGTATTGTTCTAAGAAGCGCTGTTTTTTTGCTTCAGGTAATTCAGGTAAATCTGCTTTTACTTGGGCGCGTAGTTCAGGCGTAATATAGACAGGCAATAAGTCAGGGTCAGGAAAGTAGCGATAATCATTGGCTTCTTCCTTGCTGCGCATAGAGCGAGTTTCATCTTTATCGGGATCATAAAGGCGAGTTTCTTGCACAATGCGGCCGCCGGATTCTAAAATTTCTTTTTGGCGTTCAACTTCGGTAAAAATAGCTTTTTCAACAAATTTAAACGAGTTGATGTTTTTCAATTCAGCGCGTGTGCCAAACTCTTCTTGGCCTTTGGGGCGTAAGGAGATATTGACATCACAACGAAATGAGCCTTCTTGCATGTTGCCATCGCTAATATCTAAATATTGCACTAGCTCGTGAATTTTACGCATATAAGCGACGGCTTCTTTTGCCGAGCGCATATCGGGCTCTGAAACGATTTCTAATAAAGGCGTGCCTGCACGGTTTAAATCGATACCGGTTGAACCATGAAAGGATTCATGCAGCGATTTCCCTGCATCTTCTTCTAAATGTGCGCGTGTCACACCGATGCGTTTTATAGTCCCATCCACTTCAATGTCAAGATGACCTATACCGACAATAGGGTGATCCATCTGACTAATTTGATAGCCTTTAGGTAAATCAGGGTAGAAGTAGTTTTTACGCGCAAAAACCGAGTAATCCGCGACTTCTGCATCTATTGCCATGCCAAATTTAACAGCCATACGGACGGCTTCTGCATTTAATACGGGCAGAACACCGGGTAGGCCTAAATCAACAGTACATGCTTGTGTATTTGGCTCTGCGCCATAAGCGGTAGAGGCTCCTGAGAATATTTTTGTTTTTGTTGAAAGTTGGGTGTGAATTTCTAACCCAATAACTGTTTCCCATTGCATAGTCATTTCCTTATTCAAATCCCTTAGGGGTTTGTTGATGCCAGTTAGTCACTTGTTGATATTGATGCGCGACGTTTAACAGTTTTGCTTCATTAAAATAGTTACCAATAATTTGTAATCCAACGGGTTTATTATCAATAAATCCAGCAGGCACTGACATAGCAGGAAGACCTGCAAGGTTAACCGCGATGGTATAAATATCCGCAAGATACATTTGAATAGGGTCGGCAGTTTTTTCACCGATACCAAATGCTGGGCTTGGAGTAACAGGGCCCATAATGACATCGACAGACTCAAGTGCTTTAGTAAAGTCTTCAGTGATTAAACGGCGAATTTTTTGCGCTTTAATATAATAAGCATCGTAGTAACCCGCTGATAAGGCGTAGGTGCCAACTAAAATGCGGCGTTTAACTTCGGTGCCAAACCCTTCACCACGCGAACGTGTGTAAAGATCATTTAAGTCTTCAGGGTTATCGCAGCGATGTCCAAAGCGAACACCATCCATGCGTTGTAAATTAGCGGAACACTCAGCCGGTGCAATCACATAATAAGCGGGGATGGCTAATTTGAGGTTAGGCATAGACACGTCTACAATTTCTGCGCCCATTTTCTTGAATTCATTGATGGCAGTTTCTATTGCCGCTGCCATATCGCTATTTAAGCTTTCATCAAAAAACTCTTTAGGCAGCCCAATTTTTAAACCTTTTAGGCTGTTATTAAGTGTTGCGCTGTAATCTGGAACGGCTTGTTCTGCGCTGGTAGAGTCTTTAGTATCAAATCCGGCCATCGCTTGTAGCATGAGCGCCGCATCTTCGGCGGTTTGTGTCATGGGCCCGCCTTGGTCTAAGCTAGAGGCATAGGCGATCATACCGTAACGTGAAACACGACCATAAGTCGGTTTTAAGCCGGTAATGCCGCAAAAAGCCGCTGGTTGGCGAATAGAGCCACCAGTATCAGTACCGGTGGCTCCCGGAATTAATCGTGCTGCAACAGCTGCTGCGGAGCCGCCTGATGAACCGCCCGGTACGGTATTGTTTGCCCAAGGGTTTTGAGCTGCACCGTAAAAGCTAGTTTCATTAGATGAGCCCATGGCAAACTCATCCATATTTAATTTACCCAGTGAAATCATGCCCGCTTGGTTAAACTTATCAACCACGGTTGCGTTATACGGTGCGATAAAATTATCCAGCATTTTTGAGCCACAACTGGTTTTAACACCCTGTGTGCAAAAGATATCTTTATGCGCCATAGGGATGCCGGTTAATAACGGTGCGTTACCGGCGGCAAGCATTGCATCCGCTTGTTTAGAGGCGGCAATGGCGCGGTCTTCTGTTAGGGAAATAAAGCTATTTAAATGTTCATGCTGTTTGATGCGTTTTAAGTAGCTAAGTGTCAGCTCTTCACTAGAATAGTCACCGGACTGTAAGCCCAGGCTGAGCTCTTTAATGGTTTTAGTATGCATGATGACCTTAATCTAATACTTTAGGAACAAGGTAAAGACCTTCTTCTACTTGAGGGGCAATCGATTGAAAAGCATCACGTTGATTACTTTCTGTAATTACATCCGGGCGTAGTGCTTGAATTTGGTCAAAAGGGTGAGCCATGGGTGCGACATTGTCGGTATCAATCGAGCTCATTTGAGCGACTAAATTTAGCATGTTTGATAAATCTGTAGTATACGATTCGGTATCTTGGGTGTTAATACCTAATCGCGCTAGATAGGCGATTTTATTAACATCATCAGTGGTTAATGACATTTGCACTCCATATGAACAAATAGGTTTTTGTGTGATTACAGGCTTTTTTGCATGGTATTTTAGCATTTCAATAAAGCCATTATTGGCAGGTATGATACGTTATATCTTGCCCAAATACCTCAATGATTGATAAAGTATCGATAATTTTGTACGTTTTCAAGGCTAGTAGTGTATGTTTAAAAAAATTCGCGGTATGTTTTCTAATGATTTGTCGATTGATCTAGGAACTGCTAACACGCTGATTTATATGCCGGGGCAAGGAATTGTTTTAAATGAACCTTCGGTAGTGGCGATTAGAGAAGATAGACTTCGTGGCACAAAAACAATTGCTGCGGTTGGTTCGGATGCTAAGTTAATGCTGGGCCGTACGCCAGGAAATATTACCGCTATTCGTCCTTTAAAAGATGGTGTGATTGCTGATTTTGCAGTCACAGAACGCATGTTACGTGAATTCATTAATAAGGTGCATGAAAATAAATTTTTACGCCCTAGTCCACGTATTTTGATCTGTGTTCCTTGTGGTTCAACGCAGGTAGAACGTAGAGCGATTAGAGAGTCTGCCGCAATGGCGGGTGCACGCGAAGTGTATTTGATTGATGAGCCGATGTCAGCTGCAATTGGTGCTGGATTACCGGTTGATGAAGCACATGGCTCTATGGTGCTGGATATTGGTGGTGGTACGTCTGAAGTGGCTATTATTTCATTAAGTGGCATTGTTTATTCTGCCTCAGTACGTATTGGTGGTGATCGTTTTGATGAAGCCATTATTAATTATGTACGTAGAAATTACGGTACCTTGATTGGTGAGGCGACGGCTGAAAAAATTAAAAAAGAAGTTGGTACAGCCTATCCAGGTAGCGAAATTTTAGAAATTGAAGTGAAAGGGCGTAATTTAGCTGAAGGGGTGCCAAGAGGGTTTACATTAAACAGTAATGAAATCTTAGAAGCTTTACAGGAGCCACTGTCAGGTATTGTTGGTGCTGTTAAAGTTGCTTTGGAGCAAACACCGCCAGAATTAGGGGCCGATGTTGCTAATAGAGGGATTGTACTCACCGGTGGTGGGGCTTTATTAAAAGATATTGATCGTCTTATTGCTGAAGAAACGGGTTTGCCTGTTTATATTGCTGAAGATCCTTTGACTTGCGTTGCAAGAGGCGGAGGCACGGTATTAGAAATGTTAGATGAAAAAGGAATCGCGGCTTTTTCTTTGGAATAGATTAACCAATCGTCCTATTGTTTTAGTTAGACTATTAGGGCGCTTTCTGCTTGTGTCATCCATTTCAGCTTAAAGGGTTCTCGCTATAAACTTCTTATTTGCCACCGGTTCTTCGATTAATACACGTTTTTTGATGGTATTAATATTGTCGCTAGGATTAATTTTTACAGATCAATTTAGTGATAAGTTAAACCCGTTACGTGGGTTACTTTCACTCATTGTCTATCCTGTACAGTATATTGCCGGTGTGCCTAGCGAAGTATTGAATGATGTCACGGAAAGTATCGATAGTTATCAGCAGTTAGTAAAAGAGAATAAAGACTTAAAAAATGCGCAATTAGTTAATAAAGTTAAGTTATTAAAATTTTCAGCCTTAGAGACTGAAAATATTCGCTTAAGGTCTTTATTAGATAGTTCTTTTAAGTTAGGTGAGCAATTTTTAATTGCTGAATTATTGGCCGTTAGTCTGGCACCTTATGAGCATGTTGTTACCGTTAATAAAGGCAGTCGATTTGCTGTGCATGAAGGTCAGGCGGTACTGGATGCTAACGGTATTGTTGGTCAAGTCGATAAAGCCTTGCCTTTAAGTTCGCAGGTGATTTTAATTACCGATCCAAATCATGCTATTCCTGTGCAGCTTAATCGTAATGGTTTGCAAACCATTGCCTTAGGTACGGGGCAATTAAATCAGCTCAACCTTCCTTTTTTACCGAATAACACCGATATTCAAGTCGGTGACTTATTAATTACATCTGGCTTGGGTGGGGTTTTTCCACAGGGTTATCCGGTTGCTATTATTGAGTCGATTACTGAACAGCCAGGTAAGCCGTTTGCAATGATACGCGCTAAACCAACAGCAGCATTAAATGCGAGCCGAGAGTTCCTTATTGTTTGGAATAGTAAACAAGTGGTTCCTTTACACTCATTAGAGGACGTAAAAAATGAGGAGTAACCGCCTACCTTTAAGTCTGTATTATTGGCTGAGTGTTTTTATTGCCATGATCTTGAGTGTTATTAGTTTGCCTAGTTTGCTTAAAATAATGATGCCTGAATGGGTGTTGTTGGTTTTGATCTATTGGACTTGTCAGGGGTCGGGCCGAGTCAGTGTCGGCAGGGCATGGTTTGTCGGTTTGTTAATGGATGTATTGACAGGACAGTTACTGGGGCAATATGCGATTAGCTATGCGGCAAGTATCTTTCTATCGGAAAAGCAATATAAGCGTATAAAAGCTGCGCCCATCATTCAGCAAAGCTTATTTATTGTCGGCGTATTACTGCTGTTTAAGATGCTGTTTTTTATGGTGGAGCGCCTTGAATATAACAACCTGCCTAGTTATTTCTGGATGCCTATTCTTACGGGAGGCCTGTGCTGGCCAATCATAGTGCTATTATTTAGCAAACTAAGATTTTCGTAAGTTTTTATCATGCGCCGTCACCAAGTAATTAAAGATGTTTTTTTAGAAAATCGTATTTTTCTAAGTCGTACTGTGGTCATTTTTGTGGCTATGCTGTTTTTGATGTTGGGCTTGGTTTTTAGGCTTGTTTACTTGCAAGTGTCGGGGCATGATAAATACCATAGCATGGCAACCAATAACCGTATCAAGGTCAGTTCTATTCCGCCTACGCGGGGGATCATCTATGATAAAAAGGGTAAAATTTTGGCTGAGAATCTACCTTCTTACAGTTTGGAAATTATTCCTGAACAAGTGAAAGACTTACAAAAGACGCTATTAAATTTACAGCAGCTTTTAAATATTCCGCAAGAAACCATACAAACATTTGAAAAATTGAGTAAACGCTATAAACGCTTTGATAGTATTCCTTTGCTTTTAAAGATGAATGCGGAAGATGTTGCAAAGTTTGCCGTGGTACGACATACATTCCCTGGAGTAGATATTCAAGCGCGGTTGATTAGGCATTATCCCTACAGTGAATTGACAGCGCATGTGGTTGGTTATTTGGGACGAATTAATAATAAAGAATTGCAGCGCGTTTCAGAAGTAGAGTATCGCTCAATGCATTTTATCGGTAAGACAGGCTTAGAATCTGCTTATGAAGATATCTTGCGTGGTTATGCCGGTTATGCGGAGGTTGAAACCAATGCGCAAGGAAAGCCGATTAAGACTTTAGCGAGCATCGTGCCAACGCCTGGCGCAGATATTTATTTATCCTTAGATATTGATTTACAGAAGATCGCCTATGATGCGTTGGGTGATTACAATGGTGCAGTTGTTGCGTTAGATTTGGATACAGGTGGTGTCTTGGTGCAGCTTAGCAAAGCGAGTTTTGATCCTAACCTGTTTGTTTCTGGTATTAGTCATAAAGATTATAAACGTATCAATCATTCTAAAGATAAACCTTTATTTGATCGCGTGTTACGCGGCTTATACCCGCCAGGATCTACTTTAAAACCGTTTGTTGGCCTCGCGGGTTTAGAGTACAAGGTGACCACTGCAAAACAAAAATTATTTTGTCCTGGGTATTATCAATTACCTAAGAAAGATCATAAATACCGTGATTGGAAACGAGGTGGGCATGGTGTGGTCAATATAAGTAAGGCGATTACGCAATCGTGTGATGTGTATTTTTATGATATGGCGCTGGCTTTAGGAATTGATAATTTATCTAGTTTTATGCATGATTTTGGTTTTGGCGAAAAATCAGGCATCGACTTAAATGGCGAAAGTGAAGGCTTGATGCCATCAAGAGAGTGGAAGCGAATTCATCGCGAGCAAGTTTGGTATCCTGGAGAAACTTTAATTACAGGTATCGGTCAAGGGTTTACTCAGGTCACGCCATTGCAGTTAGCTTATGCAACTGGCATTATGGCGAAAAATGGACAGACTATTGCGCCTTTTTTAGTTGAACGATTAGTGTATGAAGATCGCACTAAAAAATTGATTCACCCACAAGATAAAAAATTGCAATTAAGTGATGAAAACCTTGATATTGTTCATCAAGCCATGGTTGATGTGATTCATTCTTCGCGAGGAACGGCACGTCTTATTGCGGGTAAAAGGGACTACCAAATAGCCGGAAAAACCGGTACGGCGCAAGTGTATAGCGTTAAACAAGATGAAGAATATAATGAAGAAGAAATTGCATTTAATATGCGAGATCATGCCTTATTTATTGCTTATGCACCAGCGGATAACCCTAAAATTGCAGTCGCTGTTATTGCCGAGCACGGAAGTCATGGCGGGTCGACAGCTGCACCCATTGCTTCTGCGGTGATAACACAATATTTAGCAGAGGAAACGATGCAATGAAAGTAGAGTTAAGGGCAGAGCAGTTTCATAAAAACTCTGTATTGGGGAATTTATTAAGACAGCTACATATTGATATACCTCTGTTAATTGCACTGCTAATTTTATTAGCTCTGAGCTTTATGATGCTTTATAGCGTGGGCAACCAAGAGTGGGGCTTGTTGATACGTCAAGCATCACGAATGAGTGTTTCTTGTGTATTAATGATTTTTTTAGCGCAATTAGAGCCGCGTCAATTTCAGCGCTATTCGATTGCTTTTTATATTTTGGGTGTGTGTGCGTTGATTGCTGTGTTAGCTGTTGGCGATGTGGGCAAGGGTGCGCAGCGTTGGTTGAATATTGGTTTCCGCTTTCAACCTTCAGAGATGCTGAAGATTTCAACCCCTATGATGGTGGCATGGTATTTAGCAGGGCATGAGATTCCCCCCAAATGGAAACATATTGTTATCGCATTAGTGTTTATTATGATTCCGACTTTGCTGATTGTGCGGCAACCTGATTTAGGTACCTCAGTGTTGGTCGCAAGCTCGGGTTTTTCTGTTTTGTATTTTGCGGGCCTTTCTTGGCGCTACCTTGTTTCAGCTGTGATAGGCGTGAGTGCCTTTACCCCGGTTTATTGGCATTATTTTATGCGTAGCTACCAGAAAGATAGGGTGAATACCTTTTTAAATCCTGAGTCTGATCCTATGGGTAAAGGCTATCATATAATTCAGTCTAAAATTGCGATAGGCTCGGGTGGTGTGTCAGGAAAAGGCTGGCAAGAAAATACTCAATCACAATTAGATTTTTTACCTGAAAGTTCGACCGATTTTATTTTTTCAGTTTATGCTGAAGAGTTTGGTTTGTTAGGGTGTCTATGTTTATTGGCGATTTATTTATTTATTATTGCACGTGGTTTATATATTGCAGTACAAGCACAGGATACCTATAGTCGTTTGCTAGCAGGTAGTTTAGTGTGTACTTTTTTTATCTATGTGTTTGTTAATATTGGCATGGTGATTGGTATCTTGCCGGTTGTGGGTATTCCTTTGCCTTTGATTAGTTACGGGGGGACTTCGATGGTGACCTTGTTTGCAGGCTTTGGTATTTTGATGTCTATTCACACCCATAAACAAATATTACCTAGCTAAATTAAGCGTTTAATTGGGACTGATTTTTTGTAGTACAAAGTTCACAATAAAGGCAATAACAAGTAAGGCGATCCCTAAGGCTAAGCCCGTCTCAAATGCGCCTTTACTCGTCTCCAGAGCAATGGCGGTGGTGAGTGTGCGCGTAGAGCCATGAATATTCCCGCCTAACATCATTGCCGCACCTACCTCGCCAATCGCACGGCCAAATCCAGTGATGATGATAGCTAAAAAAACAAACTTAAGCTCTTTTAGTAGCGGAATAAAAATTTGAAATTGATTAGCGCCAAGTGATTTAAGTGTGAGTAATAAACGAGGGTCGCTAGACTGAATAGCGGTCAGCGTCATATTAATAATAATGGGCACAATTAGACAAATTTCACCCAGAATAATGGCTGTTTCGGTGTAGAGTAACCCGTAGTGGCCGAATAAGCCTTTGCGACTTAAGAAGCCGTAAAGGATCAGGCCAATCATTACCGTGGGCATGGCCATCAGTGTATTCAATAATTGCTGTAAAAATTGTTTAGCAAAAAATTGATTGATAGCAATCAATATACCTAGAGGGATGGCAATGATAGAGGCAAAAAAAGTCGCAATAATGGATATTTTCAGTGATGTCCAAATAATAAAGTAGATGGAAGGCTCAAACTGAAAAAGTAAACTCAGTGCGGAGTTAAGCGATTGTGAAAAATAATCCATTAATCGCTTTGTTTCCAGTGTCCTGATTTTCCGCCTGCTTTTTCAAGTAACTGCACGCCTTGTATGCACATACCTCGGTCAACTGCTTTGCACATATCATAAATCGTTAATAAGGCGATTTGCGTTGCGGTAAGTGCTTCCATTTCTACGCCAGTTTGCCCTGTTGTTTTGACAGTTGTTTCGCAGCTTACTCGATTATTAATCGCATCAGTAGTCAGCTTAATATCGACATGGCTAATAGCTAAAGGGTGGCATAAGGGGATTAAGTCAGCAGTGCGTTTGCTGGCCATAATGCCGGCAATGCGTGCTATTGAAAGTACATCACCTTTTTTATGTTCGCCACTTTCAATTAATGCTAAGGTACTTGCCTGCATTTCAATATAGCCAGAGGTGATGGCGGTACGTTGTGTACTGGGTTTATCGCCCACGTCGACCATGTGCGCTTCGCCTAAAGTGTTGAAATGTGTTAATTGTGTCATCAGATAGCCAATTTATTAATAGAATAGGCTATTATCCGTTTTTTAGTCCATGAGTGAAACATTGTGTCGATAAAAGTACGTTATTTTGCCAGTTTAAAAGAATTAATAGGTCGCGATAGTGATGTCTGTGAATTTACATCGGGTATGACGGTGTTAGATGCATGGCAAGCTGTGGTGCCGGATAAAGTCATACCGAATAATATTTTAGCGGCGATTAATATGGAATACGTGAGTTTGGATGCGTTGCTAACAAATGAAGATGAACTCGCTTTTTTTCCACCAGTAACAGGGGGCTAGAAATGATAAAAATTACGCCATCCGAATTTGAGCCTTATAGAGAGTTAGAGCAATACCAGCTGCAACAGAAAGCACAACTTTCCGGTAAGCAAGGCGCCGCGAATGTATTTGTTGGCACGATGCGTGATTTTAATGATGGTGAATCGGTAAAAGGGATGACCTTGGAGCATTATCCTGAAATGACGGAAAAGCAATTAGAGCATGTTCTGGCCGATGCTAAAAAGCAATGGCCGGTATTAGACGCATTGGTGATTCATCGCGTAGGGGATGTGTTTCCAGATGATGTTTTAGTGCTAGTGGCAGTTTGGTCTGCGCACCGAGGGGCGGCATTTGATGCGTGTCGATTTATTATGGAAGCTTTGAAGTCGCGTGTGCCTTTTTGGAAGCAAGAGATCTTAAATGATGATACGCGGCGTTGGGTGGCTAAAAATACCGATGGATACGTCAACTAAATTGAAAATGTGCGCTAATAGCAATCCCAATAAATACGCACTGTAATGTAGTCATCGTCATTCCCGAAGTCTTTAATCGGGAATCCATGCACACGCTAGATTCCTGCTAAGAGCACGCAGGAATGACGATTTTTGTTATATGCGTTTAAATATAAGCATATTGGGATTGTATATACCTAAGCTACATGAAGATGCAGAAGTCCCACCCCCGTCATCCCCGCTAAAAGCATGCGGGGATGACGGTTGAAAAAACTGCACCTTCAAGTGTGATGGGTATAATAGCAAATTAGCGCACATAATTGAGTTGCTGATTACTTTTGGTAACGTGCAATACTTTCGGTGATTTCTGCTTCCGCTTCAGCAATACCAAACCAGCCTTCAACTTTAACCCACTTGCCTTTTTCTAAATCTTTGTAATGTTCAAAAAAGTGAGAAATTTTAGCTAAGTCGATTTCAGGGAAATCTAAGTAGCTTTCAATTTTATCGTAATAAGTAGTTAATTTTTGTACGGGTACGGCAAGAATTTTCGCATCTTCGCCTGCTTCATCAGACATTTTTAATACGCCAACAGGACGGCAACGAATTACACTACCAGCCAAAATAGGCGCAGGTGTCATCACTAAAACGTCAACCGGATCACCATCATCAGATAATGTGTGCGGAACATAACCGTAGTTAGCTGGGTATTGCATTGCTGTTCCCATGAAACGGTCAACCGTTAAAGCACCGGTCTCGTGATCAACTTCATATTTAACAGGATCGCTATACGCGGGGATTTCAATAATAACGTTAATATCGCTAGGAACGTTTTTTCCTGGAGTGACATTTTCAAATGACATAGTTTTTCTCGTAAGTAAAAGTAAAAATACCCGCTTATTATACGCAATTTGTGTTTAAGCGAAGGGTATAATATGGCTTTTGATAATCTCCTTTAAAAGGTGTTTGAATGCAAGGAACGTTACGTAAAATGGAAACTGAGCTTTTACAGCCAGTCAGATATGTGTTGCCTTTAGGTGATGAGAAAGTGGAGTTAAATCAATTTATTGGTAAGCCAATTAAATTAACGTTTACCGGCAGTATTTCTTGTATTCATTGCCAGCGTTCAATAAAAAAAAGCTTTAGCCAGGGATATTGTTATCCTTGTTTTGCTTCTCTTGCACAATGTGATCTTTGCATCATGAAACCTGAGACCTGTCATTATGAGGCGGGGACTTGTAGAGAGCCTGAATGGGGAGATGCGTTTTGTTATCAGCCGCATTATGTGTATTTAGCGAATTCATCTGGGGTTAAAGTTGGTATTACGCGGCATACACAAATACCTACGCGCTGGATAGACCAAGGTGCAGTGCAGGCTTTACCTATTTTAAAGGTCAAATCTCGGCATATTTCTGGTTTAGTCGAGGTTGCGATTGCTGAGTACGTGAGTGATAAAACCAGTTGGCAACGCATGTTAAAAAACTTGCAAGAGCCGGTGGATTTGATTGCAAAACGTGATGAATTATTAGCTTTGTGTGTAGAAAAATTAGCCGCAGTGACTGAGCGCTTTGGTGAAGATGCGTTTGAGTTTTTACCGGATGCTGAAGTTATTAATATTGAGTACCCAGCAGAGAAATACCCTGAAAAAGTAAAATCATTTAATTTTGATAAAACTGCAGAAGTAGCGGGTGTTTTACAAGGAATAAAAGGCCAATATTTATTATTAGATACTGGAGTGATTAATATTCGTAAATTTACGGGCTATGAAGTTGAGTTTACAGGCGCATGACAGTACGAGAGATTGCACAATTAGGCGACGAAATCTTACGTGTACCAGCGAAGCTTGTTGAGGACTATGAATCAGCAGAAATAAAGCGAGTGATTGATGATTTGCTGTGTACTTTAGAGAGTACGCAAGGCGTTGGTATTGCGGCACCTCAAATTGCTGAGTCGTGGCAAATTATTATCATTGCGTCAAAACCGACTGAGCGCTACCCGAATGCGCCAATCATGGCAGCAACGGTGATGATAAATCCGAGTTTTGATCTGTTCAGTGATGAAATGGAAAAAGGCTGGGAGGGCTGTTTAAGTATTCCGAGTATCCGTGCAAAAGTGCCACGTTATAAAAAGATAAAGGTGAGTTATGCCAACGCGCAAGGCTTGTTATTGAATTGTGAATTAGAGGACTTTGTCGCGCGCGTTTTTCAACATGAATATGATCATTTAAACGGCTTGGTTTATTTAGATCGTGTAGAAAATAATCGGGATATTTTTTCAGAAGCTGAGTTTTTGAAACTGACACGCCCCTAGTTTTGGCTAAGGGCGTTGAGTTTAACTATTTATTCATATGTAGCTTTAATTCTTTAGGTAAAGTAAAGACTACCTTTTCTTCAATCCCTTTGATTTCTACAGCTGTTTCGCCGCCCCAGTCTTGTAGTTGATTGATAACGGCTTGTACTAGCACTTCAGGGGCTGATGCACCTGCAGTAACACCGACAGTATCCACGCCATCAAACCATTCTTTGTTCATATCTTCCGCAGTATCAATTAAATAAGCGGATTTACCTAATTGTTCGGCAATCTCACGTAAGCGATTTGAATTAGAGCTGTTAGGTGAGCCGACGACTAAAATAATATCAGCCGTTTCGGCTAAATCATGTACCGCATCTTGGCGATTTTGTGTTGCATAACAAATATCATCTTTTTTCTGTTCTTGAATATCAGGGAAGTACTCATGTAATGCATCGACCATTATCCGCGTATCAGTCATCGATAAAGTGGTTTGTGTTACATAGGCAAGGTTTTTAGGGTTGTTAACCTTGGCATTTTTAACATCTTCAGGTGTTTCCACAAGGTAAATAGCGCCATTTTCGGTGCTTTTTTCATACTGCCCCATGGTGCCTTCAACTTCTGGGTGACCTTCATGTCCAATCAGAAAGATTTCTCTGTCTTCTTTTGCATGTTTGGCGACTTGGATATGAACTTTTGTCACCAGCGGGCAGGTTGCATCGAAAACGGTCAGGTTTCTCTCTATCGCTTCTCTTTGTACTTTTTTAGACACGCCATGCGCACTAAAAATAAGGTAAGAACCTTCTGGAACATCTTTTAATTCTTCAATAAAAATAGCGCCTTTTTCTCTTAGGCCTTCTACAACGGTGCGGTTGTGGACTACTTCATGACGGACGTAAATAGGTCTGCCAAAGGCTTCGATAGCGGTATCTACAATTTCAATAGCACGGTCAACGCCGGCACAAAAACCACGTGGGTTAGCAAGTTCAATTTTCATAATTATGTATTAGTGTGGGTTAGTAGTAGCGAGAAAGTAGGCCAAGGTTATTTTTAAATTTAGGCAGGGGTATTTTTACTTCATAACCGCCGCCAGAGGCTTCTTGCATGGCATTGCCGTGCATATCTTCCATATGTTCGACGATAATATCATGATTGCCATCGGGGTGTATAAACTCAAGCTTATCACCGATAGCAAATTTATTTTTTACAGCAATGTCTGCAAGTCCTGTTGCTTCATCGTAAGCGGTGATTTCGCCGCAAAACTGTTGTTTATGGCATTGGGAGTAGCCAGTGGTGTAATTTTGTTGCTCATGCGTATGATGGCGTTGATAAAAACCATCGGTATAGCCGCGACTGGCAAGGTTTTCTAAAACACCCAGAAGTTCAGGCTGAAAGGGTCGGCCTGCAATAGCATCATCAATCGCTTGGCGATAAGTTTGAGCGGTACGCGCAACATAATAGTGTGATTTGGTGCGTCCTTCAATTTTTAAGCAATCAACCCCAATATCAACTAAGCGCTGTACATGCTCAATGGCACGTAAGTCTTTGGAGTTCATAATGTAAGTGCCGTGCTCATCTTCTGAAACAGGCATTAATTCACCGGGACGGCCTTCTTCTTCTAAAAAGTAGGTTTTATCAGCAAGTGGGTGGCGATCAGCGCCACCACAGCTAGCCGTACTTGGATTTAAAATGTCCATAGAAAGAATGTCGCTTTCTGCGACTAAATCACCTTCTGCATTTTCATGAGCTGGTTTAGTATCATATTTCCAACGGCATGAATTAGTGCAAGTACCTTGGTTAGGATCACGATGATTAAAGTAACCGGATAATAAGCAACGTCCAGAATAAGCAATGCAGAGCGCGCCATGAACAAAGACTTCCAGCTCAATATCAGGGCATTCTTGGCGAATCTCTGCTATTTCATCTAAGGATAATTCACGCGATAAGATAATACGTTCGACGCCCATCGATTGCCAAAATTTCACGGTTGCAAAGTTAACGGTATTCGCTTGCACCGATAAATGAATTGGCATATCAGGCCATTTTTCACGTGCCATCATGATAAGCCCGGGATCAGCCATAATTAAGGCGTCAGGCTTCATGGCGACAATCGGCGCAATATCATTGATAAAGCTTTTTACTTTGGTGTTATGCGGAATAACATTGGTGGCTAAAAAGAATTTTTTTCCTAAGCCGTGCGCTTCAGCAATACCTCGTGCAAGGTTCTCATCTAAAAAATCATTATTTCTAACGCGCAAACTGTAACGTGGTTGTCCTGCGTATACAGCATCTGCGCCATAAGCAAAGGCATAACGCATATTTTTCAAAGTACCGGCAGGCGAGAGAAGTTCGACTTTTTTCATTTAGATAAAACTAAGGTGTATTAATAATAACCTTTATTTTACCTTATAGTGATGATTCAAAATAGTTTAGATATTGTGAGGTAATAGTTGTTATAGACTAATAGGCTGTGAGCTAATTATTTACGATTTATTTTGGGCATAAAAAAACCCCAATCAGCAAAGCTAAAAGGGGTTTTTATAAGCTACTAGAAGGAAAAAATTAAATTTTTCCGTCTAATCCCATTTGAAAATATTTATGGGTGATTTTGTCTTGGTTGTCTAATAACCAATCAATACCTGGCTCGTTATTCATCGCTTTTTTGATTGCTAATGCAGTCGCTTTACGGTGAATATCAAATAGAATTTGATGATCTAAGTTGTCATCAGTTGCGACGCTTGGGTTTAACCAAACTGAGCAAATAATACCTAAGTCATTTGCTTTTTCTTTTGGGATATCGCCCGCACGAACTGCATCTAAAACACCATTTGCAATCGCTGCTTGTACCGTACCCATAAGGATATTTGTATAACGGTTATCTTTAACCGTTACTTTGCTAACCATTAATGTAACAGGGCGTACTTGGATGTCAGTGTTTAAAATAGCAAACACTTTAGAGTGACCTTTTGCTTGGTCACCTGTTAATGTAGCAAGCGCTGTTCCAACAGGACCATCTAACTCACCAATAACAATTTCAGGCTCTGCTGCTGTTCCAGCTGGGCCACCAGCTACAAGAGCTTCCCCTGTACGCATAACGATTCTATCGCTCATTTTTTTCTCCAGAAAAATTTAAATGAAAAATGTTGGGGTAGAATAACATTTTTTAGCAACAATTTTTGTGTAATGTCCCAGTTAACAGTAAAAGATCATAGTCGTGATGTCATCGGGTTTAAATATGTTTACCCAGTTATTTCTAGACGCTCAGGTGGATTATCCATCGGTATCAATTTTAATACCAATAATGCCTGTAATTGGGCCTGTGCTTATTGTCAGGTACCTGATTTAACCATAGGTGCAGCACCTGAGTTAGATTTAGACTTGTTAGCGGCAGAATTGCGTGAATTTTTGCAGGATGTTTTACACGGTGATTTTTATGATCGTTTTGAGGTTGCCGAAGATAAACGGGCCATTAAGGATATTGCGCTCTCTGGAAATGGCGAGCCGACAAGTGTAAAAGATTTTTATTTAGCGATACAGACAATCACAGCTGTTGTTGGGCAAGCGAATATTCCTGACCCTTTTCAATATGTACTGATTACTAATGGTAGCTTAATTCATAAACAAAGAGTACAAGCAGGTCTGCGTTTATTTAATCAATATCAGGGGCAGGTTTGGTATAAGGTTGATAGTGCGACAGAAGAGGGCAGGCGTTTGATTAATAAAACGGCCTTAAGTGCGCAGCAGCAAGTTGATAATTTAATCTTGTCGGCTAATTTATGTGCCACTTGGGTGCAAACTTGTGTCTTAAATTATAAAGATCAAGATCAAGATCAAGATCAAGATCAAGATCAAGAGGTGGGCTGCTTGTTATCTGAAACCGAGCAAGCGGCTTATTTGGCTTTGTTAGATAAGGTACGGCAACAGAGTAATCAATTACAAGGCGTTATGCTGTATAGTTTGGCGCGGCCTTCTATGCAGGCGCAGGCAGTGAATATTGCTAAGGTCACTGAGTCTGAATTGGAATTGATGGCAGAAAATATTAGGCGCTCAGATCTGGAAGTACGAGTGACCGCCTAACTGATGTTACGCAGAGCAGTTAATCTGGAAAGGCAGGACTTTCACCTATTTTTGAAAAGGTGAATAAGATCAGCGATCCACTATTTGGGGCGAAGGCTTTAGCCTTCATATATAGCAGATTAAAGTCTGCGCCCCGCTCGAATGCTTAACTTAATGAGAATTTAAGTAAGCCTGCGTAATATCAATGTTTAAATAAAAATTAGGCTTAGAGCTGCTGTATTACTTTATCGAGTCAGGATAAAAAAGTTGCTCACCTTGTTTTTTGAATTGGCTAATGATTGCTTGGCCTTGAATGCCGGTAAGGAAAGCAATATATTTCTTCGCTAAATCATAACGCACATGAGGGTGCTTTTTAGGGTTAACTGCCATAATATGGTAAGGGTTAAACAGTTCTGGGTCTCCTTGGCTGAGTACCACTAAATCTAATTTATTTTGATACGCTAAGTAAGTGCCGCGGTCAGTTAAGGTGTAAGCTTTCTTTTCATGCGCGATATTTAAGACGGCCCCCATGCCTTGCCCTACGGAATTATACCAACCACCTTGTGGGGTTAGTTTTGCTTTAGCCCATAAAGACATTTCTTTTTTATGCGTTCCTGAGTCATCGCCTCTAGAGATAAAAATAGACTGCGTTCTAGAAATATAATTGAGTGCTTTTACGATAGAAAAATCGGGCTGAATTTGTGCTGGATTGGTTTTTGGTCCCAGTAATACAAAATCATTGTGCATCACTGCTTTTCTATCGATACCAAAACCTTTTTTTACGAAGGTTCGTTCTGCCGCTGGTGCGTGTACAAACAAAACATCAGCATCGCCATTTTCAGCTAAGCGTAATGCTTTGCCTGTACCTACTGCAATAGACTTAATTTGTACGCC
>Ga0209184_1000677_pt1 | contig 31457 bp, 22 predicted proteins | sample EN8Hudsemesocosm_2_FD_184627 | JGI IMG/M metagenome (GOLD analysis project Ga0209184, IMG submission 184627) | Methane-oxidizing microbial communities from mesocosms in the Hudson Canyon - EN8C Hudson Canyon (SPAdes) (version 2) | ecosystem: Environmental > Aquatic > Marine > Cold seeps | place... | reverse complement strand
TTACATTGGCTAAAACTGACAGTGTTGCAAATCGTCGTTTAGCATTTGCTCGTACACAAGATAAAGAAGTAGTAGGTATTTTATTCAGCGAACTTGGTGCTCGTTACCAAGAACGTCCAGGTGGTTACACTCGCATTTTAAAATGTGGTTTCCGTACTGGTGATAAAGCTCCTATGGCTTATATTGAGTTAGTAGACCGCCCAGTAGTAGAAGATGCTCCTGAAGTAGTTGAAGAGTCAGAAGAAGCATAAACGAACGTTTAAGCTTTAACTAAAAAACCGAGCCTAGGCTCGGTTTTTTGTTTCTTGACGTTCGCGTTAATACCCCGTATAAAATAGCTATATTTATAGCTTAGCGATCGAGTCAATTCCATGTCATCACGAAATCCTATTATTGCTGTTACCGGCTCCTCGGGTGCAGGCACTTCAACAACGACAGCTGCGTTTGAGCACATGTTTCGAACCTTAGGTATTAACTCTGTAAATGTTGAAGGGGATAGCTTTCATCGTTTTTCTCGTCCAGAAATGGATTTAGAAAAACGCAAGGCCAAAGAAACACATACTAATATTAGTTATTTTGGCGATCTTGCCAATGACTTTGGTGCTTTGCAGAAATTATTTACTAACTATGGTGAAACTGGTAGAGGGATGATGCGTCGATACCTACATACTTTTGATGAGGCGGTGCCGTATAATCAAATGCCAGGTACTTTTACTCCATGGGAAGAATTAGGTGATGGAACAGACTTGTTGTTCTATGAAGGGCTTCATGGTGGCGTAGTAACCAAAGAGAATGATGTTGCCAAACATGTTGACTTACTTATTGGTATGGTGCCAATTGTTAACTTGGAATGGATCCAAAAAATTGTTCGAGATACCAAAAAACGCGGTCATAGCCGCGAAGCGGTTACTGCGAGTATAGTGCGAAGTATGGAAGATTATATTTCTTTTATTACCCCGCAATTTTCTCGCACTCATATTAATTTTCAACGCGTACCCACCGTTGATACCTCAAATCCATTTAGCGCAAAAGCAATACCTAGTTTAGATGAAAGTTTTGTTGTCATCCGTTTTCGCGAAGTCAAAAATGTTGATTTTCAGTACTATCTGCGCATGATAGATGGGTCATTTATGTCAAGGGTGAGTACATTAGTCGTGCCAGGTGGGAAAATGGGCTTAGCGATGGAGTTGATTTTAACACCGCTTATACGTGATTTGATGGAGCGAAAAACACATGCGAATAAACAGCTTGATTGGATGAGTGATCTTTAAAATCGTTGCGAGTTGTTAGTAATGAGTTAAGGGGAGTTCGTGAATAGCTGTAATAGTTCTTGTTCTATTTGAGCTTTTATTTCGCTTTGTTGCCTAACCGTTAAAGCATCTTTTTTTTGTGAAAATAAATAATGATCAATATTGATCCTTTTTTTACAAAGCTTGCTATGAAATAAATTTTGCATTGGCAAATTGTGATTTTCAATATGAAAATCGTCTGCTAATTTAGCGCTAAGATGATCGCTTATGTTAGTTATTTTATCATCATTAAATAATTTACTTCCCTGTTTATCTCTGGTCATTCCTCTAATGCGATAATCTATATCAACCACATCGGCATCAAATTCATCAATTACATAATTAAGCACCTTTAATGGCGATATTACACCACAGGTTGATAATTCAATATCGGCTCTAAAAATTGCAAACCCGTCATGCGGAGCTTCTTCAGGATAGGTATGAATGCATAGATGACTCTTATCCAAATGTGCTACCAACGACTCCGGTTGTGCTTCTTCTGAAATCATTAAAGTGACACTAGCGCCTTGCGGCTGGAAGTCTTGTTTGGCTACATTGAGAACATTGCCACCGATCGAATGGCATATTTTAGTGAGTAGAATATTTAAATTATTGGCACAAAAAACTTTATTTATGTAAGCGTTATACTTACGGTGATCTTGCTTGTCGTCTAAGTAGTGCAATTTATATAATGAAAAGCTTAAACTTTTGGTTAAATTATTGAAGCCATGTAAAGATATTTCAGTCATTGAATGGTTCATTATGGAGTAATAATTGAGTAATCATGAGTGATATTAACATTACCATTAAGCATTAGCGCAACAGAGCAATATTTGTCAGCAGATAAAGCGACAGCGCGTTCTACATGCTTTTCCTTAATAGCATTGCCTGAAATAGCAAAGTGTAAGTGAATATCCGAAAACAATTTCGGTACACTGTCAACACGAGTTCCATTGATTTCGACAGTACAACCGCTAATATCTTGACGCGCTTTTTGTAGAATACTAACAACATCAACCGATGAACAACCTCCTAATGACATTAATATATTCTCCAATGGGCTTGGTGCTAACTTGCCACCATTGGCATCTATCATTAGTGCATGACCACTTTCTGAGGTGCCAAGAAAAAGTTCTTCGCCGATCCATTTTACTTGTGCTTTCATTTTAGTAACTCTTGATAATTAATGAGGGTATTCTAACGAAGTTGAGAGGCAGTCACTAGATTTTGAAATAAAAATATTATCGTTGCGCGTAAACTTAATTTAACTGGTATTTTCAATGATTATGGGGTTAAACAAATTGCTTGTGAATTTCAGTATCAAATAAATTTTTTATTAATGAAGCAAACTCTTTAATAAATATATTCTGTTGTTCTGTTACTGGGTTATTAACTACACCAGATAAGATTTCTTCAAGATCATACACGATTGCATCTACTTCACGAATAATGGCATTACGCTGGTTGAAAGTTAGCTCTTGATTTTGACTACAGACAGAAATTATTTGCTCACCTAGCTCAACCTCTATAACTGCCATAACGGTGTCTGCACTTTTATCTACGGCAATAGAGTTTTCAAATAAACTTAAATGCTCTGCTAAATACTCAATTATATGAATGTAGCCTTCAGTGTCTGTAACCATAGAAATATTGTAAACACCCTTTTATTAAGAATAATTAGAGTATAGCAGTAACTGTAAAATTTTTGTTTGTATAAATTAAATACAAATTATGGATTGTACTAATTGCTCATTTATTATGCTCCATTGAGATTGAAATATTAATTTTACGGCAGGAGCATTATGAAGTTCATACTAACTTGCAATGAATTTGGCCGGCAACATGAAAATTATCAAACTTTGCTTGCCATAAGGGGGAAGTCCAGAATTACTGCGGTTAAAAAAGCAAAGATGTTCAAAAGTATTTACATTAAGGCATCAAAATAATTCATAAATATTTACATAATGCATGAATATATTTACATTGTTTTAACAATTATGGTAAAACAAATACCAGTGAATGTTTTATTAAGCAATTCCTGTTAGAAACAATAATATTGGATGAAGGTATTCTTAAGTTCCTCTTAGGTCATCCAAACAACAACAATAACGACCACGGGTATGTGGGTAATGGAGTAATTCGTGAAAAACAAGATAACAGTAGCTGTCTCGGCAGCGCTCATATCAGTAGCTACATTGCATACAGCAGCAGCAATGGAGCCAACAGAATTTACTGTTGATTCATTAAAAGCTGTTAAAGCAACATCTATTAATAAAAACAAGTCTTATACCAGTAAAAGAAGTAACAAAATTCGCTTAGAAAAAGGCTTAGGTAATGAACAGTACACTTACATTGTTCGTTTAAAGAATCAACCTGTTGCGACATATAACGGTAGTGTAGAAGGCTTTTCTGCAACCAACCCGCAAATAGCTAAAAAGGCACTTTTTAGTAAATTAGTGAAAAGTAAAAAGTCTCCTCAACAAATTCGTAAAGAATTACGTTTAGACTTAAATGCTCCAGAAGTAAAAGCTTATAGTAATTTTTTGGAAGGCAAACAACAGAACTTTATCAGCAAGGCCAATGCTAAACTTGGTGGCAATTTAAGCGTTGTTTATAAATATAAAAATGCCTTCAACGGTATGGCTGTTAGTTTGACTCAAGCACAAGCTGCTCAACTAACTAATTTGTCTGACGTTGCTTATGTTGAACGTGAACGCATCGAACATATGGATACGGATACTGGTCCAATTCACATCGGTGCAACCCAAGTTTGGAGTGGAGAGGGTCAATCTGCAGTCAACATGGGTGAAGGCGTAATCATCGGTATAATAGATAGTGGTGTTAACACAGACCATCCTTCATTTGCTGATGTAGGTGGAGACGGCTATGACCATACTAACCCATGGGGCGAAGGCGTTTATGTTGGTGATTGCGCTGGTGATTTTCCAGAACTTTGTAATGATAAATTAATTGGTGTTCGCAGTTATGCTTCTGTAACTGATGATTACCAAGATGCATCTGTTTTTGGTGATACACCACCGCCAGCCAATGGTGAAGATTACGGCGGGCATGGTTCACATACGGCAAGTACTTCAGGTGGTAACATTCTTAAAAACGTTCCACTATTAGACGCTGAAACTGGCGAATTAGAAGGCGACGGCATTAATACTTCAGGATTTGAATTTGAACAAATTTCTGGTGTTGCCCCTCATGCAAACATCATTTCATATCAAATTTGTAGTCCAGGCGATACCGGCGATACATATAGCGGTTGTAATGGGTCAGCGATCCTTGCGGCACTTGAAGATGCTGTAATTGATGGCGTTGATGTTATCAACTTCTCTATCAGTGGTGGTGGCAATCCATGGAACGATTCTTCTGAGTTAGCCTTCTTAGCAGCCCAGGAAGCGGGGATTTTCGCTTCTGTTTCTGCAGGTAACTCTGGCCCTGATGCTAATACATCAGAAAAAAATGCTCCTTGGTACACTGTTGTTGGCGCATCGACACATGGTCGTGAAGTGGCATTTGAAAAAGAAATTGGTACCTTTACTGGCGGCGATACTGAATTAGCAGTTATCAATGGTAACAGTTCTTCGGGAGCTATTACTGCCAGCATTGTTTGGGCTGGTGATTATGCTAATCCAAATGATCCAGATGGGGCACCAGAGCAATGTTTAGAAGCATTTCCAGAAGGAACGTTTGACGGCGAAATTGTTGTTTGTGACCGTGGCGAAATTGCCCGAGTTCAAAAAGCAGTTAACGTTGCAGATGGTGGTGCTGGTGGTTTTGTTTTAGGAAACATTGACGGTGGCTCAGACAGTGTTGCAAATGATGCATATGTCGTTCCTGGCATTCATATCAATGCTGAGAATGGCAATGCTTTAAGAGCATGGCTTGCCAGTGGCGAAGGACACTCTGCGACTATTACAGCATCTGAAGGTGAATTACAAATAGGTCAAGCTGATGATATGGCTGACTTCTCTTCACGTGGTTCGAATAATACTGTTCCAGATGTGATGATACCATCAGTTACTGCACCAGGTGTTGCTATTTATGCAGCATATGCCGATCAACAATTTGGTCATGATGTGAATGCTCCTGCACCAAGTGACTTTTCCTTCTTACAAGGTACGTCAATGTCTGCTCCACATGTTGCGGGTGCTGGTGCGGTATTAAAATCTGCACACCCAACATGGACAGCTGATAACATTCGTTCTGCATTAATGTTGACAGCAACTCAAGATGTTCGCAAGGAAGATGGCACAACAGCTGCCGATGCCTTTGATATGGGTACGGGTAGTATTCGAGTAAACCTAGCAGATAAAACAGGTTTGGTCATGAATGAGACTGCGGCTAATTATACTGCAGCTAACCCGGAAGAAGGCGGTGTTCCAAAAACACTTAACATTCCATCAGTAACAGATGCAAGCTGTGTTGGCTTATGTGGCTGGACACGTACAGTTACGGCAACAATGGATGGCAGCTGGACAGCTGAAGGTATTAATGTATCTGACGGACTTGAAATTACAGTTACACCGGCGAGTTTCGATTTAGCTGCTGGAGAAAGTCAAGTAATTACCATTGCGGTTGATGCTATTCAGGCAGAGAGCGATGTTTGGTCATTCGGTCACGTTGTCATGACGTCTGCGGAACACCCGACGGCAAGATTGCCAGTAAATGTTAAGTCTTCAAATGGTAATATTCCTAACTCAATGAGTTTTGAATCTCACCGTGATACTGATAGTTTCTTGAAACAAGACGTAATGGCGATTGAAATTACCGAATTTACTTCACGTTCATACGGCTTAGAAAAAGCAGAGCAAGCAGACGAAACATTAGCAGTAGATAGCTCTAATGGCTCTGTTTATGACGATCTGGAAGACGGTGTGAATATCACCATGGTTACAGTTCCTGCTGATGCCAAACGTTTTATTGCAGAAGTATTGATGTCAGACTCGCCTGATTTAGACATGTTTGTCGGTATTGATACCAACGGTGACGGCTTACCTCAAGAAGACGAAGAAATCGCCCGTAGTGCAACAGGTACTGCATTAGAAAAAGTTGATCTAATGACTCCGGATGCTGGTGATTACTGGGTGATTATTCAAAATTGGGAAGATTCTGAAGATGGCGCTGAAGATGCATATACCTTAGCAACAGCAGTTGTCGACGGTGAAATGGATGAAAACCTAAGTGTTGAAGCAGAAAGTGCAATTTCTGCATTGACTGAATTTGACTTGCGTTTCAACTGGTCACTTGAAGGCAGTATGGCTGGCGATATGTACTATGGAGCAATTGACTTAGGTACAAGTTCTGACGATGCTGGTAACCTTGGTTTAGTCTCTGTTGACCTTGAACGTGGAGCCGATGATGTATCAATTTCATCTGATGCCACAGCTTACATGCAACGTACCGACATGGTGAACTATGAAATTTCTGTATTAGCGAACTTTTCTCCTGAAGATCGCACGTATACAGTTCAAGCTAAAATACCTGCTGGTATGGAACTTGATGCTGACTCTGTAACGGGTGATGCCACAATTGATGGTGATACTATCACCTGGATGGTTGTTCAAGAATCTCTATATGGCGCTGAGCCAACTTACTCTATGACTACAAATGTTGAAGATGCATCATGTGTACTTCCAAACTTTGGTCAAGGTGATGGTTACATTGACGTGGTATCTTTAAGCTCTACTTTAGTTCCTGAAGCTGATTTAGACGGAGATTCGCAAACGGCTTCATACGCTCTTCCAGCAAACTTTTTAGGGAAACTTTATAGTTCTATCAATGTAACAGATGATGGTTTTATCTATTTCTCAGGAGCCCATGGTAATACACCTTGGACAAACCAATTATTACCTAATTCTGACGAAGCAAATGACCTTGTTGCACCTTTCTGGCGCGATATGGAAATAGTGAGAACTGATACTTCAGGTGTAACTGTGGTATCTGGCGGTCCAAATTGGACTATCGTTGAATTCGATGACATGAGACATTACGATTACCATAATGGTGATCAGTCAGTCTCTGATATTCTTGATTTTGAGGTAGTATTCAGTAATGCGACTGGCGACTTTATGTTTGCATACGATAATGTTGAGCACGTAGTCGGTGACGACCTTGGTGTTACCGTTGGTTATGAAAATGCCACTGGTACTGCCGGTAGCACAGATATATATGCACAATCGCCATATTCAGGAGGTCAAGCAGGTGCGATAAGCTCTGTTCAAGCAATCGAATCTGGTTTAATCATGTGTTACACATTGCAAGACATAGAGTCAAGCCCATTAACACTAAACTTCTCAACTATGATCGTTGATAATTTTAACGGTGGTCCAGTTAATGTTGAATTGACACAGAGTGTTGATGCAATTAACACAGTAGAAGTTGTTAATTCTACAAGTGCAGCTATTCAAGTTGAAGGTGCACCAATTGCAATGATCACTGCTCCATCGGCTGTACAAGAGAAATCTTCGGTAGCCATTGATGGTTCAGGTTCAACAGATCCGAATGGTGATGATTTAACTTACACTTGGACACAAATTGGTGGAACACCGGTTAATTTCAATGCAAGTGCATCTTCATTCTCATTTGAAGCTCCAAACGTTTCTAGCCAAAATAGCATTGTTTCATTCAACTTAATGGTAGATGACGGTAATGGTAATACTGATACTGCAATCGTTGCTGTTGAAATCCTTAATAAGAAAGGTAGTGGTGGTTCATTTGGTTGGTTATTGCTAGCCGCTCCACTGGTTTGGTTACGTCGTAAAAAAGCAAATAAATAGATCTAATCAGTTTACTGATTAATTTAATTATTTAATAAAAAAATGCCATTCATTTTTAATGAATGGCATTTTTGTTTATGTGCTAAATATATCTATTATATGTAAGCAGCAGCCTTTTATTTGTATATCGAATTCACTACGGTACTCGCATACTAATGCATACAACCTAAGCTGCGTTGGTACTTTCAAAAATTTTATCAGCAGAAGCAGCAACAAAACCTGTATATAACTCTCCATCAGCTTGCGGATAGCGTTTAGCAAATTCGTAAAAACAGCTTGGAATTTCCATGCATGTGTCTGAGAATTCAACCATCGCTTTATCGGCTAGTGTTGATGATTGCTCAAGCATAACACTTTGGTCACCCTTAACTTCGCCCCCAGTGGTATTTAAATTAAAACCGTTGGCTTTAAGCGTGTCGTTAACCGCGAATATATCATTGAAGTTGTCTAAATGATTAATGCTGACAGTAAAGTGATTAGCACGATAACCCCAAGCAGCTAACCATGCTGCATATTCACTTTCAGCAAGAAGTGTTTGGTAATCACTATGGCTGATTTTCCAATGTCGGCCTGAGTATAAAAAGTCATCTTGTTCAACACAGTCAGCAGGCATGCTATTAACAATGCTTTTGATGATGGTTTGTACTTTCTCAGAAAATTCTTCCACTAATAACTGACTAATAAACACTTTCGGTAACGTGGTATCTACATGCTCAAAGTGTTTGGCATAAAGATTTTTAGCGTGGAAATGATATTCACCACATTCTTTATAGCCTAGCTTTACTAAATGCGCTGCAAGTTTGTCTAAAGAGACCTTTTCTAAGTTGAATGTTCGATAGGCAACATGATCGTTAATTAAATCATTACCTGAGCCAAGTAACTGTTGTACTCGATCTGCAGAAGGCGTTACATCGATATATTTTTGCCAGATGTTATTAAATAAGGTTGTGACTTTATTGGTCATATGAGTTCCAAATAGCTAAGTTGAGCTAAGTTAAGTAAAATTTAAAAAATTAAGTGAATTAGGAACGGATAGCAAATTAACTGTCGAAAGGGATAGAATTTATTATAGACGAAAGCATGCGCTAACCATTCGTCAAAGAGATTAGATTTGGTCGATGCTTTTGAAAAAGCATGGCTTGAAGCCAAGAGTATTAAAGTGAAATTTCAAATTCATGATGTTGCGTACTACTTATTTTACATAGACAGTTTATAAAAGCTCTCAAACTCGCGTTCAAGAATGAGAGCATTTTGTTGTTTGTTCATTATTAAAACAAACAGTATTAAAGCAAACTAATTTTGGTACCTTTGGTACCTTCGCCATTGGCAACATCAATAAATGCGCCTTTGATTTGCGGACCAACAATAGCAATATTTTTAACACCATCAGCCAATACCGATAAAGCTTCTTCTACTTTAGGGATCATGCCACCTTGAATAACACCTTGCTCGATCAAATCTTTAGCTTCTTGAGCATTGATTTGAGCAACACGCGTTTCAGGTTTATCAAGATCGTGGTAGATAGCACCAACTGCTGTGGTAAGTAATAATAAATCGGCTTTTAACGCCCGCGCAATTTGTACAACAGTAGTATCAGCATTGATGTTGAATACGCGACCAGAGTCTTGTTCAACACCTAATGTTGCGATAACCGGCACCAAGTCGTGTTCAGTTAAGCTGTTAAGTAGTTCAACATTAATTGAAACTACGTCACCTACTTCTCCAAAATCGATTGGCTCGTCACCTGCGCCTGACATCACTCGGGGCGGACGCTTAGTGGCGGTAATGAGTTTACCTGATGCACCGTTACAACCGAAAGCATTAATGCCCACATGTTGTAGTACTTGTGTCAGGCCTACGTTTACTTCACCGCATATAGCTTGTTTTACCACTAAAAGATCCGCTGCGCTAGTAATACGGCGTCCTGCAATCTTGTTAGGTATCAAACCGTGTTTTTCTTGCAGCTCGTTCGTTTGTGGGCCACCGCCGTGCAAAACAACAACTCGCCAGCCAGCATCCACTAGATCTTTTACATTAGTGGCAATACCGTCACGCTCAACCTGACCTTGCAACACATCACCACCAACTTTTACAACCGCTACGGGTTTGTGAGTTGAGTTAGTCATAATTTATGGCCACATGCCCGGCTGGTCAAGACCAAATGACGCGTCTTTACCTGTCATTAAGTTGAAACACTGAAATGCTTGACCAGCACCACCTTTAACTAGGTTATCAATAGCAGTAATACAGGCTAAAGTACGTTGACCTGTTAATTCATCAATACGTACGCTAATACCTACTTCTACACGTACTGTATTTTTAACGGCAACAACTTCTGGGCTTTGACCAAGAGGCATTACGATAACACTACGGTGTGGTGCATAGTAATCTTCATACATTTTTTGGATGTCTGCTTCGCTATAACCTTCAGGAAGATCAAGTTGAGAAATGGCTAAAATACCACGAACTAAAGGTGCAGAAACGGGAATAAAGTCTAAAGACGTATTTTCAGCGCCAGCTTTACCTAATGTTTGTAAAATCTCGGCACGATGCTGATGTTGTAATGTTTTGTATGCTTTAAGGTTGTTAGCACGAACAGGGTGGTGTGTACCTTCAATTGGGCGTACTCCTGAGCCTGAAGAGCCAGTCATCGCAACAGTTCGTATGTTAGCGTTAGTGATGATACCTGCTTTAGCCAATGGTAATAAACCTACCGCGATACCCGTGGCAAAACACCCTGGACTAGCAACATATTGTGCATCTTTAATGCTCTCAGCATTTAATTCAGGCATACCGTAAGCAAATGTACCTAAACGCTCTGGACATGGATGCTCTGGTGCATAATCACGAATGTAATCTTCTAAACTATCTAAACGGAAGTCGCCAGATAAATCGATGATGCGTACGCCAGTATCAAATAATTCCATTGCTACACGCGCAGTAATGATGTGAGGCATTGCCAAAAATACAATGTCTGCACCTGCAACACATTCTTGTGGTGTTATGTCTTGGATAACAAGGTCAGTTTTATCTAAACCGAATAAAGATCGGTGTACTTGACCGATAGTTTTACCGATGTAATCTTTACTTGAAACGCGTAATACTTCAACGTCGTCACGGACAATTAAGTGACGAAGTAATTCTGCTGCGCCGTAGCCAGCGCCACCAATAATCGATACTTTAGTTTTGCTCATGAGTTTCCTCTTACATTTGTTAATTATCACAACCAGTTTTATTGATCGTTATGATAAAGAGAAAGGTCTGAAAAGCGGACCAATCTTACGCTTAAATTTTTTACTAAATATGTTGTTTCATTATAATTCAGTTGGCACAACAAGTAGCCCTGCTCGCTGACCGTTAGCGACATTGGCATTAGGAAAAACAATACTTTCCCCTACTTGTTCGGTGCGGTACTGCTGTTTGTCATCTTCAGACAATAATGTTCCTACAGGGAAGTCAGTAAAATTACTAACGTCATTGGCAATATGTAAAACAAAATTGTCAGTGTGTTTGGTAAGGTCGCCTAACACGGCAAATAAATTAAAATCTTTGTTATCAAACGGGGTTACTTTTACTGGTTTATCTTGAATTAGCTGGCGTAGATTATCTTCAGTCGCTTGAAAGTTTGCCCTATCATTTTCACCAAACGGCTTAACTTTCCCTAATTCAACGGTAAAAGCATGGGCTTGAAAAGTGGCACTAGAAAAATAAGAAAACGTGCCACTAGGTGCGTGACCGAAAAGTATGGTGCTAACGCCACAAGCATGCATAAATTCTAACTGATTTTTATCCCACGGCTTATTTGCCTGATAGGGATAAATAGCAAATTTTTCATATTTTGATGAACGAATAGCGGTATGTAAATCGTAGTGATATTTTGTCGATGTGGCACTATGTTCACTAGTAAAGAAGTCAGTCACATACAGCTCTAACGTTTCTGCACGCTCTTTTTCATAGCAATCAGGAGTATCTTTATATTTGCCACAAAATAATCGATTTAAATTTTCTACTTCAAATCGTTTGCTGATATTCATTGAAACAGGATTACCGATGATGAATAAAGTACGCTGCTTGACTTGAGTTTCACCTAAAACAATCTCAGAAACTAATTGATTGACGATTTCAATCGGTGCCGTTTCATTACCATGAATACCTGAAGAAATTAAATACTCTTTTGGTTCAGCCGCTAAGGTGTCTGGCTCAATTAAGAGTACACCTGTATCTAGTAACTTCGCGGTTGCCCCTTTAACACGGAAAGCATCAGTTTCAGGAATTTTTTTTTCAAACTGACGTGTTAAAGCTAAAAAGTTGCCATCGACAAGAAATTGCTTAAAGGTAACTGAAAAATCATTCATAAGAATAAGCTCATGGGTTTTGTTTACTGTTAAGAACTTCCTCAATTTATTAGCGCAGAGGAAGTTAGTTAAGTTTTGAAGTCGCTATAATTTTTAGCGTTTAAAATTTAAGTCCAGGACTTAAATTTTCAGGTAGTGCTACTTTATCAACTTCTACTGATGATATTGGGAAAGCACAATAGTCAGCAGCGTAATAAGCACCAGCTCGGTGGTTACCACTTGCACCAATACCACCAAAAGGTGCAGCACTATTGGCACCTGTTGTTGGGCGATTTCGATTGACAATACCTGCACGAATACGGCTTAAGAACTTCTGCCAATGTGCTTCGCTATCACTTAGTAAGCCGGCAGATAAACCAAAACTGGTATCATTTGCTTGCTCAATTGCTTGGTCAAAATCATTATAGCGATAGACTTTTAATAATGGGCCAAAGTGTTCATCATCAGGAATGTTATCTACTTTACTTACTTCTACAATGCTTGGTGTAACAAAGCCCGTTCCTGGGGTATGTTTCATTTCAACTAATACTTCGCCGCCTAAATCAATAAGCTCTTGCTGTGCAGCAACTAGACCAAGCGCGGCTTTTTCTGAGATAAGCGAGCTGATGAAAGCATCGTCGTCGTCAAAATTGCCACTTTTAATTTGCTTTGTCACTTCAACAAGGCGAGTTAAAATAGCATCCCCAATGTCATTGTTTTCTATAAATAATCGGCGAGCACAAGTACAACGTTGACCTGTTGTAACAAAGGCAGATTGAATAATATCATGAACTGTTGCATCAATATCGGTAACATCTTTAACAAGCAAAGGGTTATTACCGCCCATTTCAAGGGCTAGTATTTTTCCAGGTTGACCGGCAAATTGTTGGTGCAATATATGCCCTGTTGCTGAGCTACCTGTGAAAAACAAACCGTCAATGCCAGCATGGTTAGCTAAAGCTTTACCTGTTTCAACCTCACCTTGCAGCATATTGATCACACCTTCAGGTAAGCCCGCTTCTTGCCAAATCGTCATGGTGATTTGTGCAACTAAAGGCGTTAACTCACTTGGTTTAAATACAACAGTATTACCTGCTAATAACGCAGGTACAATGTGACTGTTAGGTAAGTGAGCAGGGAAATTATAAGGACCAAATACAGCAACAACACCATGAGGTCTATGGCGAATAAAGGCTTTTGCACCAGGCATTGGATTTTCAACAGTACCAGTACGTTCATGATATGCACGCACTGAAATATCAACTTTGCCTATCATCGCCCCTATTTCAGTTTTGGTCTCCCAAAGTAAACGACCTGTTTCTTGCGCAATGGCAGTGGCGAGTTGATCTTTATGCTTAGCGAGTAGCTCTGCAAACTTTTCAATAACCGCAAGACGTTGTTCAAAAGAGGTGTCTGCCCATTGATAAAAGGCTTTTCGAGCAGAGTCGATAGCGCTATCTACTTGTTTATCCGAAGCAGAAATGCCGTCCCATAACACTTCGTTATTAGCGGGGTTAGTTGAATTAAATGTTTTGCCTTCGCCTTCAATCCAGACGCCATGAATAAATTGTGTTTTACTTGACATGTCACTTCCTATTTACTTAACTCTGATTAATTAGCGATTATACGAACCCAATCGCCTTCTATAATTTGTAGGCCTTTTGCAATATCAGTGCTGATGACCACTTGATTGGCGGTTTCACGCAAAGTTATCTTGGCTTGTGTTGCTCTAAAGTTTTCAACTTGAGTATTGCAAATAATATATTTTTGGTGGCTGTCTTCGCCACAAGAGTCATCAATGAGTACTTGATATTTATTACTATCACGAACCGCTCTTATTTGGCTTCGCTCAGCTTCAACGGTTGGGCCAGCATCAAAGATATCAACATAGCCACGACGAGAAAAACCTTCAGCCTCAAGTAGGCGTAACGCAGGTACAGTATTGCTGTGTACTTTGTTAATAACTTGTTGAGCTTCTTTGCTCAATAAGCTGACATATACTGGATATTTAGGCATTAATTCAGCAATAAAATCTTTGTTGCCTATACCTGTTAAATAATCTGCTTTGGTGAATTCAATAGATAAAAAGTGTTCTTCAAGCCAATCATAAAATGGGGATTTACCATTCTCATCACTCACGCCGCGCATTTCAGCAATAACACAATCAGAAAAACGCTCTGTATGTTCGGCGATAAATAAAAATCGACAGCGAGATAAGAATCTACCATTACCATTTTTGCGATGACTTTCTTGTAAGAATAATGTGCAAATTTCAGTCGCGCCAGAATAATCATTGCAAAGCGCAAGTGTTTCAACAGTATTATGAATATCTAATTCGCGGGAACTATGAACAACTTTACCTAAATGGTAATGATAAAAAGCATTATCTAAACCTACAGCGGCCTCAATCCCTGTGGTACCAACGACTTGACTTGTTTGAGTATCTTCCATTACAAACAAATAGCCCTGATCACCTGGCTGATTCACTTGAGCTTTAAAAGACTCCTCTGAGTGGGCAATACGCTTTTTTAATATATCTTCGTTAACAGGCAGAGAAGTAAAACCATGGCCAGATTCAATGGCTATGCGGTATAAATCGTCATAATCGGTCATTCTAATAGGACGGATGATAATCATAAATAACTCTCGATGATTAAAAGAAGTTCTTGCTACCTATAAACAAGGTAGCAAGAGTTTGAATAGCGCTTTTACATTAAGACGCTATTTTAGCTACTGCCTTTTCAAAGCGTGCTAAACCTTCGATTATATCTTCATCAGGAATAACTAACGATGGTGCAAAACGAACAATGCTTGCGCCTGCAACTAAAGTCATTACTCCTTCACTCATGGCGGCAACTAAAAAGTCTTTTGCCTTACCTTGGTATTTATCATTTAATACAGCGCCAATTAATAAACCTTTACCGCGAATTTCTTTAAAGACATCGTATTTAGCATTAATGGCATTTAAACCCTCAACATAAAGTTGGGCTTTAGCTTTTACGCCATTTTGTACTTCTGGTGTATTAATCACATCAATAACCGCTTCACTAACTGCACAAGCTAATGGGTTGCCACCGTAAGTGCTACCGTGAGTTCCAATTTTTAAATGCTTAGCAATATCAGTGGTTGTCAACATAGCACCAATTGGAATACCACCACCTAAACCTTTAGCTGATGTTAAAATGTCTGGTGTTACACCCAAATCCATATAGGCATAAAGCGGGCCTAAACGGCCAGCACCCGTTTGTACTTCATCAAAAATTAATAAAGCGTTATGTTCATTACATAATTCACGAACACCTTTAATGAATTCATCAGTAGGAGAAACAATGCCGCCTTCGCCTTGTAATGGTTCAATCATTATGGCACAAGTTTTATCTGATATAAGTGCTTTTACGCTATCTAAGTCGTTGTAGTCAGCGTGAACAATATCACCTGGCTTTGGACCAAAACCATCAGAATATGCTGCTTGACCACCAACCGTTACGGTAAAGAAAGTGCGACCATGGAATCCTTGATTAAAGGCGATAATTTGTGTTTTATCACTACCGTGGACATCAAGTGCCCAACGACGAGCTAACTTTAATGCTGCTTCGTTTGATTCTGCACCGGAGTTAGCAAAGTATACTTTGTCTGCAAAAGTACTATCTACTAATTTTTTAGCCAAACGTAATGCAGGCTCATTGGTCATTACATTGGATAAATGCCAAATTTTTTCGCTTTGCTTTTGTATTGCGCCAACAAGTGCAGGATGGCAATGACCTAAACAATTCACTGCGATACCACCAGCGAAATCAACATATTCTTTGTTTTGTTGATCCCACACTCGAGAGCCTTGACCGCGTACTGGAATAACAGCTGAAGGTGCGTAGTTAGGCACCATTACATCATCAAATAACTCGCGATTTACAGGAAACTGTTCTGACATTTCAAACTCCTCAAAATTGGATGGCTATATTTGTATTACTAGCACTGAGTTTAGTATATAAGCAATATGATTTTTTATGCTAAAATATTGTTCAGTGCTTAAAAAACAGGATGTTATTATGACAGGAAAAAGCAACTTTGTCTTGTCTGAATAGGCTGTAAGCTAGTGAAAACAAAGGGTTGACAGGTTTTATTCAAATATAATGAATATTTATCGCGATGAATAAAAACACTAAAAAGTGAGTTTTGTTGTATACAGGTAGTTTGACTCACTGAAAATGAATTTTCAGCTATTTTAATAAATAATCAAAAATAATTTAGTAAAAGTTGATTAAAACTAGTTAAATTTTAGCTTTATGTGGTTAATATCACTTTTGTTGAGTAATGAAATTTCAGCTTTATTCAATTTTGCAGACTCAAATAACATCGATTTTTCTTCATCATTAATTAAGTTGTCTTTTGCTAAACTAAGATAGTTGACATAAACTTTGGCCTTAGTGACAATTTGGGCAATTGGGGACATCTTATCTATGGTTTCCGAATAAGCTAAGTCAAACATTGCTTCAGTTATGGGTAAACGATCAAAGTTCATTAGCTCAATCAACTCCGCAGATAATTTACTACTACGTAAAATTAATTGTTCAAGTAACAATTCAGGTGGATTTTCAATTTTGGATAAAATATTGTGTAAACGCTTATCTTTGGCATTGAAAGCTTCACGTAGTTCATGTTTATACATTCGATTATAGGTATTTAAAAAGCAGCGTGTAATAGCGAACTGACCAATATTGGATAACATGCCAGTAGTGAATGCGGTATAGCAATTAACACTAGATTGCTCAGCGAGAACGCTGGAAGCTAACGCTATAGATAAACTGTCATTCCATAACTTACGCTTCATCAGGCTAAAAGGTGCGGTACTTTTAGGTAACCAATGTTTAAGAATAAAGGTTGGCATCACCAACTTTAAATTATCTAACCCTATGTAGCTAAGGGCAAGCTTAGCATCATTAACTTGTACGTCGGCGCGCTTTCTGTATTGAGGTTTGTTGACTAAACTCACTAAGTCATTGGCAAGCCAAGGTAACGAGGTCGCCAAAGGTTTGATTTTATTAATTGATGTTGCTCGTAAAGAGAGTAACTCTATAATTGTTGGGGCAGCATCTTCAATACTAAGCACACTGTTATATAAATAGGCTTTGTTATCAAATTCGTCATTTACTTGTTTATTTACTTGAGCAAAAAATGTTGCCATAACTTGCTTGCGGAAATGCTCTTCCCCATGAGCGGCGACTATTTTATCTTGTTGCGCTTTAACTTCAACTGATAATAATTCCCTGCGGCGGTTTTCTTGCTCACTACCTTGAAAGTCAACAAGATTTAATTTGCCATGGCGTTGCTCAGCAAAATCTTTACTTATAGACAAACTAACAGCTTGTTGGTGTATGGCGGAAATTGTGTCGTTGATATCAAAAAATTGCATAGAGTTTAATTAGTGTCTCTCAAATTCGTTCTCTCAAATGGAACGAGTATAAAGTAAATGCTTATTCTAAGGTTATCGGTTTATGTTATCAAAGCATTAATGGGATAAAAGTTTTTTCTTTGATTATTTAATTATCCCTTTGAAGAATACATTGTTAAAAAGTTTTTCAAAAGTGCTTGTCCTTGCTCAGTTAAAATAGATTCAGGGTGGAATTGAACGCTGCAAACGGCAAATTCTTTATGCTTTAAAGCCATGATTTCATCTTTGTTTCCCTGCTCATCAAGACTCCAAGCAGTAACAATTAGATCATTAGACAAAGAGGCTTTATCAACGATAAGTGAGTGGTATCGAGTTACCTGTAAAGGTTGCTTAAGTTGCTGAAATAGACCAGAACCATTATGAATAATGCTACTTGTTTTACCGTGCATCAATTTTTTGGCTTTTATTACTTTAGCGCCAAAATGTTGAGCAATGCATTGATGCCCTAAGCAGACACCTAACAATGGGATTTTTCCAGCAAAACTCTCTACTACCGCTAAAGATATTCCTGCACTATCCGGGTCACAAGGGCCAGGAGATATAACTAAATAATCAGGTTTGAGCTTTATAATCTCATCTAAGCTGATTTCATCATGGCGAAAAACCTTCACCTCTTGCCCTAGTGCTTGAAAGTAATGCACTAAATTAAAAGTAAATGAGTCGTAATTGTCAATCATTAACAACAAAGTAGATAAGCCTAACCATGAAAAACCGCGGCCATTCTAATAGTTTTAGGAGTAAGTTGGAAGGGAGAAAGTAACACTATGATATGTTTCTAAGGTTGAAATAATACCATTTCGAAAAAGAAAAGGTTCTTGACGTTAGTCAAAAACCTTTATTAATTTGTTAGCTTAAAGTGGTTTAAAACTTAGCAACAAGTTGTAACCATAATTTACTTGTATCAGTTGCATGGTCATCAGCACTGTAGCTAGCAAATTTAGCTAAAACACCATAGTTTTTGTTTACTTTGTAACTAGCAACTAAATCAATTTCACTACCCCAGTCTTTGCTTCCTACATCAGAAGATAAGTCATGGTATGTTGCGGCAAGTTTCACACCAGAAACAGCCCCTTTTACTGTTAAGTAAATATCTTGAACACCTTCACCAGGTGTGCCTAAGAATTTATCAGTCCAACCTTGGAATTTGTGTAAAGTAGCTAAAGGAGTGCTAAAGCCAACACCATTATCGCTACCTAATACTTCATAACCACCAAGTACTGTTACAGCGCCAAATTTTGAACCTACTTCAGCATTTAAATAATCAGCAGTAAAGTTATTTGGGTTATCACCATTATCACTTTGTGATGCATAGCTAGCTTTTACATTAACAGCACCGAATTTACCGTTATAAGTTGCACCATAGGTACTTGACGAGCTAGTTAAAGCCGTGTCGTAGTCTAAAATATAAGCAAACGCGATAACTTTGTGGTTTTTGTTTATTTTGTAATTACCATTTACTAGGTGAAATGCACCTTTGTGATTACCTTTGGCACTTTTGTCGCTAAAAATACGGTTGATATTGTGAATATAACTATAATCTACATTGAAAGCGCCAGTATTATATTGAGCGCGAATACCGTCATAGGTTTGCTCATTTTGACGCCAGCCAACACCACCAACAAAACGTTGGTTATCGTGAAGAATACGTTGACGACCACCAGTAAAGGTGAAATTTTCAACATTGTACTTTAGAAAAGCTTGGTTAATATCAGTGCCTTCAGGATCGGCTACAACAGGGTATTTTGAGTTGCCATTGATAGTGCTGTTGTAGTCATCTACTAATGCGCTAACGTTATCTACTTCTAATCCTAGAGAAAGGTTATTGTAGCTGCCAGTTTTAACAGTAATACGACTTTTTACTGTTAACGCATTTGCATTATCATCTATTCCGTCTTGATCAACACCTTCATAACGAGCACGAAATAATAGATTTACTTTACTGTCAGCTAGTGCATCTGTGATGCCTTTACCGTGTGCAGGATCAGCTGCAAAAGCTGATGGTGCCGATAAAATAGCAGCAGTTAGTAAAGAGAGGGCAAATTTGTTCGTATTCATATTTTTTGCTTTCATAGTAATATTCCAGTTTTATGTTTTATAAATTAATTAAAATATGCGCTTGTATTTCTGTATTTCTGTTGTTTTTTGTTATTATTTGTTTTCTATGGGCTGATTCTTACACTCAGTATGGTTTGATTAGTTGATTTAAATCAATTTCTCAAATCAACTTCTAAAATTGCAGAGATATGTTGATTTACGTCAAGCTTTTTCGACTTTAGTCTAGTTTATTTAGTTGAATTAATATTTTGAGTAGGTTGTACTCTTATTTGTTAGGTTTTATTTGTCATCGAGATCTGCTGCTATAATTAGTAAAAGGTTGGAATGTTTTTATTATCTTGCTATCTTTTAGTTTAGGTATGGATCAGGGATAGTCAAGATGACTTATTTTGTAAATGGATTTAAGTAGGAGCAATTAAATGCCAGAAGAAAGGCGTAAAGTAGAAGCAAAAATAAAAAAGTTACTTAAAGAATTAAGTGTTGCTCAGCAATGCTCTTTAAGTGAAATCAGTAGTTTTGGCTACACTTTATCTTTTGTTAGAGAGACACCCGAAGGTAAACTGGCTGTAGTACAATTAAATGATACAGCAATTACCATTGACGAAGAGGGTGAAATTGATCACAACTCGCCGATAAAATTTCGAAGTTAATGTTGTGGTTGATAATATCCCCACCCCAAAATTTCTGTATTTTTACATTAGCACCTTGATAAAGTAATGATGCAGCTACCAAATTAAGTTAATATTTGGGTGCTGTTTTTGGCTTGGAAAATCACCATTGAATAAACATCTACTCTCATTACTCTTATCAATTTATTTATTGTTTAACTTTTTTGCTGTGCAAGCGGCTGAAAGTGATGTTCGCCTGTCTGCATTTAAACAAGAATATGATTGGCTTAAACTCTCTTCTGATGAGTGGTTAAAAGGTGATATTTTGTCAATGTATGATGAAGAGCTTGAATTTGAGAGTGAAGAGCTAGATTTGCAAACTATTGACTGGGACGATGTAGATGAGCTACGCAGTAAAGATAAACTCAGTATTCGTATGGTGGATGGTACAATTGCGGAAGGTTATCTAGTTATAAAAGAAGGTAAGTTAAGTTTAGCCAATGATGGAATTGGTAAAGATTTTGTCTTAAAAGATTTGCTTTCTATCGCCTCTTCTAGCAAAAAAGAAATAGATTTATGGGGTGGCTATCTTAATTTAGGAGCTAACTTCCGTCGCGGCAATACCATTCAATTTGATTACACCATAGCTGCCGGTATACAAAGAAGAAGTTCAAGTAGTCGTTATAAAGCTGATTACACGGTAAATTACAGTCGGTTCGAAGATCAAAAAACAGGTGAGGAATCAGTGAGTGCTGATAGTACTCGATTGACTTCTACTTATGATTGGTTTTTTAGCCAGAAAATATTCCTTCGTGCGATGGATTTTGAATATTTTAGTGATGAATTTCTCAACGTTGATTACCGAGTGAGTTATAGTGTCGCTGCTGGTTATCACCTTATTGATAGTAGCCGCACCTCTTGGGATGTGAATGTTGGTCCTAGTTATCAAATAACACAATTCAAAAATGTTGCCGCTGATGAGGATAACATTGAAACATCACCCGGTATAACCATAGGGACCGATTTTAGTTATGAAATAACAAGTGATATAGACTTTGATATCTCTTATCAAGTTCAATTTGTTAATGAAGCATCGGGTGATTATTTACAGCATTTTGAAACGAGTTTAGAAGTTGAATTAGCCAATGATTTCGATCTTGATTTAACTTTATACATCGATCGTACCGAAAACCCTCATCCCGATGACAATGGTGAAATTCCAGAGCAAAATGATTATCGCTTTGTGGTTAGCCTAGGTTACGATTTTTAAATGAAAATATAAGAGTTATTTCCAGTTCATGATTAAATGTCTACTTTTTATTAGTGTATTTCTTTTTTATTTGAGTGAAAGTGTTTTTGCGCAAACTACTGACGCAGACATGCCTGTCTGGAAAAAACCAACGCCTATTTTTAGCCAAGAATTTGATTGGTTAAAGCTTACCTCTGATGAGTGGTTAAAAGGTGACATCATTTCTATGTATGATGATGAGCTTGAATTTGATAGCGATGAGTTTGGTGTAAAATCTTTCGACTGGGAAGATGTTAGCGAATTACGTAGCCGCTTTGATCAACAAATTCGTTTAGCTGACGGTAGAATTGTGCAAGGCTTTCTTATTGTAAAAGAGGGTAAGCTAACCTTGATTAGTGATGGCACAGAACAGCACTTTCCATTATCAGACATGCTCTCTATTACGTCTGCTGCGGATAAAAGACAAGATTTATGGGATGCAAAAGTGAGCCTTGGAATTGATATTAGCCAAGGAAACTCTAATCAAATTGACTACTTAGTAACAGCAGAGGCTCAACGAAGAACTCCTGTAAGTCGCCTGAAAGCTGACATCATTTTTAATTATAGTGAGTCATCTGGTGACAGTGCAACAATAGTTACAGTTAATTCAAGGCGATTTAATACTTATTTTGACTGGATGTATAGTGCGGATATGTTTTTTCGAATTATTGAATATGAGAATTACAGCGATTTACAGCAAAATATAGCAGAACGCCACAGTATAGGTACTAGTTTAGGTTACCATGCAATGAATACTAAACGCATAGAATGGGATTTTACCGTTGGTCCTAGCTACTTGAATACGCAATATAATTCTGAAGCGGGTGGTGATTCTGATGCAAGTGCAGCGCTAAGTTTGAGTACTTTATTTGATTATCAGATTAACAGTAAAATTGATTTCACCTTTGATTATCAAATGCAATTTGTTAGTGAAGAGTCTGGCTCTCGTACCCACAACCTGAAAACAGGTTTTGAGTTTGAATTTATAGATGATTTGGATCTCAATCTTTTATTTTACTTAGATAGAATAGCTAAACCTATTGAATCTTCAATAGGTATCACACCTGAGGCAAATGATTATCGCTTGGTGTTCAGTGTCGGTTATAAATTTTAAACTATTTGAAGTTACTCATGCTTTATTACCACATCGTTAGTGGCGATAGCAGAGCAGCATAAAATATAGCCATCTTGTTTCTCTTGTGCGGTTAAACCATCACTTGAGAATTGTTCAACCTCGCCACTAACAAGCTTGGCTTTACAGCGGCCACACATACCTGCACGGCATGAATAAGGTAAAATTAGACCTGCATCCTCTCCATGTTCCAGTACGGTTTTTGCTTTATCATTTCCTTGGACGTTGCTGTTTTGGTTTAAAGAAGGGGTTTGGTAATTTTTATTCCATTTTTCAAAGAAAATGTTTAACTTTTTATTTACAGACTTTGCTTCTACCTTATCATTTTTGACACTAACCTTTGCAGACGGAGTATCGCTAGCTAGATCAGTATGGGGAAATAAAGGCGGTTTTTGCTTAGTTATTATAGTTAATTTGTCTCCTTGGCTTATTTTACCACTGTTGAGTGGAATTAAGTTTTGACCAAACAAGACCTCACCATTATGGTTTCTTCGAAAAGACTTTAGTGTTCGTAAAGGTTCTTGTTGAAGGTGTTTGTCGCCACTTTGTGGGTTAACCGTGGTAAATATACAGCGCTCGCAAGGTTTACTGACTTTAAATTCAACTTCGCCTATACGAATACGCAGCCAAGTATCTTCGGCAAAAGGTAGGCAGTTATCAACGACAATATTCGGTCGAAACTGTGTCATTGAAACGGCTTGTTGCTGATTATCACCAAGGCGTGAGTTGAGGTCGTCTAATGATGATTGAGAAATTAATAACAGCGGATAACCATCAGCAAAAGCGACTTTTCTAGCATTATCAGTATTAGGTTTCCTTTCACGGTGAGAGTCTTGTCCAAAAAATAATAATTTACATGGACGTTGCAAGTATTCACTAAACCAAGCATTAGCGCTGTTAGAACATAGTTGCCCAGAAACTTCATCTCCCCAAACTGTCACTTTTTGGTATTGCTTCGTAAATTCTTCATACGATAAAGTCAGTGTTGGCATGTTGGGGGCTGATATCTCTAACCTGTGATCTATTAAATTAGTTTTCACCAAACATAAGGTCGGCTCAGTTCTCGCAGTGATAAATTGCCCTGAAAGATCACTAACAATAAAACGCCGATCGAAGGTTAAACCTAATTCTTCAACCTTTGAATGAGGTAAACTGATCCCCGCCGTAGATTTAACTGGGTAAATATGGAGACTACTAACTTTTGTTACTGACATGTTTTATCCAATATGTTCTTACTTGTCCAAGGAGGATACGGTATATTAACCGTCATAATCTTTCATCTTATTTCAGTGTTTTTCTTGCTCATGACAAATAAAATTCAACATTTACACATTCTTGGTATTTGCGGCACCTTTATGGGGGGGATTGCCGCTTTAGCGAAAGAGCTAGGTTTTCGTGTGACAGGGTGTGATGCCCAAGTTTACCCTCCCATGAGTACACAATTAGAACAACTTGGTATTGAGTTAATGCAAGGCTATAAAACAGAGCATTTTGATGACGAGCCAGATTTAGTTATTGTCGGTAATGCTATGTCTCGCGGCAATGTTATGGTGGAATATATACTTGATCGAAATATTCCCTACATCTCAGGCCCTCAATGGTTGTTAGAAAATGTTTTGAAAGATTGCTGGGTACTCGCTGTTTCTGGAACACATGGTAAAACCACGACTAGCAGTATGCTTACTTGGATTTTAGAGTATGCTCAATTATCGCCTGGTTTTTTAATTGGTGGCGTGCCACAAAATTTTGATTGCTCAGCACGATTAGGTAATGCACCTTTTTTTGTCATTGAAGCTGATGAATACGATACCGCTTTTTTTGATAAGCGCTCCAAGTTTGTTCATTATCGCCCGAGAACCTTGGTTATCAATAACTTAGAATTTGATCACGGTGATATTTTTAATGATTTAACAGACATTCAACGCCAGTTTCATCATCTTATACGTACGGTACCAAGTAATGGTTTGATCTTATCGCCAAAAAATGAAATTGCGATAAATGAAACCTTAGCGATGGGATGCTGGACACCAACCGAGCAAAGCGCATGTCAAAAAGGCTGGCAAGCACAAAAAATAGTCGCTGATGGCCGTGAATTTAAGATCACTTTTAATGGCAAAGAGCAGGGCACAGTTAAATGGTCACTTATTGGTGATTTTAATATTGATAATGCTCTGATGGCGATCGCGGCAGCACGCCATGCGGGTGTGCCTAGTCATATTGCTATTGAAGCATTGGCCGAGTTTATCAATACCAAGCGTCGTTTAGAACTGCGAGGCACAGTTAATAATATCAAAGTTTATGATGATTTTGCTCATCATCCCACGGCCATTGCAAAAACGTTAGCTGGCGTTCGGGCTCAAGTTGATAGTAAAAATGTGCAAGGTAGAGTAGTTGCAATATTAGAGCCGCGCTCAAACACGATGAAATCAGGTGTGCATAAAGATACTTTACCCACTTCACTGCGCCAAGCAGATCAAGTATTTCTATTTCAAGGTGAACAGGTTAAATGGTCGGTGAGTGATTTAGTTGCTAACTGTCAGCAACCTTGTATTGTTGAAGATGATATTAGCCAGTTAGTCACCAAAATTACTGACTATGTACAAGCAGGTGATAACATTGTCGTTATGAGTAACGGCTCATTCGCTTCAATTCATGAAAAACTACTCAACGCTCTTCGCTTAAAGTACTCAAATGGATAAAACGCCTCTCGAAAGGACTAAAATAGAGTAAGATCACTCTATTCTACTTTGCTGAAAGTACTTTCCCATAGAATTGTTTTTGATAAGGTTTTGTAAAAAAGGCGATATCGCTTGTAAATAAGCACGATTTTTGGCGTTGTCGTGGCAAGAAATAACAATTTTATCTACAGCCATTGGTATATTATTGTCATAATTTGGTTCAGCTTTCTTGAGGTGCTTAGCCATGTTAACAAAGTCACCAGCATCATGAATCGCAACGTCAATACGCTTATGATAAAGCATTTCAACTAGTGACTCTAAAGAACTTACTCTGACATATTTTGCATTATCTATTTGAAAACGTTGCTCATAGTCCCAGGTGTCCTCATCTCTGATAATTCCAATCACTTTTCCTGATAATTCTACTTTGCTGGTGATTGCTTTCTCTTTGGGCAAAGTAAACGCAAGGTAGCGAACTTTGGCAAAACTTTCACTGTGGATAACTCTCATACTTTTAAAGTATGGCGGGTATATACTGCCAGGTATTAGACAGTCACTACGACCACTGAATAACATTTTAGCCCCGCGTGCAGGTGAATATATTTGGTAATTATGGTTAACTTTGCTAGATTTTGCTAAATCTTTCATCATCACATCAAAAGCACCAAGGCCATTTTGTTGAATAATACCTGTAAACTCTAATGCAGCAATACTAATACTGGTACTAGTTTTTTCTGAGACTGCTTCTGTAGTCGCAGCCGTGGCTTGAGCATGGAATAGGTTACTCCAAAACAAAATAAAAATGAATAATCTGTTATTTCTTATAATAGTGATTCCTTGGTAAAATTTAATAGTTTGATTTTTGAACGACCTAACTTAATAGTAACTTATAGATAGGATATTACCAGTCTTAGCCTGTTTGATGATTATTATTTCAAGTTAAGCTTGATTGTATTATATTGTATGCAATCGAGCTCGATCGAGCTAAGCCCGACTACCTGAAACTCACATTTTAAAGAGATTTAGGTATATAAGAAAAATAATTTACTAAGGTACAATGCTATGTCTAAATACATGCAACAAATCATTACTGTGGGGATAATGCTAGCGATTTGTGGAACGATATTGCAGGTTAATGCCCAAGTTAATTTACAAGATGATTCACAAGTTAATATAAAAGCTAAAGAGACTGTTGATAAAAATTCAGCCTGGTCAGTAAATTCGCCGCAAGGTGAATTTAAAGAGGCTCATATTGATGTAACGTCTGGAACATGGATGAATGTTGATGTTAGTCCTGACGGTAGAACGATAATGTTTGACCTGTTAGGTGATATTTATACTATGCCAATAGAAGGTGGCGAAGCTACGCCACTAATGACTGATATTGCATGGCAAATGCAGCCGCGTTTTAGCCCTGATGGTAAGCACATTGCTTTTACTTCTGATGAAGATGGTGGTGATAATTTATGGATCATGAACCGCGATGGCAGCAATGGTAAAGCTGTTTCAAAAGAACAGTTTAGATTATTAAACAGCCCTGCATGGTCACCTGATGGTAATTATTTAATTGGTCGAAAACATTTCACCAGCACTCGTTCTTTAGGGGCAGGTGAAGTATGGCTTTATCATAAAACTGGTGGTAGCGGTGTTATGTTAACGAAAAGGCCCAATGAGCAAAAAGATCTAGGTGAGCCTGCATATTCTGCTGATGGCAAGTATGTTTATTTCTCTCAAGATGCAACGCCAGGTAAAACCTTTCACTATTCAAAAGATTCCGTAAAAGGTATTTATAAAATAAAACGCTTGGAACTAGAAACGGGTGAAATTGATACTATTATAAGTGGCAAAGGTGGCGCAATTCGCCCTACGCCATCACCGGATGGAAATTATATTGCCTTTATTAGTCGAGGCGACTTTTATTCAAATCTTTATCTTTATGACTTGAAAAGTGGTGAAGAAACGAAAATCTATGAAAACTTAGAACGTGATTTACAAGAAACATGGGCAATTCATGGCGTTTATCCTAATATTGCTTGGACGCCCAACAGTGATAGTTTAGTCTTCTGGGATAATGGCAAAATCAATCGTTTAGATGTTGATTCCAAAAAATCTTCAGTCATTAACTTTCACGTAAAAACAACTAAAAAAATTCAACAAGCATTACAATTTAAGCAAGATCTTCCGCAAGATAAATTTACAGCAAAAATGCTCCGAGATGTTGAAATATCACCTGATGGTGAGAAGGTCGTATTTGAATCTATGGGTCATATATATACACGCAATATTGTTGACGGTAAGGCCAAAGGTGAAGCTAAGCGCTTAACCAAACAAAAAACGCACTTTGAATTGAATCCAAGTTTTTCTCGTGATGGAAAAAAAATTGTCTATGCCACTTGGCATGATCAACAACAAGGTCAAATTCGTGTTGTATCAAGTCGAGGAGGTAAAGGTAAAGCGTTATTAAAAGAGCAAGGAAAATATATAGAACCGACTTTTTCACCTGATGGAAAGACCGTTGTTTATCGTAAAATTTCAGGCGGTTATATTACCAAGCCAACTTGGGATCTAAATACTGGTATTTATGCGGTATCGGCCAAAGGAGAACGTAAAGCAAGCAAACCATTTTTAATTACTCAAGATGGTCAACAACCCCATTATGGTAACCGTAATGATAATATTTACGTGGTACGTGAAGGGGAACAACCACAACTAGCTTATGTGAGTTTAGATGGTAAAGATGACAGAACGCTCTATCAAGGTAAATTTGCTACTGAATACAGGGTGTCACCAAATGGAGAATATTTAGCTTTTGCTGAGCGGTTTAAAGTATTTGTTACGCCTTTTATTGAACGTGGTGACTCGATTACTATAGGGCCTAAAGGTGGAAACTTACCGGTTAAACAATTATCTGTGAGAGCAGGTAAAGGGATTAATTGGGGTGGTGATTCGAACCAATTGTATTGGAGTTTAGGCGCTGATTTATACCAAGCCAGTACTGCTGACTTGTTTGCTATTTCTGAAGGTGAAGCTAGCAAAGTTGAAGGCAATAAAAATGATAAAGACAAAAAAACGACAGATGAAATAAAACCAAAAGCAACTAAAACTTATCTTGGTTACAGCAAAAAAATTGATAAACCTTCAGGTTTGCTTGCTTTTGTTGGTGGTAAAGTGATCACCATGGAAGGTGAGAAAGTTATCGATAATGGTGTTGTTTTGGTTGAAGGTAATATCATTAAAGCCATAGGGGCTAAATCAGAAATCAGCGTGCCAGCTTCAGCGAAAGTTATTGATATAACTGGCAAGAGCATTATACCAGGGTTAATTGATGCCCATGCCCATGGTCCACAAGGTAATAGCCAAATAATTCCTCAGCAAAATTGGAAAAATTATGCCGGTTTAGCACTGGGGGTTACCAGTATTCATGATCCATCCAATGATACCAATGAGTTTTTTGCTGCCAGTGAAATGCAAAAAGCTGGAAAAATAGTTGCTGCTCGTTTGTTCTCTACAGGGAAAATTCTTTATGGTGCTAACTATGCTGGATATACCGCCCATGTTGATAATTTAGATGATGCCAAGTTTCATGTTGAACGCCTTAAAAAAGCAGGGGCTTTTAGTGTGAAAAGCTATAACCAACCACGCAGAAATCAACGTCAGCAGTTTATTCAAGCAGCGCGAGAGTTAAATATGCTTGTTGTTCCAGAAGGCGGTTCTTTATTGCAACATAACTTAACTATGGTAGTTGATGGTCATACAACGTTAGAGCATTCAATTCCAGTAGCCAAAGTATATGATGATGTTAAACAGCTATGGTCACAGTCTCAAATGGCATATACACCTACTTTAGTGGTTGCTTTTGGTGGTATTTGGGGTGAAAATTATTGGTATGATAAAACGGATGTATGGTTACACCCACGTTTAAGTAAATATGTGCCAAGTGAAATTCTACAATCAAGAGCCATGCGCAGGCCAAAAGTTCCTTTGAATCACTATAACCATATTAATGTCGCAAAGGTCGCGAAAGAGTTACAAGATTTAGGTATTAAAGTTAATGCTGGTGCTCATGGGCAGCGTGAAGGCTTAGCTATGCATTGGGAGATGTGGATGATGGCACAAGGCGGTATGACGCCATTACAAGCATTAAGAACGGGTACCATTTCTCCAGCACAAACCTTAGGTTTAGATGACCAGCTTGGCTCAATTAAAGTGGGTAAATTGGCAGATTTAATTGTTGTTGATGGTGATGTTAGCCAAGATATCCGCCAAAGCGACAAGGTAATTTATACTATGATTAATGGTCGTTTATATAATGCTGAAACCATGCATGAAATAGGTAATTATGACAATAAACGTACTAAGTTCTATTTTGAACGGTAATCTATTTTTATGAGTTAAATCAATAAACATTAAGCTTTTTATTTATTTGTCGACAGAGCACTATATTATGCAGGTATAGTGCTTTTTTTGTGCCAATCATTAGGAAATAATATGTTTCAACACATGTCTTTAGCTAAAAAGATTAATGCCGCATTGGTTATTATAGCTTTGGTTTTTTTAAGTACCACCATCTTTTTTTTCTATAATGATGAAAAGATATTAGCAGAGCATTTTGTCGAGAAAAACTTAGAAAGCTTGGCGCTTAACTATTTTGACTCTGTTAATGCCATGATGTTGACAGGAACTATTGCTAATAGACAAATCATCCAAGATAAAATTGTTAGCCAAGATGATATTGTAGAAGCACGTATTCTCCGCGCACCCGCTTTAACTAAGACCTTTGGTAAAGGTCATGAAGATCAAGGTGCAAAATCAACATTTGAACGACAAGGTTTATTAGGTACTAAGGCGTTTGAACAGTTCAGTAAAGATGGTAAGCGCATGATGAGCTTTATCATGCCCATTAAAGCGAGTGATAACTATCGAGGCACTAATTGCTTGACTTGTCATCAAGTCGCTAATGGTGAAATTCTTGGCGCTGTAAAAATCACTTATGATTTATCTTCTGTTGATAAAACGATAACCAACTCAATTACTCAGGCCACCATATTGCAACTTATTATTACTGTCATAAGTTTTGGTTTATTAAGTTATACGCTAAAAAGGTTGGTTTTTTTCAGATTAAAAAGGTTACGAAGCACAATTAAAAGTGTTGAAGAAAACCTTGATTTAAATAAAGAAATAAAAGTGTATCACCATGATGAGCTTGGTGCAGTAAGTTCAGCACTAAATGGCATGATGAGTACCTTCAAACAAAGTTTTTTATCAATCTCTGATGCTACCAATAAACTCACTATTTCTGCACAGAATGTTGATGAAATTTCGTCACTAACAAGAACTGCAGTGTTAGAACAAAAAAATGGTACCGATTCTGTTGCTGCCGCCATAAATGAATTAGATACTTCTGCCAATGAAGTGCAACATAATACTCAAAGAGCAGCGGATAAATCAGTTTCAGCAAATGAACGAGCATCAAAGGGGTTATCCTTGGTAGAACAGGCAAAAGTGGGTATAGATGAGTTGCGAGATAAGGTGATTGATAATACCGATATGATCACCGAGCTTAGCAATAAAACCAATGAAGTGAGTACCGTGCTTGAAGTCATTACTTCCATTGCTGAACAAACTAATTTATTAGCGTTAAATGCAGCAATAGAAGCCGCACGAGCAGGTGAGCAAGGCCGTGGTTTTGCGGTTGTTGCTGATGAAGTACGCTCTTTGGCTACTCGAACTCGTGAATCTATTGACCAAATACAATCAACTATAGGTGCTTTACAACAAGATGTTAAAGGCGCAGTAGAGTCTATGAATGATGCTAGTCAACAAGCGAGTGAAAAAG